>Ga0265596_1000465_pt1 | contig 24479 bp, 20 predicted proteins | sample saktaG_FD_190143 | JGI IMG/M metagenome (GOLD analysis project Ga0265596, IMG submission 190143) | Saline water microbial communities from Sakinaw Lake, British Columbia, Canada - sak_2013_06_06_60m | ecosystem: Environmental > Aquatic > Non-marine Saline and Alkaline > Saline ...
AAACGAACAGTAGGGTTATGATAATCTCCGATAGATGTTGCGTTGATATTGCCGAATTTATCTATTTGAGCACCACTCAGAAAACCTACATCTACATGGCCTGCCTGAAGGACTGTGGCAAAGATTTCGAAAAGCCCTGCTGCTGTAGAAGCTTGTCTCATTACCCTCGCATCACCAACTGACATGGGTAGGTTAGCAAGCCGTGAATCAGTTGTACCGGCTTGGAAAATAATTACTAAGTTAGGGGCATGTGTATTTTGAGCAAGCATAGCCCCTAGCATAGGTAGTCCTGTTCCAACAAAGACAATTTCCTTGTCATGTATTTCTCTTGCGGCTGCAACTGCCATTAATTCCGTTAGAGTATAGTCTTTTGTATACTTTTTCTCCATTTTATAACCTCCTCTTTAAATTCTTAACGTAGCCTAATTCAGGATCGGCTATGAGTTTCTTTATTTTCTTTTCTCCCCCAATTTTTTCTAAATATTCCTGATGATTTTTTACACCATGGACAAATTCATCTAAATATTCTTTAAAACCTTCATCACTTCTCGCTTTTTTATGGTATAAACTAATTTGCTCCGGATCATAGTCATAATATCTAAAGCATGAATACGGATGTGCACCGTAAGGTACTCGGACTATATAGTTCACTCTGAAGAACGGAATTTGATTCTGCTCTGGACTTTCTCTTAATTCATCTTCCTCCACTATCTCTTCACATGTTACTATTATTTTTTTGGCACCAAGGGCTTGCTGGATATCTGCATAATTCTGTCCGTATATTCTAACGGTTCCGTCTTTTCCGACTTTTTGGGCATGTAAAATGCAGTAATCAACATTTATTGCTGGTAATAAGAGTATTTTCTCATCCGTAAAAGGACACTCCATGACATGAAACTTTTCAGAGGCAATCCTATGATTCTTTTGTCTTACACATCTATTAAACCCCTCTTTAGTTAACATATCTGATCCAAACATAGTGCGGGTCGGTAAGAAGGGAAGTCCCATGGCTCCTGCAGTGAATCGCAATACCATGCCAAAATTGCTATAGTCCTCCCATTCTATCTCGTTTTTCTCAATAGCTTTTCTTAGACGAGAGCCGATTGTGTTAAAAGCCTCATCTGCTTCATATGCAAGCTCGACTCTTTTAACACATCCTGCTCCGATAAGTATATCAAAGTCACCCCCTGGTGAGGGTCCATAAAGATGTAAATCTCTTTTTTTATTTCTTATCATTTCATATACAAAAGCCATAGGATGTCGTTGTGTTGTGAACCCCCCCAGTGCAATATGAGCACTATCAGGAATCTTTTCAACCGCTTCTTGAAGTGAAATAATTTTCTCTGACATGTTTTTAAGATTTAATTTCTCATTTATTACCTAATTTTAGTTTTTTGTTTTCTTCCAAAGTTTATTAAAGGATTTGGATTGAATTTCGGGTAGTTTTCTTCTTGGTCCCCAAGCTTTTCTAAAGAATTTTTTTATCATAAAATTTTTTACCTTTCCACCAAACATATCTAATAATCCTCTGTTAAGCATTACTCTTTTCCATCCGAACATTGTTATTTTGTCCATTACATTATTATATCCTCTTTTTACCGAATCTTTTCTGTTTAATAGTAATAGCTCATGTAAAGGAATTTTTACAGGACAAATATCCGTGCATTTTCCGCAAAGTGATGAAGCAAAACTCAAATGCTTAAATTCTTTCATCCCTCTCAAATGTGGTGAAATTACAGAACCAATAGGACCGCTATATGTTGTTGCATATGAATAGCCTCCTATATTTTTATAAACAGGACATGAATTTAAACAAGCCCCACACCTGATACATGATAATGCTATTCTCTGTCGCTCGTTACTTAATAAGTCTGTCCGGTTATTATCAAGTAAAATAACATACATCTTCTCGGGGCCATCTGTTTCTCCTTTAAACTTCGGTCCTGTAATAACGGAATTATAAACCGTTATATTTTGTCCTGTTCCGTGTGTTGAAAGTAATGGCCAAAAAAGATCAAGATATTTAACATCAGGAATTAATTTTTCTATTCCGGCAATTACAATATGAACTTTAGGAAATGAAATTGATAATAATCCGTTTCCTTCATTTTCTGTTAAGGCAACACCACCAATGTCTGCAATCAAAAAATTAGCGCCTGTTATACCAGCGTCAGCCTCAATAAACTTTTTTCTTAGTTTTTTTCTTACGAATTTTGTTATCTCTTCAGGATTGCTTTTTTCAGGAATATTAAACTTTTCATGAAATAACGCTGCAATATCCTCTTTTGATTTATGCATTGCAGGGGTAACAATATGATATGGTTTTTCGCCTGCTAATTGAACAATATATTCACCCAGGTCAGTTTCTAATGATTCTATATTAACTTTTTCAAGGCTTTCATTTAAATCAATCTCTTCGGTAGTCATTGATTTTGATTTAACTATTTTTTTGCATTTGTTTTCTTTTAAAATCTTTAGTATTTCTTTAACTGCCTCTTCTTTATTTTGTGCCCAAATTAATTTTCCACCGTTATCAGTAAACTTTGCTTCAAAATCTACTAAATATTTATCAAGATCATTTATTGTTTTATATTTTATATTAGCTGCTCTTTCTTTTGCTTTTTCTAAGTCCTTATATTGTTTCTTACCTTTAATTACAGATTCATCATATCTTGAAATATTAAAATTAATCTTTTTTCTGTGTTCAACATCAAATGATATTACTTCAGTATCCTTTACAAATTGTTTATAAGCTTCCGACATTCTATTAAAATTATTATATTCTGGAAATTTTTTCAACCCTTTTTATATGCCTTCCTCCTTCAAATTTTGTAGTTAAAAATATATTTACAATTTTAAAGGCATTATTAAAATCTATAAATCTTCCGGGAAGTGATATTATATTAGCATTATTATGTAGCCTGCATAGATATGCCTGTTCCTCATTCCAACATAAAGCAGCACGAATCTTTAAATATTTATTTGCAGTCATTTGTGCACCGTTCCCACTTCCACAAATAATTATTCCCATTTCGTATATTCCATCATTTACTGATTTTGCTAACGGATGTACATAGTCTGGATAATCAACACTTTTTGTTGAATAGGTTCCTAAATCTTTTATTTTATAGCCTTCTTTTATAAGGTTTTTCTTTAAAAATTCTTTTAATTCATAACCTCCATGATCGCTTGCAATTGGTAATATTTTACTTTTATCAAACATTGTTAATAATTTTTTTTACAAAACTACTTAAAAAATTAACTTTCAAAATTAGTTACTTCATAATTAAGTAATTAATTTTATGTAAATACATTTATATATCATATATAGTATTAAAAATCAAAATATAATTATTTTTAAACAATTTTATGTTTATATCTGTTTAACTTTGTTACAAAATTTTTAATAAAATTATTTTTTATTAACATTTTATAAAAAATAATACATATTTGTTAATTAATAAATTTTTATAATTAAATATTAAGATATTTTCAACAACATATTTACAAAAATATAAATAAACTTTTTAACAATAATATTATTTTTACACGTGTTTATTAATTCTTAATTTTATAAAATTCAACAAATTAAAAATTAATAGTGTTTAATATTTTGTTAATAATAATTGATAAATCAAATTATCAAGAATTTTTAAATATATTTATCAAAACAATTAACAGTTTATTATTATTATTATAAATTTTTTAAATATTATTTTATATTATTCGGTTAATAAATAATAATGAAAAAGGAAGAGAAAAATTTTGTTAATTTTGATTCAAAATCAAAGCTGAAAGAAAAAATTCTTAAAATAAAAAAAGATAATAATGCAGTAATACTTGCACATTATTATCAAATTTCTGAAATACAGGATATTGCTGATTATGTTGGTGATAGTTTGGGATTAGCTCAAAATGCTGTTAAAACAAAATCTGATATAATAGTTTTTGCCGGTGTTCATTTTATGGCTGAAACTGCTAAAATACTAAATCCTGATAAAGTAGTTATTTTACCTGATTTAGAAGCAGGATGTTCTCTGGCTGATTCATGTCCGGCAAATGATTTTAAAAAATTTAAGGAAAAATATCCTGATTATATTGTTATTTCTTATATAAATTGTACAGCTGCAATAAAAACCATGTCGGATGTTATATGTACTTCAGGGAATGCAGTTCAAATTGTTGAATCATTTCCAAAAGAGCAAAAAATTATCTTTGCTCCAGATAAAAATTTAGGTGGCTATATAAACAGAAAAACAGGCCGTAATATGATTTTATGGAACGGAACATGTGTAGTTCATGATATTTTAAATACAGAGGCAATTATTAATTTAAAAATTAAAAATAAAGATGCAAAGCTTATTGCCCATCCTGAATGTAAAGCAACTGTTCTTGAACTGGCCGACTTTGTAGGATCAACATCTCAAATGCTAAAATTTACTAAATTTGATGATTCAAAAAAATATATTGTTGCTACCGAAACAGGAATATTACATCAGATGCATAAAGAATCACCGGAAAAAGAATTTATTATAGTTCCTTCTGATGAAACATGTTCATGTAACGATTGTTTAGAAATGAAAAAAAATACTCTTGAAAAATTGTATTTATGTATGAAAAATAAAAAACCGGAAATTTTGATTTCTGATGATGTTATAGAAAAAGCAAAAAAGCCGATTATAAGAATGCTAAATATTTCTAAAAAATTAAAATTAATATAATTGATTTTCAATTAACTAAACAATAAAATAATGAGATATCGTTTAATATTAATCATATCAACAACTGTATTAATAATATTTTCATCCTGCACACAAAAAATATTATTTACACAAGATATTAAGAAAAGGCTTGAAGAAAAAAATCTTGATTTTAGTAAGATACAATTCTATAATTCACATAAAATAATATTAAGAAGAATATTACCTTTTAATGAAGCCAATATTGCAAAAGGAGAAATAAAATTTGAGAATGGAAAATATATTGAAAGAATAATTTTTAATAAGTTTACTCCGGGAGTTTATGAAAACTCAAACAGCACAAAAATGGATATATCATTTGAAAATGGTAATAATAAATTTATAAGATTTAATCTTAAGGGTTTTAAAAATTATAATAATTATTATCAAATAATGATAAGTAAAGATAAAGATAATTACGGTGCAATTATTTATGATTCCTTAGAGTATAATGTTCAGCCTGGCTGTGAAGAAACAAAACTACTTGTAAAGAAAAAAGAAATTTATAAGCTTGAAATAAGCCAGCGGATTGTAAAAGGTAAAAAGGTTAGATAAAGATTACGTCCTTCGGCTTCGCTCAAGGTGACAACTATTAAGGATTATGAATTACCGAATATTAAAAATAACAAATTACAAGCACAAAATTTCAAATAAATTATTTGGTGCTTTATTTCAAAATTTGTTTGAATTTATAGAAAGACTAAATAACATATATCAGTTTATTTAATAGAAATAAAACTCTTTATGAAGCACTCTTTTATTTTAGTATTTTCCTTAATAATTTATAACACGGTATTTTCACAAAATGAAATTAACCCTAATGGCTATAATATTTTTTATCATGAAAACGGTAAAATATCAAGTGAAGGAACAATGCGTAACAATAAACCAGATGGTTACTGGAAAACATATTATGAAGACGGTATTTTAAAATCAGAAGGAAATCGTAAAGATTTTGAGTTAGACAGCATCTGGAAATTTTATGATATAAATGAAACATTAATACTGGAAATAAATTATAAAAAAGGTAAAAAAAACGGTATTAGAAAAACCTATCAGGAAGAAGAGATCACTGAAGAAAATTTTGTTAACGAAGTAAAACAAGGGCTGACAATTTATTATTATCCTGATGGAAAAATAAAAAAATCAATAAATTTTATTGACGGACTTGAACAAGGATCAGCAAAAGAATATTCAGAAGAAGGCATAATAATAACACTGATAGAATACAAAAAAGGATTTATAGTTAACCGCGAAAAAATTAATCGCTACGACCAACAAAGAAACAAACACGGAAAATGGAAATATTTTCATAAAAACAACAATTTACAATTAGAAGGAAATTATAAGCATGGTTTTAAAAACGGATATTTTAAAGAATATTCTTCAGATGGAAATTTAATCAGCACAACTAAATATGTTGATGATATCAAGCAGGAGGAAGTAGCTGAACTTGTTAAGCTTGATATAAGAAAAGATTACTATAAAAACGGAAAGGTTAAGATACTTGCAAGTTATAAAAACGGAATTCCGGAAGGAATACGCAGAGAATATTCACCTGAAGGAAAAATTGAAAGATCATATATTTTTAAAAACGGAAAAATTATTGGTGAAGGAATAATAACCGAAAAGGGAGAGAAAGATGGTCAATGGAAAGAGTATTATGAAGACGGAAACCTTAAAGCAGAAGGATCATACAGTAAAGACATAAAAACAGGAGACTGGAAATTTTATCATAAAAACAGAACGCTTGAACAAGAAGGATCTTATACGGATAAAGGCAAAAAAGAAGGAATATGGAAGTGGTATTATGATACTGGAAAATTGGCAAGAAAAGAAAATTATTATAACGGACTTGCCGATGGCATAATGACCGAATATGATGAAAAAGGGAAAATTATAACACAAGGAGAATTTATTGAAGGGCTGGAAGACGGAAATTGGTTTTATGAAATGGGCGATCACAGGGAAGAAGGCGAATATATTGATGGTTTGAGAAATGGTGTTTGGAAATATTTTTATGATGATGGAAAACTAAGTTTTGAAGGAAAATTTATTGATGATAATCCAAATGGAAAACATACATACTACTGGGATAATGGAAATATAAAGGAAGAAGGATTTTATTCAATGGGACGAAAGGAGGGAGAGTGGAAAAAATTTGACTATGACGGACTGTTGTTAATAATGATATCATATAAGAATGGAATAGAAACAAAATATGATGGTATAAAAATAAAATCTGACTTTATTGATAATATACAGGAATAAGTATTATTTTTGCAAGCTTAAAATTTAAAGAAAGGAAAAAAATGTTAAAAAAATTAATTATTGTAATTTTTATTTCCGCATTATTTATTTCATGTGGAAATAATGGAAGTAAAAAAAAGGATCAAACAACTGTTGAAACAGAAAAATCTATTGTTGATACAATTGTTATTACAGTTGCTGAATTTGACAATAAAGCCGGCAAACTGGTTGGGGAATTAGTAGTGGTTGAAGGTACGGTTTATCATGTTTGTGCACATGGTGGTAAAAGAATGTTTATTATTGATGAGGGAACAGATGGAAGAGTAAAAATTGTTACAGGTGAGAATGTACCAAGTTTCAATACTGAAATGGAAGGAAGTGAAATTAAAATTTTTGGTAAAGTTGACGAATTGGTGATTGATGAAGAGTACCTTACCGGCTGGGAAAATGAAATTTTTTCAGAGACAGGAGAAACTAAAAAAGCAGGTGAAGTTGCAGGAAGCGGAGAACACAAGGGTGGAAGTCATGGAGATAAAGCCGATCAGGGAGAGCATATCAAAGAATTGGAAAAAATAAAACAATACAGAGAAAAAATTGCAGCAAGCGGGGGTGATCATCTTTCGTTTTATTCAATTATTTGTGAAAGATTTAAGGTAAAAGAAGCCACGAAAACAGAATAATCATTATCGAATATCCTTCCATAAATGAATTATTGAAAATGAATTATAAATTAGGTAAAAAAAAAGATGTTGTTAAAAGGCAAAAAAAACAATTGGAGGAAATTAGAACTAAATCTTTTGAAAAAAACAAAGAAAAACAAAAAAATTACAAAGAGTCAATAGATAATTTTTGAAAGCCTATAATATCTTATTTTTTTAACAAGTTTTATTTTCATTAAAGAATTTTATCTTGCAGGTTACTAAGTTATACATCAAACGTGGTAAATCCATAAGGACAAGTTTTGTACATTTTGATTTGTTTTTTTGGTAGTCATTGTCCCGTTAGGGACTATATATTTATAGGAAATGAAATACAACCATAACAAAGTCCCATAGGGACGAAATAAAAAAATTATGGCTAATACATATACACAAATGTATATTCAATTTGTATTTGCAGTCCAAAACAGAGCGTCACTGATTCAAACTACATGGAAAGATGAACTTTACAAATACATAACTGGAATAGTACAAAATAATAAACATAAACTAATTGCAATAAATGGAATGCCCAATCATGTTCATGTTTTCATAGGTTATAAACCACATCAATTGATACCAGATTTATTGCAGGATATAAAAGGATCATCTTCCGGATGGATTAATAAAAAAGGATTTATTAAAGGTAAATTTAATTGGCAGGAGGGCTATGGAGCTTTTTCTTATTCCCACCCTCATATAGATAGGGTGGTAAAATATATAATAAGTCAGGAACAACACCATAAAAAGAAGACATTCAGAGAGGAATATCTTGAATTGTTAAACAGATTCAATGTTGATTATGATGAGCAGTATATTTTAAAAGACATTCAATAATATATCGTCCCTAACGGGACTTATACTCTATTGTGATTATTTTTCTATAAATATTAAGTCCCTATGACTGTGAGGAATCCGTATGGACGGGACTAAAAAATGCAATAGTTTATACAGTTTTTAGTATATATATTAAAATATGAAATTCAAATGGAGAAAATGGAACAGGATCATTCATCGTGATTTTGGTTATTTGTTTTTTGGGATGACTATTATTTATGCATTATCAGGTATTGCAATAAATCATGTCAACGACTGGAACCCAAATTATATAATTAAAACAAAAGAGATAAAAATTGTTGTTCCCGAAGAAATCAATAAGGAAGAGATATTAAATATCCTTGAAAATCACGGAGAAAAAAATAATTATAAAAAACACTATTTTCCAAAAGAAAACCGCTTAAAAGTATTTCTTAAAAACGGCACATTAAATCTTGATTTAGATAACGGATACGGCCTTATTGAGACTGTAAAAAAAAGACCGATTTTTAAACCCATAAATTATCTTCATTATAATCCAATAGAATGGTGGACGTGGTTTTCCGATATATTCGCAGGAGCACTGATACTAATTGCAATTTCAGGTTTATTTATTCTTAAAGGAAAAAAGGGGATCACGAAACGCGGGGCATGGTTGACAATATTGGGAATTTTGATTCCCGTTATTTATTTACTAATATTTTATTACTAAAGTTATTAATAAATAATCACAAATGAACGAGATCATTATCATCATAATATTTTTGCTGTGGTATATATTATCACTTGTAATATCTATAAATATTGGCAGGAGAAGAAAAGTAGGAGAGGAGTGGTCGTTCTTTTTCTGTATGATTTTAAGTCCGATAATAGGAATAATTATAACATTGGTTTCTATGAAGGTAAATAAATCCGAAGCTAATAGAAATCCTCTAATATAAAAAAATCTCCCCGAAGAATGCAACAGGGAGATTCATACAATTAATTACTAATCGCTTATACGGGGTATTTAATTTATTATTCGGGTGATTTAGTGAACTTGTTATAAAGCCATGCAAAAATTGCACACCCTATAAATCCATCAACAAAAGCCCATGCCAAGCCAATAAATGCTCCATACCAGGTTACAGAATAGCCGAGATATACAGCACCAAACAGTGCAAGTACTTTACCCGAATGCCCGAAAATTAAAAACCAATAGGTTAGGAGAAAAATTGCCAAACCCCATAAAATTCCTCCCGCAAAAGCAAATGATTTTACATTTAATTTCATAAAAACCTCCTTTTTGTGAATGTTAAATTGATTAATTGTAAAATAATATTAAAAATATAAAAGTAAATAAAAAGTATTGATTATACAAAAAAATAAAAAAAAGATCATTCAACCAACAAGAAATCTATTTGCTTTCTTGATAAATCTACATCCTTAATCTTAATATTTACTTTATCACCAAGCTTATAGGTATTACCAAAAGACTGACCAATTATGCGATAATTATCTTCATCAAGATAATAAAAATCATCCTTCATGTCTTTTAGGTGTATCATGCCCTCACATTTATTTTCCTCAATTTCAACATAAAGCCCCCATTTGCTGACACCTGAAATCAAACCGCTAAATTCTTTTCCGACTTTATCTGATAAAAATTCAGCTTGTTTGTATTTAATCGAATCACGTTCAGCATCAACAGCTTTTCGTTCCATTTCAGAAGAGTGCTCACAAATTTCTTCGTATTCTTTTTGATTTACAGAGGGCTCATTATGTAGATACCAATTTAACAAACGATGGGTTACAAGGTCGGGGTAACGCCTGATAGGTGATGTGAAATGTGAATAATAGTGAAAAGCCAAACCATAATGACCAATGTTATGAGTTGAATATTCAGCTTTTGACATTGTTCTGATGGCAATGGTTTCAATCATATTTTCCTCAGCCTTTCCTGATATTTCATTAAATAAATTGTTAAGCGATTTTGAAAGATTTTTCTGTGTGTTGATATTTAAGTTATAACCGAGTTTTTCTAAAAACCGAACGAATGTATTTAGTTTTTCAGCATTGGGTTTATCATGAATGCGATAAATAAACGTTTTTGGTTTTTGTTTTCCTTTCCTTTTTCCGATAAATTCAGCTACGTGATAATTTGCAAGTAGCATAAATTCTTCAATAAGTTTGTTTGCTTCTTTTTGTTCTTTAATATAAATGCCTATTGGGTTTCCTTTTTTATCAAGATTAAATTTTACTTCTTGTGTTTGAAAATTTATTGCTCCATTTTTAAAACGCTCAATTCGTAATTTTGTGGCAAGGTTATTTAAAACACATATTTCTTCGGCATAATCTCCTTTTTCCGTTTCAATAATTTTCTGAGCTTCTCCGTAATTGAATCTGCGATTGGAGTTTATTATTGTTTTACCAAACCATTTATTAATAACTTTTGCATTATTATCCATTTCAAAAACAGCAGAAAAACATAATTTTTCTTCATTGGGTCTTAATGAGCATACAAAATTTGAGAGCTTTTCAGGCAGCATGGGAATAACCCTGTCAACAAGATAAACGGATGTTCCTCTTTTATAAGCTTCTTTATTGAGCATTGAAGCGGGTTTAACATAGTGAGAAACATCAGCAATATGTATACCAATCTCCCAGTTGCCGTTATTTAATTTTTGAAACGAAAGGGCATCATCAAAATCCTTGGCATCGCGTGGATCAATTGTAATAGTAAAAACACGCCTGTAATCTCTACGGTTTTTTATTTCAGAGTTTGTTATTTCAGCACTAATATTTTCAGCTTCTTTTTCAGTATTGGCAGGAAAGGATAAAGGGAAATCATATTCAGCTAAAATAGATTGCATTTCTACATTATTATCTCCGGGATAACCGAGAATTTTTGTTACTTCTCCGAAAGGATTTTTAGAATGTTTGGGCCAATCGGTAATTTTTACAATAACTTTTTGACCGTTTTTTGCTTTGTTAACAGCACTTTTTGGAATAAAAATATCAACAGGCAAAGATTTGCTGTCAGGTATGAGATAAGCGAAATTTTTTGTTATTTCAATAGTTCCCACATGTTGTTTTTTATCACGGGATATTATTTCAATTATTTGTCCCTCGGTTTTTCTGCCTTTCCTTTTTGGAAACAGAAATACTTTTACCTTATCCCCGTTAAGGGAGCGATAAGTGTTATTAGCTGAAATATAAATATCTTCCCCGCCTTTTTCGGGTATAACATAGGCTTTACCGGTTTGTTTCATATCAACAATACCGGTGATATAAGATTTTTTTCTTATAAAATCATTAATTAATGAGGGATTCAGTTTATATTTTCCGGGCTTAATTTCATCGATTTCTTTGTTTTCGGAAAGCTCATTCAAAATATTAATAACCAAATCTTTACTTGCCAAATCCTCAATTCCCAGTAAATGTGATATTTGTTTATAATTATAAACCCTGAAAGGATTATTTTTGAATAAACTCAGTATGCTTCCGGCAAATGTACTTTTACCTTTTAATGTCTTTTTTTTGCCGATGTTTTTTATTTCCATATTTTAGGGGTTAAATCTAAATAGTTAATTATATCTTTTTTTTCTTCCAACTTCATTATTATTATTATTTTTACAAAATTAAGAATTATTCCGGTTTAATTTTTTATTAAAATATTATCAATCATGAAAAATCAAAATTTAAAAATTACAGCACTATTGATAATAGCAGTAATGTTTATGGGTTTTATCAACTCATGTAAAAAAGATAATAATGATAATCCCGAACCACCATCATATATTTTATCGCTTGGAGTGATATTGCCGTTGGATAATGATAATGGACAACTTCGGGAAAATGCTATCAGAACAGCAATTGATGAAATTAATGCAAATGGTGGAGTATGTGGCGGATACAGTATAGAGTTGATTGTCAGGAGCTCGGAAGGAGAGAACAGAGAAGTTGCCGCCGCTGCAGCGGCAAATGATATTATTTCCAATGCTACAAATCTTATCGGGTTTGCTACTTCTTATTCTACATCTTCAAAGGGTGTCGTTACACAGGTTTCCGAACCAGGTCATTATCCAACGATTTCCGGTTCTGCAACAGCTGTAAATTTATCGGGTATTTCTGATTATTTTCAACGCCTGTGCCCTCCTGATAGTTATCAGGCGAATGTTTTAGCACAAAAAGCCACTGAGATTGGAATAAACACAGTTGCAATAGCTGTAGAAGAAAATGATTTTTATTCGGAGGGATTATCGGAAAACTTCCTGGCTGTTTTCGGAGCAGGAGTGATTGCCGAAGTAAAGTTTATTAAAAACGATCCCAACTATGCAGATAAACTAAACATGTTATTAGCCGATTCTCCGGATGCTATTTTTATATCAATGCTTGATTCCGATGTTTATGTTGAATTTATTGATATTCTTTATCAGATTAATAATGAAAAAGATCTTACAAATACACATTTTATTCTATGTGACGCCTTACATTCAGAGAATATTTTTGATGCCCATGTTGAAATAATGATTGGAGATATAAATGGCAAACCAAAAAATTTTGGAACCGTTTCTTTTCCGGATACAACAACAGATGCATATCAATATTTTGCTGAAAAGTTAATGGAAAAGTACGGTCAGGAAGTTGGTTCGTTCAATGCACAATTTTATGATATTGGATATATTTTTGCTTTGGCAATTGAAGAAGCAGCATATTATACAGGATTGGGTAACATGGAGTTATTTAGAGAGGCCGTTAATGAACAAATAAGGATTGTTACCAATTTTGAATTTGGAGATTTTATAGTTTATCCGGATGACGGATGGCCGGAAATCAGGCTTTCAGCCGATATAAGTGGTGTAGATTATAATGGCGCTTCCGGAAACTGTAATATTGATGATGAAGGAAATACAATGACTCCATATTTAATTTTTAAGATTGTTGGTGAAAGCGGTGATTATAGTTTTGAAGATATAGAGTATATAAATCCTTAGTTTTAAGTTTTATACTAATGCTGAATAGAAATGCAAAAACTTTGAAGGTCTATTCAGCACGCATAACTACTTCCAAACTACCAGGAGTTTGTGCGTCCAGACGGACTTCTTTCAGTCGTATGTATAAACAGCTTTACTTCGCAAAACTTGTTAAGAATTAGTATAAAATATTCCCCTGGGAATAGCTTCAATTAATTTTTGTGTGTATTCGGATTTTGGATAATTGTAAATTTGATCTGCATCACCGATCTCTTCAATTTTGCCGTCCTTCATTACAGCCATTCTATCGGACATGAATTTTACAACCGAAAGGTCGTGGGAAATAAAAATATATGTAAAACCATATTCCTTTTTCAGGGCATTTAAAAGATTTAATACCTGTGCCTGAATTGAAACGTCCAATGCTGAAACCGATTCATCGCAAATAATAAATTTGGGATTTAAAGCCAAGGCCCTTGCAATACAAATTCTTTGCCTTTGACCGCCTGAAAGCTCATGAGGATAGCGATAATAATAACTTTTATCAAGGTTTACTTTTTCAAGCAACTCAAAGACCTTTGATTTTCGATTTTTATCATTTTTATAAAGCTTATGCACTTTCATTGGCTCCATAATTGCTGAACCGACTGTTATCCTTGGATTTAATGAAGAATACGGATCCTGAAAAATTATTTGAAGATCTTTTCTTAATTTTCTTAATTCGTTTTTTGATATTGTTTCAATATTTTTTCCATTATATAATATTTCACCTCCATTTGTGTCAACGAGTTTTAATATTGAACGTCCAAGGGTGGTTTTTCCACATCCGGATTCACCCACCAAACCTAAGGTCTCACCCGGAAAAACATTCAAACTAACATCATTAACAGCTTTTATGTAGTTTTTGGTTTTTCCGAAAACACCTTTTTTAACAGGAAAAAAAGTCTTGATATTTTTTAATTTTAAAACAGGTTCTTTTTCAAACATTTCCTTTTGTTCTGATTTTCTTTCCTTTTCTGAAATAAGTAATTCTTTTGTAAAACCTTTGATTGTTATTTTACTTTCATTTTCCAGAAAATCATCAATAACAGGAAGCTTCTTAAGTCTGATATTCAAAGGTGGTCTGCATGCTAAAAGCCCCTTAGTATATGGATGCTGAGGGTTTTTAAAAATTCTTTTGACATTTCCTCGCTCAACGATTTTACCTTTATACATCACTAAAACCGTATTGGCAATTTCGGCAATTACACCAAGGTCGTGAGTGATGAAAATTATACTCATTCCATACTTTTTTTGCAGATTTTTCATCAGCTCAAGAATTGTTTTTTGAACTGTTACGTCAAGAGCGGTTGTCGGCTCATCAGCAATTAGAATTTTTGGATTGTTTGACAAAGCCATGGCAATCATAACCCTTTGTTTTTGTCCGCCGGAAAGCTGGTGTGGATAAGAGGTGAAAATATCGTTAGGTCTGGGAAGCAAAACCTCATTGAAGAGTTCAGTTGTTTTTTCTTTTGCTTTCTTTTTAGAGATGTTTTGGTGTTGCCTGATTGCTTCAACAATTTGATTTCCGCATGTGTAAACAGGGTTTAAAGATGTCATTGGTTCCTGGAATATCATTGCAATTTTTCCCCCCCTGAACGATTGAATATTTTTTTGAGAAAGTAAAGAAAGATCAATTTTATTGCCCGAAGGCTCATAATAATTGATATTACCGGAAATGATCTTACCTTGCGGAGTTTGTATTAACCGCATGATTGAGAGGGCGGTAACGGATTTACCGGAACCAGATTCCCCGACAATACCAAGAACCTCACCTTTTTTAAGGGGAAAACCAATATCGTCAACAGCCCTGACATTTTCATTTTCAGTTTTAAAATCAACCGTCAGATTATTAACTTCAAGTAAAAGTGATTGTGTTGACATTTTTACAAAGATAACAGGAATTAAGTGTACATTAAAATTTAAATTCTGTCAAACTATAAGCTGATTCTCATCAGTCATTAATAGAAAAATAATAATGTTATTTAGAATCTTTAACACAACGTACCGAATTACCGGTTGCTTTAACCGGTGTTCCGAACCCGAACAAAGAGGCATCATCTAGAAAAAAATCAAATCTTGCATCTCCGGTGAAATATTTTTTTGTTGTCCAAAAATTTGTGGAAATATTAATGCCCGTGAATTCATGTGGAATGTAAGAAAGATAACCTGCCATCAGTGCGGAGAAGCCTGTTTCGTTGGTGCTTCCCGAATCAGCCCCCATTGATATTAATGAATAAACATAGTCGCCCTGTAATGCAAAATTTTTAAGCTCTTCAAATTCTGTAAATGTTGGCAGGTGCCAGCCATTAGGGCAAATACCCTGATTGTCTTCATTGGAAACATATTGCATCATTTCATCCCATTGGTACAAGCCGCCGAAAACATCACAATAAAGTTCATTATTATCATAACAATATTTTTCAACGGTTCCATTATCAGTTTGGTTTTCTATGCTGTTGATTTTAGTTCCGACCTTAAGATTTTCTCTCATCCAGCAAAGATTGTTTATTTGTACAGTGTTATAAACATTACCATCAGCGTCGGTTACTGTTGGAGCGCCCGCACAAGGATTACCGTTTCCGCTTGATGCTGTTTGAAAATTAATTTCATCTCCGTAAAAAGTTCCTTCAGTGTTTGTTGCATAAGCCCTGACATAATAATTCAGACTTTCAATAAGCCCCGTAAGATTGCTTGTAAATTCCCCGGCAGTTACTGTTGGGCCCAAATTGGTTTTTGTATCATTAATATCAGGGCTTGGTAAAATAGACCAGCAATGTCCATGCTGTAAAATTTCAAGGCTTCCCAATACAGCTATTTCTCCTAAGCAATTTGCTGTTGTTTGAGTAACCGCAGATTCTGTTCCTGTTAAAATGATCAAAGTGTCTGTACCAGAACCAAATACGTTTAATGTTTTTGTAGTTGTATTTGTTAAGCCCGGAACATCAATAACTTCCAAAGCTACAACGTATGTTCCTTCATCGGAATATTGATGATTGGCGGTTTTAACGGTTGAATACTCTGTGTCCCATGTGCCGTCATTTTCCCAGTCCCAGCGAACTTTTAATTCTGTTGCAGGGCTTTCATTATCCGAACTTGAAGAAGCATCAAAAAGAAAGTTTATTGTAACAAGCCCGGATGACGGATTTATTGTAAAGGAAGCGGTTGGCGGATTATTCGGATTATCGTTATTATTGCCATTTGTATCATTTTCTTTTTTACAGGAAATATAAAAAAAGGATATTGATAAAAAAAAGACAAATAATAAACCGGAAACGAAAAAATTTATTTTTTTATTCATTACAAAATATTTTAGAAATTAATCTTCAAAAATAAATAATATCCTTGAAAACAGGGAAAATATTTTTAGATACTTACTTAATCGTGACATTTAATAAGTTTGGGTATAAACCACTGAGATATAAATTCATTAATTTTTACATATTAAATGTAGAATATTGAATGTTAAATTATGAATTTAGAATGAAATGAACATATAGCAATATTCACAAAAAGAATCAAAACCATTAAAAGAAACAAAGCAAAAAACGATGATAAATATTTTAGATGATTTTCTTACACTGATTTACCCGCGCATATGTGCATCATGTGGTAATACTTTGTATAAAAACGAGAAAGTTATTTGTACATTCTGTAATTATCATTTACCAAAAACGAATTTTCATTTTGAGAAAAACAACCCTGTAAGTGAAATTTTCTGGGGGAGAGTAAATATTGAGTCTGCTTCAACATATTATTATTTTGCCAAAGGCTCAAAGATACAGCACCTTATTCATCAACTTAAATACAAGGGGAAAAAAGAAATTGGTGTTTTTATAGGAAATCAATATGGTTTGGATTTAATTGAATCGCCTCAGTTTAATACTGTTGATGTTGTTATACCGGTTCCCCTGCACATGAAAAAACAAAAACAAAGAGGGTATAATCAAAGTGAGCAATTTGCAATAGGTATTTCCGGATCAATGAAAATAGAATTAGATACAAAATCACTTTATCGTAAAATAGCATCGCAAACCCAGACAAAAAAATCACGGTTTAAAAGATGGCAAAATGTGAGTGAAATTTTTGATGTCAGACAAACGGATTCTCTTAAAGGGAAACATATTCTTCTGGTAGATGATGTAATTACCACAGGCTCAACCCTTGAGGCCTGTGCAAACGCCCTACACAAAGTTCCCGATGTTAGAATTAGTGTTGCGACTATTGCTTTGGCATCAAATTAGGAATTTGGTAACTATACTAAAAACGAAATAAATTATTGCATTTTTTTAGTCCCGTCCATACGGATTCCTTACAGGAATAGGGACTTAATGTTTATAGAAAAATGATCACGATAGAGTACAAGTCCCGTTAGGGACGATATATTATTGAATGTATTTGTAAAGTTCATCTTTCCATGTGGTTTGAATCAGCGACACTCTGTTTTGGACTGCAAATACAAATTGAATATACATTTGTGTATATGTATTAGCCATGATTTTTTTTATATTACGTCCCTACGGGACTTTGTTATGGTTGTATTTCATTTTCTATAAATATATAGTCCCTAACGGGACAATTACTACCACAAAGAAATAAATCAAAACATACAAAATTTATCCCTCCATACGGATTTCTTTCAGTCATACGAAGCTAAGCAAGCGACGTGAGATTAGTACATATGTATTTACCCCGTTTGATATATAATCAGTTTATTACCCAGTTCCTATTCTATCCCGATAGCGAGGAACGAGTGCATCGGGATGAAAAGGATAAAAGCTAAAGAGAAAAGGCTAAACCCTTATTCCCCTATTTCCCATATTCTTCTTACAACCGCAAGGCATATAGATTTCCCTTACAACCGAAGGGCGTCCGTATGGATTTCCCCTATCCAATTATCAATTACTTTGGAAAATCCGTATGGATTTCCCCTATCCAATTATCAATTACTTTGGAAAATCTACAGCCGGCTTCCTAAAACACCTGTCTTTTTATAGTGTTTTACATTTCCAGTCATATCAAAAACCTCAATATAAATAATGTAGATTCCGATGTTCGCCTTTTGGTTATTTTTAGTTATCCCATCCCACGAAAACGCACCTTTGGTACTGAGCAATTCATTTTTAATCAAACACTTAATAAGCCTGCCCCTTGAATCGTAAATTGTAATATTGGCATTATAGCCAGGCTCATTAAATTCATAATTTATATTTAGAACATCATTATATCCGTCAGCATCCGGTGAGAAAATATCAGGGAAAATCGTAATCTGATCATCAATATTTTCTATTTCAACAAACTGAGAATTTTTATAAGCAGGCGTGCCAAAATCAACATTTTCAGCAGCAGAATGCCAATTGGTTTCGTCTTGTGTCGGTCTGTTATAATTTATTCTTTCCAGGGCAACACCATCCAAATAATTAAGCAGAGGATATTGCATTTCTTCATTATAGGAAAACACATCAATCACATTTTTACTTTTATCAGAAAAGATAATAGTGCCCTTGTCGTTGTTAAAAGCCGGAAGAGATTCAATTTTAATAAAACCGTCAGGATTTGAGGTGTAGTATTGTTGTTTGACTATATCCGGATTATTGGATAAGACAAGATAATTTTCCGGAAACACAAGAAACCCTTTTGCTGAAATTTCTTTTGTAATTGTATCCGGAGGATTTGGATGAGTTGTTTTAACTGACGAAATCGTAAGTTCTTTCAAATCAATAATTTTATTAGACCGGTTATAAATTTCAACATAATCTACCCCGCCTCCTTTAGGATTAAATAATATTTCATTTATTGCTATATCGTTTGAAACGGCTGTTTCGGGAATACCCAATAAAAGACTACTATTAACAGGCAAAAGCTGACCAATACAGTTTGTTAAGGTATCAGTTATAATTAAAGTATAAATTATTCCTTTTTGTAATGGGATTGGAAATTCAAGAATAACAGATTTATAATCAGGATCAACAGGGTTAACATTAACAGGATTACCTATTCCTTTATCAACATTAAAAGCCTGTAAATTGCTCAAAGAAGAACCATCCATTAACTGGGAAAAAAACAACTGAAATGTTAAGCTGTCAATACAAATTATTCGTAATAATTGTGGAGAAAAAACATTTGTAGCATTAATGGAATTAATTTTACCGGGTGTTCCACCTTCCGGATCGCTTGAAGTACCCCAGTTGTCCGATTCCATGCATGGACTAAGAGGGTCAATTTGTTCCAGGGACCAGCCGCCATCTTCTTTTTCAGGATTTTTATACCATTCATCAGAATATGAAACCAACGAAATTGTTTCTCCTTCTTTGTTTTGTAAAATGATAGTTTGTCCGGAATTAGCAAGAGAAAAACTTGAAAAACCAACAAAACGACCATAATTTGATAGTTCGGGCTCAGCAGCATCTTTAGCTAAGATCAGATAATCATTAGCCTCAATTGAAATTTCCGGAAAGGTATTTATACTTGAGCCGATCGTAATTGTCCAATCTTTTAAATTTAATGGAAAGCCGGTATTGTTAAATAACTCAATATATTCATATTCGGGGAGGGAAACAGGTGGACTTGGGTCTGCCATGATTTCATTGATAACGACATCGTAGGGTACAGAAAAATAATAAACAAATGTTTGGCTGGCAGATGTAATTGCATTTTCCGACAGGTCTTTAACATTTGTTACTGTTAATAAATAAATAATGCCAATATCAAAATTATTTAGGAAGCTTAAATGTACAAGCGAAGAATTGTTTTCTTCCCTGATAGCTTGTTCGGGATTTCCAATACCATTATTGACAACATAATTACTCAGCGTTTCAGAAGAAGCTAAATCAACACTTTCGGAAAATATTATATCAAGGCTATTCTGTGAAATTACATTGATTGTTGAAACTTCAGGGGGAATAGTATCAACAATTATAGGTCCGGTGTAAAAATCATCAAAATACATTTTATTGCTGTTACTACCGGTATATTTGCATAAAACCCCGAAATAATTTGTGGAATTTATTGAATTGTCTGTACCGCTTGCTTCTAACTGAAAATCCGTACCCCCAGAAGGATCGGCATAAACCTCCCATAAACCGATATTATTCCTGATAACCTTAACCATTATTTCGAATGAACCGGATATTAATCCGTCAGTTCCCCTGCAAACAGAAGTAATTTCATCACCGGTTTGTTTAAACAACTCAATAGCATCATCAGAACCAGCTTCACCAAGTTGAAGGAAATAACCGTTAAGAGGTTCTTTTAAATTTGAGTTATCACTAACCAGATAAATCCTTGTATTGTTATTTACCGATGGGCTGAATGAAAGCTTTATCCAAAACCTCCATTCTGTTTCATTGATCAAATAGTTTTCGGTTGAAAGATAAGATTCACCCGCATCCAATGAGTTTAATTGTAACTGATATGATGAGTTGATCTGAAACTGTCCGGCATCCCCAACCCAGGTGGGATTATTGGTAAAATCTCCATCAGAAAAATTTTCATTAATTTGTGAAAGGACGGTAAATGGCAAAAGAAAGGTCAGGATAAAAAAACAAATTGTTTTTGCAGAATAATTTCTGATTTGATTAAGCATGATGATTATTTTTTAAGAAAAAATGTCCCCCAAAATTTAAATATACTAATTTTGCGTGAATTTATATTTAGTTAGTGTTTGCAAGAAAACGTCAATAGCTTCGTTACGCTCGTATTTAAAACCAGTCATCCGTACGGACTCCTGATTTTAAATACTTCGCATCCCGATAATTATCGGGACGTTCTTGACGCCTTCTTATCAAACACAGAGTTTTCGTGCAAAGACTAGTTATCTGTAAGTTAATAAATGTTAGTAAGGAATGTCAAAATATTTTTTAAAGCAAAGCACTAAAAACCAATAGCTATAAGGATTGAGGCTTGTTTCGACGGGAAATATTTAGTATAATTTATGAAAATCTATAAAAACATAGAAGACTTTAAAGGTGTTGATTATCCTGTTGTGACTGTCGGCACATTTGACGGCGTTCATGTAGGTCATCAAAAAATTATTAAACGACTGACAGAAGAAGCCCGTAAAAATAAAGGAGAAACCGTTTTGATAACCTTTCAACCTCATCCCCGCTTGATAATTCATCCTGACAGTAAAAACCTAAAATTTATAAATACACAGAAAAGAAAATTTGAACTTTTGGAAAAAGCAGGTATTGACCATTTGATAATTATACCATTTACAAAAGAATTTTCAAGACAAACTTCAGAAGAATTTATTAAGAATATTATTGTTGATAAATTAGAGACAAAAAAATTAGTGATTGGTTATAATCATCATTTTGGGAAAAACCGACTTGGGGATTTTAATAATCTATTTGATTTAGGAAAAAAATACGGATTTAAAGTTGAAAAAATTCCGGCACAGGATGTGAAGAACATAGCTATCAGTTCAACAAAAATTCGAAAAGCACTGAATGAAGGCAAAATTCGAAAAGCAAATGAATTGTTAGGTTATGATTATTCAATTACCGGAAAAGTGGTGCATGGAAGCAGAATAGGACATACAATTGGTTTTCCTACTGCAAATATTGATGTTGAAAATGAATATAAGTTAATAGCTGCAAATGGTGTTTATGCTTGCCGGATTGAATGGAACGGACAGTTATTCAAAGGAATGGGAAATATTGGTTTTCGTCCGACTATTGACCATGGTGACCTGACAATAGAAGTTCATATTTTTGATTTTGATAAAGATATTTATGGTGATACCATCACAATATTTTTTATTGACCGAATACGTGATGAACGGAAATTTAAAGATTTGGAAGCGCTGAGAAAACAATTGTTTAGGGATAAAGAAACGGTTCTGGGGATAATTCATTAGTTTGTCTATAAAGTACCTCTTGGATAAAAATTTAGGTAAACGTTCACAGTTTGAAATTAGAAATTGGAAATTTATGTTATCCTATTTTTGTGCTGTTAATAAACGCATTCAACTTTGGACCAAGATTTTCAATTGCTATTTGGTATTTTAAAGCATCTGACTCATTTAGAACCTTCCTCATGATAAGTTTTCGTAATCATGATTTAGTTTCTTCAAACTATCCTCTTAATTTATATAAAACTTTTTCCTTTCCGCTAGTTTGTAAACTTTTTTCATTTTTCTCTAATTTCTAAACTTGTCCTTATGGATTTCCAATTTCAGCGTTCTGTGAACGCTTACAAATTTAGATTTTCAATAACTTCGTAAATTAAAAATCGTTAATCGATATTCTGAAATCAAAAAAACACATACTTTATTGAAGGACACTAATTCATTAATCAGACCTTTCCACTATAAGACCAACTTCCATAATGCCCTGAGTTTCAATTTTAGGCATAAGATTACCAATTTCAAATTTACAAATACCTTTTTTACTGAATAGAAAATCTTTTCTCAGAAGTATGGAAATATAGCATGTATCGCCTGTTGTTTCACCAAAAAAATTTCCCTTATTGTCTTTTAAGTTAAGGTCATAATCCATGGTCCTGAATTCGCCCGAAGGAGTATGAATCGTAAAATTTATTCTAAGGTTTTTATATGGATATTGCGCGATATGCTTTATGGTGAAATAAAAATTATAATTGCTTTTAGTGTCTTCAATAGGAACATCAAATTTTATGTCTTTAAAACGATTCCATGAATAATTTTCAAATTTTATATGCTTTTCATAAATCTTATCCTGACTACATGCAGTTAAGATCAAAAGAAGCAGAAACACGGTATAACGTAAAAATTTCATTGTTAATTTAATTCTGATTAATTACAAAGATATTAATAATTTTGCGAAATTAATTGGTAATTATGGTAAAGAAAAATCAAAAATATTATGTAGTCTGGAAAGGCAGGGAAACCGGTGTTTTTACAAGCTGGACAGAATGTGAGAAACAAATAAAAGCTTATGCCGGAGCAGAATACAAGTCGTTTAAGAGCAAGGAACTTGCGGAAAAAGCATTTAAAAGCGAAAGCAGGCAATTTATCGGTAATAATGTTTTTGAAAGCGAATTAACCGAAGAACAAAAATTATTAATAGGAAACCCCATTACCGAGAGCCTTTCTGTTGATGCTGCTTGCAGTGGAAATCCCGGAATACTGGAATATCGTGGCGTTGATACTAAAACAGGAATAGAATTATTCAGACAAGGACCTTTTCAGGAAGGAACTATTAATATGGGAGAGTTTTTAGCCATTGTTCACGGTTTGGCTTACCTGAAGAAAATAAAAAATAACATTCCAATATATTCCGATTCAAGAACCGCAATAAAATGGGTGAAAACAAAAATTGTAAAGACCAAATTAGAAAGAACACCTAAAAACGAAGAATTATTTAAATTAGTTGACAGGGCTGTTAACTGGCTTCACAATAATGCCTTTCCTAATAAAATTCTTAAATGGGAAACTGCAGCATGGGGTGAGATTCCTGCGGATTTTGGAAGGAAGTAATAGTAATTAAATTATAGGAATTAAACATTCAACACTCAACATACAATTTTCAACGACCAAAGGGAGTCCGTCCATACGGATTTCTTTTAGTCATATGAAGCGAAGCAAATCCGTATGGATGGATTTTCATTTTTTTAATAATAAGCCTCCTATATTAAAATTAAAAAAATTTTAATGACATTTTATTCATTTTGGTATTAAGAATAAAATAACCCTTTTATTTTTAATTCTAAAATCAATAATCATGAAAGAACTACGTAGATTATCTTTTCAGCAAAGGTTAATAAAACAGATTATTTTCTTAATAATAATAGTCTTTGTATCAATTAATTGTCATGTTGTAACAGCACAAAATACTGGTGATTACAGGTCACTAACAGATGGAAACTGGAATGTAGCAAGTACATGGGAAACCTGGGATGGAAACGATTGGATTGCTGCTATAACCGAACCAAATAGCCCTACAATTACAGTTACTATTCGTAATGGTCATACGGTTACATATACAACAGGAGGTAAAGAA
>Ga0265596_1000466_pt1 | contig 24456 bp, 18 predicted proteins | sample saktaG_FD_190143 | JGI IMG/M metagenome (GOLD analysis project Ga0265596, IMG submission 190143) | Saline water microbial communities from Sakinaw Lake, British Columbia, Canada - sak_2013_06_06_60m | ecosystem: Environmental > Aquatic > Non-marine Saline and Alkaline > Saline ...
AAGCTGGAGTTGATATTATCAAGGGTGGAAAAAGCAGCGCAGAAAATCCCCGTTGTTTTCCCCGCCCATCCCCGCACCCGGAAAAACCTCGATGTCATTATTCCTAACCCCGTTATTGCCCCTAATAATGTCATTGCGAGGAGCCCTACCAATAATGTCATTGCGAGCGCAGCGAAGCAATCTCAGGGCAATCTACTCATCATCCCTCCCCTGGGCTATCGCGACATGCTCAACCTCGAAATGAACGCCCTTTTCGTCATCACCGATTCGGGCGGCATACAGGTGGAGACCACCGTGCTGGGCGTACCCTGCCTGACCGTGATGGACCACCCGGTCTGGCTGATCACGCACAAAGAAGGAACCAACGTGCTTGTGGGAAGCGATTGCGCCGGCCTGGAGCGGGAAGCGGGTAAAGTCAAAACAGCATGGAAAGGCAAGCGGCCTGCGCTGTGGGATGGAAAGACAGCAGAGAGAATAGTCGATATACTGACCAAAAACCGGTACTAAAGTCCTATAATTATAATACCGCCCGGTTTGTACAAAGCCCCCTTCCGGTTGTAGAATCCATTTATAAAGGTATCGAGTTGGATCAAGGGGGATACCGAAATAATTACCATGCTGAACACACGGATGTTAATTGTCCGGTTACTTTTTAGTTTCCTGGGCTGCTGTCTGCTGTTGGCGGCGCCTTTAAATGGGCTTGCTCCCGTTTACGCCGCCGACCCGCCTGCCGGCCAGGAGGGGCCGGTCAACCCGGCCTTCGAGGCCTTCACTGCCACCAAGCTACAGCAGAAAGCAGCGCAGCAATCTGAAGAAACGTCTACTGAGCCTTTCTATGGCTACATACCCCACCCGGTCAACCTCAGCCAGATCGATGACGTCCCCGTGCAAAAGCCCGTCATGGAGGCATCCACGGTCCTGCCCGGCGCGGGATCAAACGCCATGCTGACCGGCCTGCCGGCCACTTTCGACTGGTGGACACTGGGCAAGGTTACACCTGTCAAAAACCAGAACCCCTGCGGCGCCTGCTGGATATTCGGCAACCTGGCCGCCCTCGATTCCAGGGTGGCCATCGTGAATACAACCCTGTACGACTTCTCCGAACAGAACGTGGCAGCCTGCGTTGACCCTGCCTGGACATACCTGATCAACAACAAGTGCAACGGCGGCGGCGACTCCTTCATAGCCTTTGATACGCTGAGCCGCAAGGGCACCAGGCTGGAGCTTGACGACCCTTACAACACCACCACGATCAATACTGAACCCTGCAACGTTTACCCCACATACCAGGAGGTGACCGGCTTCCACATCATCGCCGATTCAGTCATTACAACGGATGAAATCAACCTGGTGAAAAACGCCGTATATAACTACGGCCCCGTATCTATGGCTTTCTACTGGAACGCCGGCTATTTATATGCATCGTCCGGCGCTTACACCAACGTCTATTACGGGCCTACGACCAACGTCGCCAACCACCTGGTCAGCGTCATCGGCTGGAACGACGCCGTGCCGCACCCGGCCGGCGGCGGATACGGCGCCTGGATCGTGAAGAACAGCTGGGGCCCTGCCTGGGCCAATTCCGGCTATTTCTACATGTGCTACGGCTCGGGCAACATGTGCGAGGTGGTATCGTACCAGGGGCACAGGGCCTACGACGCCAACGATAAACTTTACACCTGGGATGAGGTCGGTTGGACCGCCAGCCGCGGCTGGGGAACGGATTACTCAGCCTGGATGGCCAATGTGTACACGGCTAACCCGGCCGGCAGCCTGACCCACGTGGATTTCTGGGCCACGGGCAACAACGCACAGTATCAGATCAACGTCATGAACGGCAGCTTCGGCGCGCTGCTGGCCACGCAGTCCGGCGTCTGCACCGAGCTGGGATACTATTCCATATCGCTGAACAGCCCGATCGCGCTGACGGCCGGGCAGCAGTTCACTGTGGCCGTCAAGATGACCACGCCAGGTTGGGGCTACCCTATTCCGGTCGAACACGCTTACCTCTACGCCACCCCCACCTTTCAGCCGAACGTCTCCTTCATCAAGCACTTCGATATAGATGCCTGGACCGACCTGGCCACGGTCAGCCGCAACGCCGTGCTTAGGGCCAGGGTCAACTCCGGTATTATCACTGCTTCTGCGCCGGTGGTGGCAAATTTATCGACAGGCGCCTCCAACATCACGAATACGACCGCCAGGCTCAACGGCGAGCTTATCTCTAACGGCAACGAGAACCCCACCGTTCATATTTACTGGGGGCTGACGGACGGCGTCACCACGCCGGCCAACTGGACCAACGACATCAACCTCGGCCAGCAACCCGCGGGAACTTTTTACAGTGACATCACGGGACTGACAACCGGCAGTACATACTATTACCGCTGCTATGCAATCAACAGCGCAGGGGATTCCTGGGCTTCGTCAGCCGCATCTTTTATAGCACAGGAGAACATCAAGCTGATCGGCGCGGATGATGCTGCTTCGTACTCCACTGCTACTCCGGGCTATATGTTTATGTCGAGATGGGCGGCATCTTCCTCAGGCATAGTAAGCACGATCAGGGTAAAAGGTACCGGTAATGGTGCTGCCAAGGTCGCTGTCTATGCCGACAGCGGCGGCCAGCCCGGGGCACTGCTGGGTTACCAGAACAGCAGCACGCCTATCATCGCTGGCTGGAACACTATCACCCTGGCACAAACGGCGAGTGTCACCGCAGGGACGAGCTACTGGCTGGCCACGGCATCGGGGACCGGTTGTCTGGGTTTTGTATATCCGACCACTGCCACGTCCGCTTATAAAGCGATAGATTATAATACGCTCACTTTCAGCAGCAATCCATCAGGGATAACGAACCAACAAACCTGGTATATGCAGGCTGCCGGTTGGGGTACTACCGTTGCGCCGTCAGCGCCGGTGGTGACTAACGGTACGGGCGCCAGCCTGGTCACAGAGGCCACAGCCAGGCTTAATGGAGAGGTAACTTCCACCGGTGGCCAATCACCGGCGGTACATGTTTACTGGGGAGACAATGATGGTGGTACTACTGCCGGCAACTGGGACCATGACGTTAACCTGGGAACATTGAGTGCGGGTGCTTTTTACACAGATATCGCGGGCTTAACTGCATCAACCGCCTATTATTACAGGTGCTACGCAATCAACTCTGCAGGCGCCGACTGGGCGGACAGCACAGCCAGCCTTACCACATCCACCATCCAACAGAAACTCATCGGCGCGGATGATGCTGCTTCGTACTCCACTGCTACTCCGGGCTATATGTTTATGTCGAGATGGGCGGCATCTTCCTCAGGCACGGTCAGCACGATCAAGGTGAAAGGTACCGGCGCCGGCGCTGTCAAGGTAGCCATTTACGCCGACAGCGGCAGCCAGCCCGGTACGTTGCTGGGCTACCAGAATAGCAGCACGCCTATCTCCGCAGGGTGGAATACCATCAGCCTTTCGCAAACGGCGAGTGTCACCGCAGGGACGAGCTACTGGCTGGCCACTGCATCGGGAACCGGTTGCATCGGTTTTGTATATCCGACCACCGCCACATCCTGTTATAAGGCAATAGATTATAATACGCTCACTTTCAGCAGCAGTCCTTCAGGGATTACGAACCAGACGACCTGGTATATGCTATCCGCAGGGTGGGGATCATCCGCTCCGGTTACTCCACCGGCAGCGCCGGTTATTGTGGCGCCCGGTACGTCCATCCTGTTCAAGTGGAATGCTGCAGACAGTGCTACGAACTATGGTCTCCAGGTAAGCGCCACGAGTGATTTTCAGGCAGGCACGCTCGTCTTCGATAACCAGTCACTGGGCAATGTTACGCAGTACGAGGTAAGCGGGCTCAGTATCGGCACGACATATTACTGGCGGGTTAATGCGAGTAACAGCGGTGGAACAAGTCCCTGGTCACAGGTGAGAAGCATTACCATGCAAACGCAGTAAATTTTTATAAGTCCAGTTATATATCAGCATAGATATAGAAATTGGCATGGGCTGGTATTTATGGGCCAATGGAGTGCCGTACTTACGAGCATTTACTTGATCCATAATTATTCTGTGGTGCCCCCTTATTTTCAATTCTGTAAGGCTATTATAAAAATCGTTACAGTACTGACCGCCATCAAATTAAAACTGTGTAAAATTCATCATGATATAATTGATATACGAGGAGTGTATTAATATGCGAGTCCCGATTGCAAAACCTTATATGGATGATGATGAAAAGCAAGCAGTTAACGATGTATTGGAATCAGGCTGGTTAGTACAAGGCCCGAAAGTTGCAGAGTTCGAAATGATGATCTGCGAATTTACAGGGGCTAAGTATGCAAAAGCGTTGAGCTCATGCACTACAGCCCTCCATCTTGCACTGATATCACTGGGAATAGGGCCGGGAGATGAAGTGCTTGTCCCATCTTTTACCTTTGTAGCATCTGCGAATGCGATTGAACACACAGGGGCAAAACCAGTATTTCTTGATATCGATCCTAACGGCTTTAATATTGACGTTAATAATATAGAAAAGCACCTGGGGCGGAAGACTGGTCAACGAGCGAAGGTGAAGGGAATCATACCTGTTCACCTGTTCGGTCTTTGCGCTGATATGAGCTCCATCATGGAGTTAGCGAAACGATACAATATCCTGGTTATTGAGGATGCCGCCTGCGCGCTGGGAAGTTATTATAAGTCCAAACATGCTGGTACATTTGGTAATGCCGGCTGTTTTAGTTTTCACCCGCGCAAACTTATCACTACCGGCGAGGGAGGCATGTTAGTCACTAACAGTCCGAAAATTTCTGCCAGCGTATCAAGTTTGAGAGACCACGGAGCTGCTATTTCTGATCGGGAGAGACATGAAAAAGACGGCTTCTTACTGCCTGACTTCGACCGGATAGGCTACAATTACCGTCTCACTGATATTCAAGCAGCTATGGGCATAGAGCAAATGAGAAAGTTGCAGTGGTTTATTAACAAAAGAGTTCAGAAAGCGGCTAAGTACGACGAAGGTCTTAGAGATATTGACTGCATTCAAATACCGCATGTACCGGAAGGATATAAGCATGGCTACCAGTCCTATGTAATTATGCTTCGTGATCCCGGATGCGATTTATTACCCCCAGATAAACTTGAAATATACCATAATGCTCGTGATGCAATAATGGCAAAACTAGCGGAGAAAGGTATTGCTACCAGGCAGGGAACCTCCGCAGTTCACAGGTTAGGTTATTATCGTAAGAGATATGGACTAAAAGATGATGATTTCCCGATTTCTCTTCAGGCTGAGTGCTTGACTATCGCTATTCCCTTATTTCCGCAAATAACGGATGAAGAACAAGACTATGTTATAGAAAACATGCATCAGGTAATCAAGGAACTATCGCCATTGAGGGTTCGTAAATGATTCACGAGACGGCCAGGCTTTATGGCAATAACACAATCGGAGATAATTGTTGGTTTCTCGAGGATGTGATCATTGGATATCCCGATGCCGAGATATTAAATGAAATAAAAAAGAGCGGTCTCAAAACCGAAGATCATGAATTTATCGGTGCAACTATCCAAGAGAATGCTCTGATAAGGTCTAACACCATTATTTATTGCAAGGTGCGTATTGGCAGAAACTTCCGCTCCGGGCACCGCGTTCTGATAAGAGAAAACACAGTAATTGGGGACAACGTACTCATCGGCAGCAATGTGATAATCGAAGGACACGTCACGATCGGAAACAATGTGAGTATTCAAAGCAATGTTTATATTCCCACGAATTCTGTAATCGATGATTTCGTTTTCATTGGTCCCAATGCGGTGCTCAGCAACGATAAATATCCACCAATGAGAAAAATTACGAAGATGAGCGGACCTATATTGCGCAGGGGCGTATCGGTGGGTGCCAATGCAACCATATTGCCTGGCGTTGAAATAGGAGAGGGGAGCATGGTGGCGGCTGGTGCAGTTGTAGTTAAGAATGTGCCGCCCTGGACTTTAGCTGTTGGCATTCCTGCCAGATATACAGAGCTTTCCAATGATTTACAAGTAATTAATAAACTTTAGCATTCTTTGAGGTTAATTATATGAGAGTCGGTGTTATTGGAACTGGTGTGATGGGTTGGCACCACGCTCGAGTTTATCGCGAACTGGGTGTTGACCTTGTGGGTGTAGCTGATACAGATCTGAAGAGAGCTGAAGAGGTAGCTAATAAATATCAAACCAGGGCTTTTACAGACTATACACAATTGTTAGAGCAGGGACTGGACGCTGTCAGCGTAGTAGTACCTTCGAGGTTGCACAGTGAGGTAGCGGTATCTGTCGCTGATTACGGTGTCAATATGCTGGTGGAGAAGCCGATAGCCGATACCATGGAGAGTGGGGAAAAGATCATTGATGCAACCAGAAAAGCTAACATAGTGCTCATGGTAGGGCATATTGAGAGATTTAATCCGGCAGTTCAGAAACTAAAGCAAATCATCGATGAAGGCGTGCTGGGCAAGTTGATCTTGTTGTCATCGAGAAGGGTAGGTCCTTTCGTAACGCGTGTAACTGATATCGGGATTACCATGGATGTCGCCTCGCATGACATAGATATCGCGAGATATTTAACAAATATGGAGCCGGTCGAAGTTCTGGCCAAGTCCAGTAAAGTTAAAAACGAAAAGGGCGATTGTGCTCTTATGATATTAGATTTTGGTCTAGTGACTGCCTCCATTGAAGTAAACTGGTTTACCCCGCACAAGGTGAGAACGCTTGTAGTGACTGGGACGGACGGGATCACCTACGCTGATTACATTGAGCAGAGTGTAACAATTTTTAACCAGGACTGGAAAATGGAGCCTAAGATTGAAAAATGCGAGCCGTTGCGCATGGAGTTGAAGCATTTCGTGGAATGTGTTGAACAGGATAAAAAACCGCTGATTAGCGGGGAAGACGGTCTCAAGACACTGGAAATCGCATTAAAGATAGAAGGGAGTTCTTTCAAATAATGAGCCTGAAAAATAAATCTGTACTTGTGACGGGTGGTGCCGGTTTTATCGGAAGCCACCTTGTTGATCGTTTAATCCTGGAAAAGCCATCAAATCTTACTGTGGTAGACAATTTCTACCTCGGGAAAGAAGCAAATCTGCGTGATGCCAAACGTAATTTCCCGGGGCTTAAAATCGTGAAAATGGATGCCTCGGATCAAAAAAAGATGAAGCGGCTGGTGAAAAAAGAGGATGTGGAAGTTGTTTTCAATCTTGCGGTGATACCACTGCCCGTGTCTTTGATAGAGCCATGCTGGGTATACCGTCATAATGTTGACATAACGCTTAGTGTCTGTGAATTGATTCGCACGGGCTTCTATAAGACCCTGATACATTTCTCATCTTCGGAAGCCTATGGAGACTGTCAATATGCTCCTATGGATGAGAAGCATCCACTAAATCCTACGACATCTTATGGCGCCAGTAAGGCGGCTACAGACCATTTAGTACTTTCATATTGTAAATCATTCGGTATCGATGCTGCGATCATAAGACCGTTCAACAATTATGGCGCGCGTCAGAATGAGGGGAGCTATGCTGGGGTAATCCCATTAACAATCAAGCGGATATTAACCGGTAATAATCCGATAGTCTATGGCGATGGGGAACAAACGAGGGATTTTATCTATGTCGCTGATACTTCTGAAGCGGCAATCAGAGTCTATGATTGTCCGGATACACGGGGTAGGTCTATTAACATCGCTAGCGGTGAAGAAATTAAGATAAAGTATTTAATCAAACTTATCTCCGAATACTTGGGATACAACAAACCTATCATTTATGATAATGAAAGGCCCGGTGATTTACGAAGGCTTGTGGGTAGTGCTAATTTGGCAAAGGATTTAATCAATTTCAGTTCAGGCATACCAATAGAAGAGGGAATAAAGCATACTGTCGATTGGTATAAACAATTTGCGGCGCTATAACTTATTGACCGTTTAGTAGTGGGTTATGACTTATTATGCAGAGATTCTTTTGCAGTGCTGTGGATTCAGAAAGTGATGCGATAAAACAGCTAGAGTACTTATCAAATATACGAATATTAACTCAAGGATAGATTCCCTAGAGAGCAGTACAATGAGGAGACCGGAAAAGGACATCAAGGAGCATTGGAATAAGATTGCGAAAGAGGCTGCGAAGTCCCATCACGATGAATTTCCTCTTAAATACTGCGGAACACATAAAGACTACTATTTGCAGCATCTCGAAATCAACGCACTTCTAAAGTACGTCAATAACGGAGATCGTATTATTGATATAGGATGCGGCAAGGGGTATTCTACTCTCTATATGGCCTGGAAAAAGGAAATATCTGTTTTAGGTATAGATTACTCAGAAGAAATGATAGCGGCAGCCCAGGAGAACCGGAAAATATTACGAACTAAGTTGAAGGGTGACATTAAATTTTCTTCAGCTGATATTTTTAACCTGCAAATAAGGGAGAAATTTGACACAGCCATTACCGAAAGATGTTTGATTAATATACCAAGTTGGAAAGAACAGAAAAAGGCCATTGCGAACATAAGTGGAATAGTAAAAAGCGGGGGGCTATTGTTGCTGCTCGAGGGTAGCAAACAAGGTATAAAAACTATAAACCATGTCAGGTCACAATATGGTTTGGCTGAAATTCCGGTAGCATGGTACAACTTGTTTTTTAATGATCGTTTACTTGAGTCTTATGCATCTCAGTTTTCTGAACTCATAGAAATTGATAGCTTTTGCAGCACATATATGCTTGTGTCGCGTATTCTGCATCCTGCCCTTGTATACCCGGAAGAACCAAAATATGATACGAAAATCAACGAACTGGCGGCAATGTTGCCGAACGCGGGTGATTTCGGCTATGACAAGCTTTACGTTTTTAGGAGAAAGTAGGATGGTTGTTTTTGATTGCCGCCCGTTGCGCCCGCAAAGGATCAGCTTGCGGAAACTATAACATAAGAGGAATCATGACCATTGGACTACAATAAAAAAAGCTATAAATTGATTCTTAGATCGGCGCTGGATCAGGGTTTTGGATTTATTGATTTTTTCAATCTGAACTTAGACGAGCATGGGAAGTTAATTGTTCTTCGACATGACATTGACTTTTCGTTAGCGATGGCGTTGGAAATGGCTGTAATAGATGCATCCTGTAACATTAAATCTACCTTTGCTTTGCAGATCTCTTCACCACTTTACAACCCATTTACAGCATTTGGCATCAAGACCGTCAATGAAATTCAGCAGCTCGGCCATAATATCGTATTGCATTATCGCGCCTCATCGGCAGCCGCTGTTGGGGAAATCAGAGAGGATGTTAATAGAGAGATGCAGGTTATGCGTGCTTACTTTCCATATATTCAACCGGTGTTCGTCTGGCATAATCCACCGTCAAGCAATTTATTGAGTGATATTGAAGTACCCGGCCTGGTCAATGCCTATAGCGCTTCTTATGTACGAGATATGCACTATATATCTGACTCTGTACTCAGGCATAGTCCCGAAGACTTTTTATCCTCGTTGAGTAAACATAATTATCTCTATTTGTTACTTCATCCCATCATCTGGATGAGTGAAAAAAGCGATATGGTTTCTATGATCGCCAGCGCACTTAAAGAGGTAATTCTTGAGTCTGCAAAAGAATGTATCCTTAATCCAGAGTGGGAAAAAAGATTTCCATATGGTATACCCGAAGAGATTTTAAATAAGATAGAAGAATTATTAGCCGGGAGTAAAGATATAAATTGAAGCATAGTAAGAGGTAAAAGAAGAAGATGCTTAAGTCGGCACATCTGGTACTTTCTCCAATCTCGATGGAGGACCTGCCTGTCATGTTTACATGGATCAATGATCGTGAGCAGGTACTCTTCAACGCGCCTTACAAGCCTGTGCATGAAGGCCAGCACCAGGCGTGGTTCGATAGTATACATAAGCGCAACGACCTGGTGATCTTCGGAATCCGCCTGCTGGAGGATAATAAGCTGATTGGCTCATGCCAGCTCCACAGCATCGATAACGTCCACCGCTCTGCTGAACTGCAGATACGCTTAGGTGTGCCTTCACAGCGGGGAAAAGGATATGGAATAGAAGCGGTGCGACTGCTGCTGGACTTCGCCTTCAAAGACCTGAACCTGCAACGCGTTTATTTGCACGTTTTCAGCACTAACGCAATAGCCATCAACCTTTATGAGAAGGCCGGTTTCAAACGCGAAGGCCTGCTCCGCAAGGCTGCTCATATAAACGGCTCTTACGTGGATGTGATAGTGTTGGGCATCCTGAAGGAAGAGCATGCCGGTTAGAAAGATAATTGCCATACACCAGCCCAACTTCTTTCCCTGGCTTGGTTTTTTCGATAAGATCGCCCGGTCGGACGTATTCATTTTGTTGGACAATGTACAGTTTCCCAAGACAGGAGGAAGCTGGTCAAACAGGGTGCAACTGGCAATCAATGGAAAAGCCACTTGGATAACCATGCCAGTGGTGCGTTCATATCACGGCACGCGCCTTATCAGGGAAATGCAGATAGACAACAGCACATCGTGGCGGGGAAAGCTGCTCAAAACTGTACAGATGAACTATGCCCGCGCGCCATTTTATGAGCAAATGTCCCCCTTTTTCACGGACCTGGTGAATAACCCGACCGACAGTCTTGCGGATTACAATGAAACGGTCATCCGCACCTTGACCGCGGCGATAGGTCTGGACACATCCCGATTAGTTACAGGTTCGACTCTGGATACAGAGGGGGCGGCGACCGACCTGCTAATATCAATGACGCGCGTGGCAGGCGGCAACGCCTATCTCTGTGGCGGTGGCGCAGGTGGATACCAGGAGGACGACAAATTTATGGCTGCCGGTGTCGAATTGATCTACCAGGACTTCAAGCACCCGGTATACCCGCAGATCAACACGGAATCATTTATACCCGGGCTTTCTATTGTAGATACGCTGATGAACTGCGGGATAGACGGCACGCGCCGCTTGCTGCAGCAAGGCAACAGACGGTGTTGAAATCTCAGATCATGCGGCTGGGCCGGGGAACATTTATATATGGCCTGGGCTCTGCCCTGCAGCAATTCTTTGGATTTCTACTCCTGCCCCTTTTTACCCGCATACTGACCCCGGCGGATTACGGTGTCATCGCCCTGATCGGGATCGTGACTGTTGCGCTGGGTGCCCTTTATAACCTGGGTACCGGCAACTCGATGGGGATACTGTATTTCCGCGAACAGGACCCGCTGAAGCGCCCGGCCATTGTGTGGACGAATGTGGCCCTGATGTTGGCAAGCTCCCTTTTGCTCGTTCTTGTCACTTCTGCAGTGGCGCCGCAAATCAGCCTCCTGGTGTTTCAAACTTCTCAATATGCCGATCTCTTCAGGGTAGCCTTTGTGACATTGGCGCTGACAACTGTAACGACACCTTTCTACTCCTATCTGCGCATGGAGGAAAAGGCCAGGACCTATGTTTATTTGACCGTGGTCGACACAATCGTCACCTTACTGCTCAGCATATACCTGGTAGCAATCCTTCGCTGGGGTGTCGCCGGTGTCTTTGTATCAGGGCTGGCGGCCAAAATATTGATGTTGCTGATTACGGGATTCGTAGTTGGCCGCCGCTTACCTTTTGGCCTGGATATGCATCTTGTCAAATCCATGGTCAGGATCGGATTTCCCTCTATTTTCGGATTGTTCGCGTTCCTGGTGATAGATTATGCGGACCGCCAGATGATAGAGCGCATGTTGAATATTGAGGCGCTGGGTATTTATTCAATCGGCTACAATTTCGGCATGGTGATGCTGATGGCCGTAAGCGCATTCGGTAGCGCCTGGCCGCCCTTTTTCATGTCTTTCATTAATAAACGGGCTGAAGCAGAGGTGGTTTTTGGGAAAGTTTTGAAATACTACCTTCTGGGCTTTGGAACGCTGACGCTGCTCTTCTTTGTGGTGGCAAAGCCGATTGTGCTGCTCTTGACAGCCCCTGCATTTCATGATGCCTTCACCGTTATCGGGCTGATAGCCGCTGCTTATATGCTTAGAGGCTGCTACCTGATACTGCTGCCAGGGATGTATTTCGCTGAAAAGCTGCACTGGCAATCCGCCATCGAGTGGGCTGCCGCTATCATTAACATTGCACTGAACCTTGTGCTGATCCCAATAATGGGTATTACCGGCGCTGCTTGTGCTACCCTCGTGAGCTACCTGGCCTTAACCGTCCTGGCATGGGTGATCGGCCGCCGCTACCTTCAAGTACAATATGACTGGCGGCGAATAATCATTTTTACCCTTGGGATGGCGGTCATAGCCGCCATTATATACAAAGGTAGTCTTGATTCTAATATACTCCTGCAACTGGTGCTGTCAGTCCCCTTGCTTTTGGCTTTTCTTTTGGGTACATTTGTTTTTGTTTGCGATGGCAAGGAAAAGCAAGCTGTTCGGGAATTCTTTGATTATATTTATAAGCTTTTATTGAAAAAAAGAGGCTGAGCGTCATCTTGTGAAGAAAACGCGGATCAATAAGGGTGGTATCTTGTTCGCGGGGCAGTGCTATTACTATGCCTGGTACCTGAGCCGCGAACTAAGGAAATTAGGCTGGCGTGCTGACGTCCTCAACTGGGATACCAACCCGGCCTCGCAGCTATATTACCACGGCGAGGATTACAAGTTCACATGGAACTGTCCTTTGGCTGACATGGCAAAGCAACTGGTTTTTTATATCAAAGCGCTGGCACGCTATGATATTTTTCATTTCAGCGGTGCGCACAACATAGGCTTCGGGCCACTAAGCGGCGTTTTCAGGCGTATTGGGTTCCCGTATGTGGAAATCCGGCTGCTGAAAAAGATAGGAAAGAAAATAGTTTATACCAATAACGGGTGCCTTGACGGCGTCTCCCAGAGTTCCTTCCGGTCCTGGCCAGGACCGGAGCCGGTGTGCGACATCTGTCCCTGGCGCAATACGCCTGAGGTATGCAGTGATGAACGTAATCTGGAATGGGGCGCCCTGCGCAATAGTCTGGCGGATTACCAGTGCACACTGGGCGGCAACCGCAAGGACTATAACAATGACACACGGGTGCATGAGGTGCCCGAATTTTACTGCCTTGATGTCGATTTGTGGCGACCCGATTTAATAATTCCACCCGAACACCGACTCTCTTATCCGCCTGGCACGGTCAGGATATACCATGCTGTTGGCAACTATGATGAGCGTACTGATCCAGCCACGGGACGAAACCTGAAGAGCACACATATTTATCTGCCGCTGATGGAACGCCTCAAGGCAGAAGGGTATCCCGTGGAACTTATCTTTGCGAAGGACATACCGAACAGGGAGGTGCGCTTCTACCAGGCGCAGGCGGATATAATTGTGGATATGCTTACATTCGGCTTCTTCGGCGCCAACGTGAGGGAGGCCATGATGCTGGGCAAGCCTGCGGTGTGCTACCTGCGGCCCGAGTGGCTGGAAAACATGCGGCAGGAGGTCCCGGATTATGTGGATGAATTGCCGGTGGTCAGCGCCACGCCGGATACGATTCACGATGTGCTGGTAGATTTGATCGAGCATCTGGAGAAGAGAGTGGAAATAGGGCGGCGCAGCCGCGAGTTTGCGGTCAAGTGGCATTCGGCAGCAGCCGGAGCACGGCGGATGGATAAGATATATGGTGATTTATTGAAATTGAACAGGGACACGGCATAACCTTAATAAATATGAGTGATGCCGTCCGAGAGAAGCCTGGTTCTATGTTAACTGTATGAAAGATCTAATGGTATGAAAATCTTAGTCGTATACTATTTGGCTGCCAGTAACGATAGAAACACAATGAACGAGCATCTGTACTCGTTCAGGAACTATTCTGGTGAGCGTTGTTACTATTTGAATTCAGCTTATGGAATGCCCGAGTTTATCACAAGGGTTGCGTTTGATCTTATCATTTTCCATTATACGTTCTTGGCTTATAAAATTCGGGGTGAGGTGCACTGGCAAGCTACTGCTCAAATATGCAGGGATTTAAGAGGATACAAAGTAGCTATTCCCCAGGATGAATATCAAAATTCTGCCAGATTAAATGCATTCTTTTTGCTCTCGGGCGTGAAAACCGTATTCACCTGCCTTCCAGAGTCTGAATGGCAGAAGGTTTACCCGCGGCAAAAATCGGGACTGGAGCATTACCATACGGTTTACACCGGCTATGTTGACGAGATTGCTGCGCGGAAATTGGCGAATTTGAATCAAAGCCACGGGTCAAGACCAATTGATGTTGGTTACAGAGCCAGAAAGAACCCGTACTGGTTAGGCAGCTTCGGCATGATTAAATGGCGACTGACGGAGAAATTCCTGGATGTACCTGTGCAACATAACCTCAAACTTGATCTATCAAACGATCCCAGGGACGTCTTCTATGGCGATAAATGGTATGGTTTTCTGACTAATTGCAGGGTAGTGCTGGGCTGCGAAAGCGGCGCCAGCCTTCACGACCCTGATGGCAGTATAATGAAAAATGTCGACCGGTATATGGAAAAACACCCGCAGGGTGGTTTTGAGGAAGTTGAGGAGGCATGTTTCCCCGGCAAGGAAGGGAACCTGCGCCTTTTCGCCCTTTCGCCTCGCCATTTTGAGGCGTGTATGACACGCACATGTCAGGCCCTGGTTGAGGGGGAATACGGGGGGATTTTCAAACCAGGTGTTCATTATATCGAGATAAAAAAGGACTGGAGCAATATACCCGATGTGATCAAGCAAATAGAGGATGTTAATTATTGTGAACGGATTGCTGATAATGCTTACCGCGACATTGTTGAATCGGGTCTATACACCTACCGTGGATTTGTTGAGATGGTTATTAACCACGTTAGAGAGGTGAGCACGCCTATTTCCAGCATCAATCGAGATGACGTATACTATCTTGGGTTATTGGAACGACGTGAGCGTTATCCGCTCATTTTCTCCCCTGTTGCATATTTAATCGGGCACATCAGATTCATTGGTTACAGGATACTTGTGAGCCTGAAACAATACGATAATTACAGGAAAATTGTGTCTATGCTTGAGAGGCATGAGCCACGAAGATAATTTCTAATATTTGGCAAATTGATGAAAATACTGGTCGTGTATGATTTACTGTACAGGGATGACAGGAATACCATTAATGAGTTCCTGTACTCGTTTGAGAGGTATGCCGATGAGGAATGTTATTATCTAAATGCGGCTTACGGTATACCGCAATACGTTACCAGGATTAACTTTGACCTAATTATCTTCCAGAATACTTTTTTCTCATTCCGCTGGCATTACACTAGCGCACCGAAAAATAATCATATTTTCAAAGATCTGAAGGGTTATAAAATTGCCCTTCCGCAGGATGAATGCCTGAATACCGACAGCCTGTGTGATTTCTTCCAGCAGTCCGGCGTCAAGACCGTCTTCACCTGTGTGCCACAACAGGAATGGCAGAGGGTCTACCCACGCGGTAAATCGGGACTGCAGCATTACTTCACAGTTTTTGCCGGCTATATTGATGAGCTTGCCCTCAATAAATGGTCGAAGCTGTCCCTGCATCACGGTGCGAGATCAATCGATGTGGGCTACCGTGCCAGGCAAAGTCCCTTCTGGCTTGGCAGGCACGGCATATTGAAATGGCAGTTGACTGAGCAGTTCATGAATACTGCGGTCAATTATAATCTTAAACTCGATTTATCGAATAACGAGAGCGATGCTTTTCACGGCGATCAATGGTATGAGTTCCTGGGCAACTGCAGGGTTGTGCTGGGCTGCGAAGGCGGAGCCAGCCTTCTCGATGTTGATGGACGCGTGAAGATAAAGACGGAGGAGTATGTACTCAAGCATCCGCAAGCTACTTTTGAAGAAGTTGAGAGCGCTTGTTTCCCCGGCTTGGACGGGAACTTTAAATTTTTTACGCTGTCACCGCGCCACTTTGAAGCTTGTATAACGCGGACATGCCAGGCGCTGGTGGAAGGGGAGTACGGCGGCATATTTAAGCCAGGGGTGCATTATATCGAGATAAAGAAGGACTGGAGTAACATGGACGATGTTATGGAACAGATAATGGATGTGGATTTTTGTGAACGCATTGCGGATAACGCTTACAGGGATATCGTTGAGCCCGGGATATACACGTACCGGAATTTTGTACGGGGAGTTCTCGACCACGTGAGAAAGGTCGGAGTGTTTATTTTCAGCAGCAATCGAGACGATGCCCGATACCTTAAACTATTGGAACGCCGTGAGCGGTTGCCTTTTGTATATTCCCCGGTGGCTTTTTGGATCGGATATATCCAGGTCACAGTGTATAAAATGATTTTAAAAATGAACCTGTACGCGAACTTCAAGAAATTGGAATTCTTATTTAGAAGGTCACTGAAAAAGAATTAGCTTTTTAAATTGTTGTGATGGAGAAATGAACTTGCATTCAATTATGGATTATGCCTGGTCCATTACCAGGCGTGTTGCCGATGGTGAGATATCGCTGGCACAAATCTTTGACTTTGCAGGGCTGTATGCAATACGCGGATTATCCAGGGTTTATACCGCAATAATTGGAAGAAAACCCAGCGTGATAATGTATCCAATAAAAATGTCTTCGCCGGATGTGACAACCGACGTTGATGCCTACTGGAGTGAATACACCGTTAACTCAATGACCTTCCGGACAAGGTGGGAATCAGACAGGTATTATGAATGGCTGGTGTGCGATTACCCGCTACTGGCTGATTATATGGAATTTATCGGAGACCGCAGCGGACAGGTCGTCCTGGACTACGGGTGTGGCCCGGGAAATGATATCTATCGCCTCTTAACGAAAAACCTCGCCAAAAAGGTTGTTGGTATCGATGTATCGTATAAGGCGCTGGAATTAGCCGGGCAGCGAATGGCTCTTTATAAAATTAGCCCCGATAGGCTGGAGTTAATCAGGATCGTAGATGCGAATACGACAATACCGTTGGCCGATGACAGTATTGATTATATTAATTGCGCGGGCGTTTTGCACCATACCAGTGACCCGGGTAAAATCCTTTCTGAATTTTACCGCGTTTTGCGGCCTGAAGCTTACGGGCATATCATGGTATATAATGAAAATAGTCTTTTCTTCCACCTTTACCTGGCCTACCGGCTTATGATAATTGATGGAAAATATAATGGCATGGATATTAAAGATGCGTTTTCCAGGAGCACTGATGGGGAGGAATGCCCTTTATCCAGGTGCTACAAGCATGCAGAATTCACTGCTCTTTGCCGGGGAGTGGGTTTTGAGGTGGATTATATCGGTGGTTATTTTATGCGGTCAGAGCTCCAGTTATTCAAGAAAACTACAGATAATGCGATTAATGACGACAGGCTGGCCCCGGAACACCGGGAGTTTTTACGTGGCTTGAAATGTGACGCGCAGGGGTATCCTTTGTATGATGATAAGCATGCCGGTATAGGCGGTGTGTACAAAATACACAAACGTTGATTTTGTCTAAATGTTGGTTCTAGATTAGAGAAAAATCTTATGTGTGGAATAGCCGGTATATTCAATACAAAATTAGGAGTCTACCCTGGGCTCGAGCATAATTTGCGGGCCATGAACCGGCTGCAGGCGCATAGGGGGCCTGATGGCGATAATGTCTGGGTGCATTCGAATGGCTCCCTCGGTTTCGGGCACAGACGTCTTGCCATCATCGACCTTGTAAGCGGCAATCAGCCTCTGACGGACGCTTCGGGCAATACGATTTGCTATAACGGCGAGATCTATAATTACATTGAGTTGCGGGATGAACTAAAGGTCGCCTACTCATTCAGGACGAACTCGGATACTGAAGTTATTTTAGCGGCCTATGAGAAATGGGGCGCTGATTGTGTTAATCACCTGCGCGGCATGTTCTCCTTTGCTATCTGGGACGAGAAGGAAAAGCAACTGTTCTGCGCCCGTGACCGCTTTGGCATTAAACCTTTTTATTACACGCTGATAAACGGGGTCTTCTATTTTACCTCGGAGGTCAAGGCGCTGCTGCCCTTTTTGCCGGAGATATCGACAGACCTCGATGGTCTGAAAGACTACTTTGTATTCCAGTTGTGCCTGGGCGATAAGACCTTATTTAAAAACGTGAAGAGTTTGCCGCCGGCGCATAGCTTATTGCTCAGGGACGGCAATATCGAATCAAGGAGATATTGGGAAGTCAATTACATCCTGGACTGGGGGTATACGAACAGGTACTTTCAGGATAGGGTAAGGGAACTTCTTGAGGATTCGGTGCGGTTCCACCTGCGGAGCGATGTTCCTGTCGGAGCGTCCCTTAGCGGTGGTATAGATTCCAGCCTGGTGGCAACCCTGGCCAGGAAATACCGCAAAGAAGAGGAGTTCAAAGTATTCAACGGGCGGTTCGATGTCGGCAGCGAATACGACGAATCGGAATATGCCCGCGAGGTAGCGGAGAAGAACGGATTCAAGCTCTTTGAAATAGATATCAGCAGCCGGGATTTCGTGGAGAATATCAGAAAAGTAATCTATCACCTGGACTATCCGGTCGCCGGCCCCGGTTCCTTCCCGCAATATATGGTCTCCTCGGTAGCAGGCGCGAATTTGAAGGTCGCCCTGGGTGGTCAGGGTGGGGACGAAGTATTCGGCGGCTATACACGGTACCTGCTGGCCTATTTTGAGCAATGTATCACCGGTGCCATCGACGGGACATTGCACGATGGCAATTACATCGTTACCTACGAATCGATAATCCCGAACTTGCGCTCCTTGAAGGGCTATAAACCATTGATGAAGGAATTCTGGAGCGAGGGCCTTTTTGATTCAAGGGACAGGCGCTATTTCCGTTTGATCAACAGGGCGAACGATCTCAGGGATGAGATAAACTGGGAGATAATGGAGAACTACTCCGCGTTTGAAGTGTTTAAAGACATCTTCTGGGGCAAAAACGTGCAGAAGGAGTCATACTTTGATAGCATGACGCACTTCGATTTCAAGACACTGCTGCCCGCCCTGCTCCATGTGGAAGATAGGATGAGCATGGCGCACGGGTTGGAATCACGGGTACCAATACTGGATCATCCGCTTATAGAATTTGCAGCTACTATTCCATCGAATGTAAAATTTGAGAACGGGAATCTAAAGCACCTTCTAAAAGAAACTTTCCGCGATGTTCTGCCTGAGAAGATACTTAACAGGAAGGATAAGATGGGTTTTCCTGTCCCGTTGACTGAGTGGATGAAAGGTGATTTATACGAATTCCTGTCTGACGTTTTTTCAAGTGATAAAGCCAAACACAGGGAATATCTCGATCCGAAGTTTGATATAAAATCGGCGATTAGCAAAGAAGGTAAGTTCAGCCGCAAACTGTGGGGTCTACTTAGCCTTGAACTATGGCAACAGGAGTTCCACGATAAGAGTTATAATTATAAGACGATGATAAAGGAGAAACTGTGATGAATATTTTAATTACAGGAGGTGCAGGGTTTATTGGCTCACACCTTGCCGAGAAGCTGCTCGCCTCCGGTCACAAAGTTCTGGTTATCGATAATTATGAGACGGGCCGAAGGGATAACCTTTCGCCTCAAAGGGATTTAAGAGTGGTCGAGGGAACTATCGTGGATGGCCCGCTGGTGGCTAAGCTTTTCAATGAATTCCGCCCGGATCAAGTGGTACATGCGGCGGCTTCATATAAGGATCCGGACAATTGGCTGGAAGATGCCATGACCAATGTTGTGGGCACTATCAACATCGTAAGAGCGGCTAAAAACAGCAATGTTAAGAGGTTTATATATTTCCATACAGCTCTATGTTACGGGTTAACGCCTTTGGAGCAACCCATTACATTAAAGCACCCTCTGTTTTCAGGCGGGTACCCCGGGGGAAGCAGCTATGCCATCAGTAAGACGGGTGGTGAGCAGTACATCGAGCTGAGTGGACTGGATTTCGTTTCCTTCCGTTTGGCAAACGGTTACGGACCGAGGAATATAAGCGGCCCGCTGCCCACTTTTTATCAACGTTTGACTACCGGTAAACAGTGCTTTGTCATGGACACACGCCGTGACTTCGTTTTTGTAGATGATATAGTGGATGCGGTGATCAAAGCACTCGATGGTATGGGAAGCAGGGGATACTATAATATTTCCTCCGGCGCCGATTGCTCAATAAAGGAGCTTTTTGACGCTACTTTAAAAGCTCTTGATGTCAAACTTGAGAAGGATGTAGAGGTCCGGCCGCGCGGCCCTGATGACGTATATTCGATTTTGCTGGATCCTTCAAAGACAAACAGGGATTTTGACTGGAAGGCCACCACCTCTCTTGAGGATGGCGTCATGAAGGCGATCGAATGGTATCGGACGCACGAAATAAATCAAACATTTACTCATTTGAAGCCGGTTGACGCTAAGAAATAATGGGGGGCGGTTGACCTGTCATGAATAATTCCAGTGTCCTCATAGTTGGTGGCGCCGGTTTTGTAGGCAGCAATCTCGCGAAAATCTTGCTCAATTCCGCAAAAGGGGTGACTATCACTATTATCGATAACCTTTTATCTTCCGAGTTGAGCAATGTACCCCGCGATCCACGTGTAAATTTTATTGAAGGGTCTATTGCCGACGATTTAATACTGGCTAAGGTAAAAGATGAATTCGATTATGTGTTTCACCTGGCCACATATCATGGCAATCAGAGTTCGATATCCAATCCGCTGGCCGATCATGAAAATAATACGCTGACTACTCTGAAGCTGTATGAGCGGATAAAGAATTTTCAAAGGATTAAAAAGGTGGTCTACTCTTCGGCCGGTTGCTCTGTGGCCAGGAAGACATATGATAACGCTATCGCTACAACTGAGGATGACCCGATAGAAATAGGGCAGGATAGCCCGTACTCCATATCCAAAATCATAGGGGAATTCTACTCTGTTTATTATCACAAGCAGCATGTTTTGCCCACAGTGCGAGCACGGTTTCAAAACGTATACGGGCCGGGGGAAATACTGGGTGCAGGTCAATGGAGGGGCACACCGGCTACGGTCTGGCGAAACGTCACTCCCACATTCGTCTACAAAGCTATAAAAGGGTCCCCCCTGCCCCTTGAAGGTGCGGGAGCGGATAGTCGTGATTTTATATACGTTGACGATATATGCCGCGGTTTGACTGAATGTGCACTCAAGGGTGAAAGTGGTGATGTATATAACCTGGCAAGCGGAGTGGAAACTTCGATATCCGAACTGGCAACGCGCATTAACAATTTGACCGGCAATAAAGCGGGATTTAAATATTTGCCGCGGAGACCCTGGGACAATTCAGGAAAACGCTTTGGCAGCACGGTTAAGTCTGAAAGGGAGTTGGGTTTTATGGCTACCATGGCATTGACGGATGGTTTAATCCAGACTATTGCGTGGACAAAGAAGAATTTACATGTGATAGAAGCTGCGATTTCTAAGCATACGAATAGATGAAAAATTAGCCATTGGTTTGTTTTTTATGAAGGCAGGCACTTAAACATGTTGAACTGCGGTATGTCCATTCTATAAAAATCTGCAATGGATATAACGAGATAGCGAAGAATTTATTAACGCTGGAGGAAGGTTCTCTTCGGGTGAATGTGCTCATTACCATACCCATGGAACCCCCCTCTTTTTTGCGGATATCACCTTCAAGGTCGGCCAATTCTATTGCTCTGGCAAGGGAATACCCGGTGAAGTGAAATATATGCCGCGGGACATAATAGGGCGTCCAATACTTTTTAAATACACGGGCGCAACCTGACTCCAGGTTCGGAACTTCAAGGTACAGGATTCCGTTTGATGTCAGGCGCTTACCGAGGTCTTTCAATAACCTAACCGGATGATGCGTATGTTCTAATACATGCCGCAAAATAATGAGATCGTATTTTTGTATCTGTTTACCAAACAAATCGTTATGAAAATAATTAACCCTGCCCCGGTGGCACTTTATCAATGGAGGCGGTTCATCCTGGTAATCCACTGCATCTACACGTGCATCAGGGAATAATCTTGAAGCGGTGACTGCATACCGTCCGTTTCCAGTGGAATAGTCTAAAATTGCATTTACCTTTGTCCGGTCAGCGGGAACCATTCTGGCAATCTGCCTGGCGGCAAGGAAATCCTGGATGTTATCGAAAATATTTCCTTTTATTGAATCGAAATCCGTCGAATCTTTTGTATCATACAAATGGTACATCGTATCTTCCGATGGATAGGGGTTGGTAAACCCCAGTTTACTTTTTTCACAAATGTATATATCGAATTCACCAAGTTTAGTAATGCGGTCGGGGATGTGAATAATCTTTGACCAGGATTGGTCGCACCTTCCGCAATCGACTGACCTTAATTCACAGCCGTCTCTGTTAATATAAGTTACATCATCTAATGGCATGTTGCCCCGCTCAGTTAATAAATATATATGAGGTGGCCTTTCTTCAGTGAATGTACAATATCTGTGCGCCCATATTGTAATAGATTCTGTTGCTATTGATAATATCCTGGGTCAAGCCAGGGACATCATCCCATTTGATTTGCCGCCGCAGACCGGTGGCAAAACCGACAATTACCGCCCTTTTGTCCATGTTCCAGGCAGTGAAATAAATATATTCACCCCCCTGAACCAAATCAGCCGGTTGTGAAAAATACAGTAGTTGACCGGGAAATTCATAAAACCCCAGAATATTGGCAGTGTGGTAGTCTCCGTAGGTCTCAGATTTAACGTCGGCCTTTTGTGCCAGCCATTTGGCGGCAGCGCCGTCCTTCAGGTAGAAGACACCTGCAAGATTCAAGCGGTAGCTGCTCAGGGCAATTGAATAGGGCGTCTCGATCTTATCGGTTACCTCCTGGCCTGTGATCTCGTATATGAAACCGGAAGTGAACAGGAAATAGGGTATCAGCACCGCCAGCGCTACAAATTTAAGGCCGCCCGGGCTGTCCTCAGCGCCAGCGTTATTAAATTGATTTGTGGCAGCCCGCATCGACGTTCCTGGTACTACGTATTTTATCCTGTGCCAGAGGGAAACGGCGCCCAGCCAAACGGCCTCGCCGCCCAGGATACAGAAAGGCGCCAGCGTCATAAGTGCGATATGGTAAATTCGCGTGGTGTTTAGCTGGTCGGCAAAAAGAGGCAGGAATATACAGGCCAGCAATAGCAGGGCACTGGCCACACTTAGAGCTATGTATTCGATAGTAAACCTCATTTGTCCTGGCCGGAAGAAGAGCCTGAGGCAGCCTAAGACCAGGAGTAGTTGGGTCGCGTATTGCAGGATTCTAAAGGCCTTCCCTTCAGGTGAGGACCGGGGAAAATCAAGTCCCAATGCTGTCTGGACCAATGTATCGCGTTTACTGAACTGCAAGAAAGCAGGCAGATCAGTTGATACTGCTGGACCTGCCGGTTTGGATACAATTTTGCCGACCTCGGTAGTGATAGTCGTTGTGTGCCCCGTCCAAATTCCCCCAACGACGGCGGCGTTAAGCCCTGAGGCAACGGTCCCATACCAGGCGAGGGCCGATATAAAATATACAGCCACCAGTATTGCCAGCGCTTTCGCTGGCAAAGCGCGCGGCTTTTTCATAACCGGTGGCAGGCCACCGGATTTTATGATAATCCAGCTCCATATTTTTTGAAAAGCGCTGCTTCTTATTATGAGCACTAATGGCAGTAAAAGCCCCATGTAGATGAAGCCTATAAAGCCCAGGGCGTAATGGGAGACAATTATTGACACGGTAAAAATGGTTAAGAGGGCAAGCTTCGTGCCCGCTTTGAGTTTCCTTTCTATTAAAAGGAGTATGACCAGGGCGAAAAAAAGTTCCGCAACCTGCTGCCGGCATAAGGAGATCATCTCCAGCGAAAAAGTAGGCACGGCCACGAAGAAGAATGCAGATAAAAATGCCTTCTTCGGACTTGTCTGCCGCCTGAAAACTTGGAAGAGGATAACCGGCACCAGTGCGAAAATGAGCGGGTAGATTGCTTTAAACACCCACCGGCCATCTATGCCCAGAAACAGGGAGTAAACAGGCGCCATTATGGTTATGCTGAGGCATGAGTTGACCGTGCTGGGAAATGCAAAGTTCCAAAAGCCTGAATCGGCCACCTGCCGGTAGAAATGATATTCGGTATAAATGTCCTGGCCTACTAGGTAGGGCGACATCAGCGTTGTCTGGTACAGCAGGCAAAGTCCGATTATGAATATGGCCAGCGGATATAGCGCAGGCTGGATAAATTTACCGAAGGCGGCGAGCCCCACAACCGCTACGATGGCTATCAAACAGATGAGCAGCAGTAGATTATTCTGGAAACAATCGACCAGTGTAACTCCGAGCACAGTCAGGACAAAGAGAAGGACGAGAGAAAACACCGGTACAAGGGGTATTTTTATTACAGGTGATGTCACCTCCGGTGGTATAAAGCCGCGGTCCCGTATCCAGGCAACGGCCATCAGAATAATGATCAGGAACGC
>Ga0265596_1000468_pt1 | contig 24359 bp, 15 predicted proteins | sample saktaG_FD_190143 | JGI IMG/M metagenome (GOLD analysis project Ga0265596, IMG submission 190143) | Saline water microbial communities from Sakinaw Lake, British Columbia, Canada - sak_2013_06_06_60m | ecosystem: Environmental > Aquatic > Non-marine Saline and Alkaline > Saline ...
CGACTTTTCTTTATTTTCCCAGATGGTATCTGTCTCACTTCAGCAAGAACCGTTCTTAAAAGCGGCAGAGGATACCTTCTACAATAGGAGATATATAAAGCCAGGTTTTCTTGATCTTCTAAAGCTCGTGCTATATCCACTGCCAGTTCCTTTGACTTAAACTCCTTAGAAACCCCTAAAAACGATTCTGCTGAGTCCTTACTATCGATATCGTTTTTTAATATATATTTATTAATCGTATCGATAGGACTGGGGGAAGAATCTGGTTTTTTGTTAGAAATAAGTTCATTTGGCCTGTTAAATGCCTTATCAGTTATTGGATTTTCCCAACCGCAGGAGTTGGATATCTGCTGCTTCTGAAACGCGTTTTTCCCAATGTCTGGTGATGGTTCTTTCCATTCTCTGATTTGTATAAGCAGACCTCTGCCGGTGTTCTGTGTGGCGATATATCCTTGCTTTCTGAGGATATTAAGCCACCTCAGGATGGTGTCTGGCTTTATACCCGTACCTGAACTGATGGTCTTTACCTTCACTGCCAGAAAGCCGGATCTCTGGTCGGCATTAAGAAATAGATAAAGAAAAAGCCAGACGGCATTTCCCATCTTTTTGTAGTGCTTTGCTTCTGAGTCCACAACCAGACCTTTCAAGATTGGTGCCCACCACTGTTTTTGATTGTCCATATTAACAATTGGTTCTATGGCCCATTTTGAACTTCTGGCTTATTTTGTAGGACCTCTTGCTCTGCTCTAAGAATGTCTTTTTCAAAAGACTTGCGAAAATCAATAAACAAGGCATCGACCATCACGCGATAGAGCACACCTAGCCTAAACATATTTTCTGGTTTCGGCACACAAAGACCGTTCTCCCAGCGGGAGATCATACTGGCATTTTTTATCCGCAATATCCGGGCCACCTCTTTCTGCAGGAGGCCTCTGGCCTTGCGGTGTTTGCGAAGAGAATTAGGTATCCTCTTGTGTTTGGTATTTTTCATAGCTCTCTTTAATAACTTGCGTGTAGTTAGAACACCAGAGGTTGAACCGGACGAATCCAGTTCTGCGTTTCATCTACCAATCGGTGATACCCAGCTTGCAGAATCTCAATCTCAAGAAAATGGCGATTGTGCACTGCTAACAGATTCAGAAATTAGCGCTTACACTTTCAAACTATCAGATAGTTAAGTTAAAATAAGAAGGGTAAAGTTGCCTGTTGCGGCAAATCAAGAACTGTCTTGAGGAAAAGCTGGGTACAAAAAAACACCCATTTAGGGTGCTGCCAAGACCTGTTGGACTACCACACCAGTGTTCTAACAACTGGTGAATACGATAACATAAGGCAGCATTTTCGTCAAACTTTACAGCCGTTAATCAACTCAAAGAAAAAAGCGTTCCAACCTGAACTGGAACGCTTATTGGTTCTCTTGCTACTGTTCAATCTAACCGGTAAGAGCGGGCCGACTCCTGAGTTTTCGGAAGACCTGCAAGTGCTAAGGAGAAAACTTCCGAGAAATGTCTTCGGTGGCCGGCCCTTCATCATCCTTCGTCTTTGCGTATTCTTCTGTAGGTAGTTGGAAACTATTGCTTTTTGATCTTAACAGAACAATAAAGATCTATCAACTTAGCACCGCACCGTAGCGGTTCATGTTGGGCTATTCTATAGCATGTTACGCTAACGCCATTCTCAAGAGTTGTTGCATAGGGTTTTATTGTGGTAAAATTAAAATTGTGGTAGGATAATATAGGGTCGATAATTACCTGTTAACTATCCACTAAAACATGCTCAAACCTCAAGACGCGAGGATTCCCACCCCATTAGCAATAATAGCTATTATTCTTTTAGCTCTTTTGACTGAAGTGACTGAAGGAATTGTAGCTTGGTAGTATTGGAGGATAGCAGAAGAAGAAAAAATAACAGAGCTTTCGTGACTGGTTATGCCGGTGGTGATTTTCTGGAAAATGTCTATAAGATTATTATTAAAAAACCGTCGCTTTATTCTTTTCCAGAAGATTTAATAAAAAAATAATTAAAGGTCGTTAAATTAATTAAATCTAATAGTAAAAATATGACAAAATTATTTTCTTCTAAAAAGAATTATCTCATTACCATTTCAACTATTGTTTTAGCTGCGGTCTTGTGTATCAGCATCATTAAAGCTGGCGAGATTGATAATACTAGCTCTCCATCTTCCACTATGTATACTGTAGAAGATATTTATCAGAGATTAGTGGAGGGAGAAGAAGCTGTTGAAGGCGGGGGTACTTTTTCTCCAACTACGGATCCTGATAGCACCATGCATACTTTGTCTGACATTTACAGCAAGATTCCTGCTCCAGATCAGATAAAATTAGGAACTAATGCGGGAACTTTGGCTCCTGACGGCACAGCATTAGCCACAGATTGTCTTGCCACCAAAACCTTCTATTCCGAGGGTTCCTGGACTCAGAAAGAAGGAAACATTGCTAACTGTTCCATAGAAGGAGGCAATACTTGTTACGCGGCCAGTGGTTATTGGACATCAACAGCGGGAGGCGATGTGACAGGAGGCGAGGGCTCAATAACTTTCAATATCCCGGATGGCTATTATTCCGGCAAGACCTGCACGGCTCAGGACAGCGATTTGACAGTTGGGAACATTAAGAAAGACGTAGAGATTTTAGGTGCAATCGGTACTCTTTACGGCGACACCGACCCGACTAAGGTTTTGACTGTTGCTTCAGCAGAAGGAACTTACGATGCTACCCATTTAACAGCAGACAACATCAAGCTTGGAATTGCTTTTGGGGCCTCAGGCGAAAAAGGAACCTTGACCCCTGAAGGTGGAACAGCCGGAATAGCTGACCTATTTAAGGGAAAAACCACCTATATTACTGCTGACTGGGATCTGGATATTTCAGATACTGGAACCTTAGAAAGAGCTTGCTATTCTACTGGTTCAGTGATTTCTGACTATGCTAATAGTGAAACCGACAGGTACTGCGTTGATTCAAGCGCTGGGGGAACTCCAAAAGCATCTGACGCCCATGTAAAAATTGGTGACAAGTACTGGGATGGCGATTCCTGGAATACAGGCACTGCCTCCTTAGCCGGAGCCGCTAATGTTTACTATGGAGTTTCCAATGCCTGGGATGGTCTTGGTACTTTAGAAAGAGCTTGCTATTCTACCGGAACAGCTGAGTTAGGAACGGAAGGTAATTTTTGTGGAGATAATACTGGCGATGCTCTTGAGACTGATATTAAAAAGGGAATGTATGCCTGGGTGGATGGAGAAAAGATTACCGGCACCCTTTTTCCTTTTGGTCTTCCTGATACTGGTCAAACCCAATGTTATGATGCTGATGACCCATATGAAATTACTTGCCAAGGTAAAGATGGTGAAGAGAATAATGCCGAGGGGACGTTTAAAGATCAAGATGCTGATTATGTCACTGCTTTAAGCTATACTGCTGATGGCTGCGGTACAGGCACAGTCAAAGACAATATCACCGGCCTTTGCTGGGAGAAAGATGGTTCTACCTCTGGTAAGACTTGGCAGGAAGCTCTTAATGAGTGTTCCAATTTGGATTTAGGAGGACACAAAGATTGGCGTCTACCTAACATCAAAGAACTGCAGTCAATCGTAAATTATGGTAATTGGTTTCCGGCAATCGGAGAAGATACAGTTGGAGGCTCAGGCACAGGTGCCCCTTTTGTTAATACCGTTTCCAATTCCTACTGGGCCGGTACGTCCTACGCCGACCGTCCCAGCTACGCTTGGTGCGTCTATTTCGGCAATGGCTATGTAGGCAGCTACGGTAAGGCCAGCACCTACTACGTGCGTTGCGTTCGCGGGCAATAAATTTTTATTCCTTTGAAATAGATAATTTGGAATTAGGAATTTGTTCCGCGAAAATTTTAATCATCGCCAGATTCCTAAAATGCTGATTTGTAGAAACAAATGGCTTTTAGAAGAGAGCGGCTAAAAATTTATTGCGTTCCTGCCGCCTCATAAAATATGGGGCATTAATAGTCAGAAGGTCTTTCTTAAGATTGTCAGACCTTTGGAGAATAGACAAGTGGAGGAATAAATTACTACTGGTCCGGTACATCCAACGCCAACAATCCCAGCAACGCTTGGAACGTCAATTTCAACAATGGCAATGTAAACAACAACGATAAGACCAACAACAACTACGTGCGTTGCGTTCGCGGGAAATTGATTTTTAGCCCGAGAAAAAGTTTAGAAAGCTTGTTCTCGCGATGATTCTTAAATATGGCTCAATCTGAACATCTTCCCCTGTATTTTAAATTCTATCAGCTGATTAAATTCTTATACGAAACAGTAAGAAACTTTCCAAAGCAATATAAGTATACCCTGGGAGCAAATATTTTAAATTTAAGTTGGAAATGTCTGGACTTAGTATTAGAAGTAAATGTCCTGCCAAATGAGAAAAAATATCCAAAAATTTCAGAACTTAGCATTACCTTTGATAAACTAAAAATCAGATTAAGAATGGCTCAAGAAATAAACTTGATTTCTGAAAGACAGTTTGTCCATATTCAAACTTACTATCTTAAAGAAATCGGGGAGATGACTGGGGGTTGGCTTAAGTGGGCTTCTTAAATAATGAGATATTATGAGCAAAAGCATATTTTCTTTTGAAAAACTTTATCAGGCATATTTGGATTGTCGTAAAACCAAAAGAAAAACTATCAATGCTTTAAAGTTTGAATGGAATTTGGAAAGAAATCTTTTTCAACTTCAGAAAGAGTTGGAAACAAAAAGATATAGACCTGGTCGTTCAATTTGTTTTGTGGTGAAAGATCCTTCGCCTCGGGAAATTTTCGCTGCTTCTTTTAAGGATAGAGCGGTTCATCATCTTTTAATCAATGAAATAGAAAATATAGGTGAAAAAAAATTCATTTTTGACACATTTTCCTGCCGCAAAAACAAAGGAACGCATCTGGCAATAAAGAGGTTGAGGAAATTTATCCGCCGGATTACAGAAAATTATAGAAAGGGGGCGTTTTATCTCCAATTAGATATTTCTGGATTTTTTATGGCAATTGACCAACCAATTTTATACTCTCTTTTTGAAAAGTTAATTTCAAGGCAAAACAAATCTTATCAATGGAAAAAGGATGTTTTATGGTTAGCTAAAACTATTATTTTCCACAAACCTACTAAAAATTATATTACCAAGGGAAATCCTACTTTATTTAAACTTATTCCACCTAGAAAATCTTTATTTCTTTCTGGATCCGACAAAGGACTTCCCATCGGTAATTACTCTTCTCAGTTCTTCGCCAATCTTTATCTAAATGAATTAGACCAGTTTGTAAAAAGAAAGCTTAGGTGCAAATATTATGTTCGTTATGTAGATGATTTAGTTTTATTAGATAAAGACAAAGAAAGATTAAAATATTTGAGGGATAAAATTAATCTTTTTCTAAAAGAAAATTTGGATTTAGAGCTAAACTTAAACAAGATAAAACTTCAATTGATTGACAAAGGAATAAATTTTTTAGGATATTTTATAAAACCGGATTATATCTTAGTCCGACAAAAAGTGGTTAGTCGATTAAAAGATAGATTGTATCTATTAGATGAAACGAATTTGCCGGCTAATGATTTGAAAAAAACTCTGGCGATGATTAATTCTTATTATGGACATTTTAGGCACGCTTTTAGTTTTAATCTAAGAAAAGATATTTACGAGAGGTATTTGGGAAAGTTACAAGAAAAATTGTTGCCAAAGCCCAAATCCAATTATTGCTCTTTGAAGATAAAATAGCAATTTATTATTTATATAAAAAAATGTCAAAAAATTTCATTACACTTTTAGTAATTGTTAGTTTTATGGGACAGTTGGTGTTTGCTGGTTTTGTATTGGCTTCTTCTACTGATGGTACTATTGACCCAAATAACGAAGGTTACAAATATGCTTGGGGAGAAAATGTGGGCTGGATTAACTTTAAACCGACTGGCGGAGGGGTAACTATCACTGACAGCGCTTTAACCGGCTATGCCTGGGGAGAAAACATCGGCTGGATTAATCTTAATCCTAATTATGGCGGAGTAACCAACGATGATGGAAAAGGAAGTTTATCTGGCTACGCTTGGGGAGAGAATGCAGGATGGATAAATTTTAATCCAACAGGCGGAGGAGTAACTATTGATTCTAGCGGTGATTTTTCCGGCTATGCTTGGGGAGAAAATATCGGCTGGATTATTTTTGACTGCTCAACTTCTGCCTGTGTGAAAACCGATTGGCGGCCAAGAAGCGCCAGACCGGCTTGTAATAACGCGACCGATGATGACGGCGACGGCAAAACCGATTATCTAGATGATCCGGGCTGTGATTCTTTAACTGATGATGACGAGACTGATCCTGCGCCTTCTCCGGCGCCTTCTCCGGCACCTTCTGGGGGAGGGGGAGGATTACCTTCTGGAGCATATAATCCACCAACACCACTCTTAGGAGGATTTAAGGTTTTAATTAACGATGACGATGAATATGTCAAAGAAAGAGAAGTTAGTTTAAAGTTGTTTGCTGGAAAAGATACTAAGAAAATGGCAATATCTAATAATCCTGATTTTTCAGGACCTGGAACAGGCCAGATTACTTATCAATCTCCCTATACCTGGGACCTTTGTTATTGGCAAAAAGAATGTCCAGATGGAAAGTACACTGTCTATGTTAAATTCTATACTCAATATGGCCAAGCTTCAGAAGTTGTTTCAGATGCCATTATTTTAGATACGACTGCTCCAGAAATAAAAAGAATTGATATTAAAGATTACTATCGTGCCAATGAAGATGTTATTTTATCTGGTAAGACTGAAGCCAAGGCAGAAATTATTTTGCATTGGAATGAAAAATATGGCTCAGTTTATGCTGATGACTCAGGATTCTGGATAGTGAATTTAGGCAAAATGTCAGTTGGCAGATATCCCTTAGAATTATTTGCTAAAGATACAGCTGGCAATGTCGGCGAACCTCTAATAGTTAATTTATTGATTAAAGAGGTTGTTCCTGGCGAAGAGGAAGAGGAAGAGGAAGAGGAAGAAAAACCAGAGGAAATAATTACAGTGCCAGAAGAAGCACCTTTGGTAATGCAGGGTGAATGGCAGCTTTTACCGTCAAAACCGATTAGAGAATTTGTTTTAGCCCCTTTGCCAAAAGAAATCAGAGAATTAGCGCAAAAATTCCCAGAACTTGAAGAAACTTTTGAAAAGGTCGGCATTACCAAGATTACAGATGTTAGTAAGTTGAAAACCGTTGAGTTAACTTTACCGGGCTTGACTGAAAAACTAGGTTTGCCAACTGTTGAAGTTCAGCCCGGCAAATTTGCCCTGCCAAAAGGTGTTCCTGTTGCTGAATTATCGCCGGAAATCAAACAGCAATTACCTACAGAAATTGTCTTTGCCAAAACGGGCGGCCAGTTAATCGATTTTGATATTGCTTTGTCTGTTACAGAAAAAGGCAAACCAGAACAGAGAATTAGTACTGTTTCAGGAAAGCCATTGCAATTGGTAGTTAAACCAGAAAAACCAGTAAAAAGTATTAAAGGGTATGTGGTTTTCAAATCAAAGAAAAAAGAATTAGGGATTAAGAATCGAAAATTATCATTAAATTCATTATTAGCATCAATGGTTTTCGCTTCACCCTCTTTTGCCAAAGAACATAGTCCTATAGAAATTGAAGAAAGATTGGTTTTGCTGGAATTTGAATATACTGATCCTGATGGAGATGGAATTTATACAGCGGAAATCCAAGCTCCTCTTGTTGAAGGAGAATACGAAATTATTACGGTAATGGATTATCAAGACCCAGATTTAGGAAAGAAAGAAATTAGATTGATTACAGTTGTTGACCCTGAAGGATATGTTTATACTCAACTTCCAGAAGGAAAATTAAGAATTACCGGAGCCATAGTTTCTCTTTATTGGCTAAATTCAGAAACCAAGCAGTATGAGTTATGGTTAGCCAAAGAATACCAGCAGGAAAATCCCCAGATTACTGATGATACTGGCAAATATTCATTTTTGGTGCCAGAAGGCTTGTACTATCTGAAAGTAGAAGCACCTAATTATCCCACTTATCAATCAGATACATTTTCAATCAGAGAAGGTAGCGGCATTCATATGAATATCGAATTAAAAAGCAAATACTGGTGGCTGAAAATTATTGACTGGAAAATCATTATTTTAATCATATTTGGCATTCTGTTGCTCTATAATTTCTACCGTGATAAAATAAGAGAAAAATTAGTAAAATCCAAAAAGCTATGAAGAACCAAACAATAATTTTAATCGTTATTTCAATAATTTTGCTGGCTGGTAATGTCTTTTTTGGTGTTAAATATTTTACTGTTCAGAAAGAAATTGGCCAAACTCAAACCGTTTTAGAAACCCAGAAAATCAATGAGAAAATTTTAGAGTTTACCAAACTTTTTATTGAAAAAGTATTAAAGGCGGAAACAGAAGTTGATTTTGAAACAAGATTAAAATTAGAAAATGCGGTTAGAAATTTAGGTGATGAGGAAATCTTAGTCCAATGGCAAAAATTTGTTGAAAGCAGAACTGAGATTGAAGCTCAAAATGAAGTGAAAAATTTATTGGAGATGTTGATAAATAAGATTGAGATTCAATAAACCCCGTTAGAGATTTGTTCTTTTTGTGTTTCATCTTTGTCCTGTAATCTCTAACGGGGTAAACTTTGTTATAATATACCAAGGCTGAATTGGCAGCCTTTGACGGGGATAAAAATCCGTCGGTGTGCCAATTCACGCCGGCGGATTTTTGTTCGCCCCGCCGCCTTGAACTGTCCTTTAGTAGGACATGTTGGGCCTGTCCCACTAAAGCGATGATATAGTTCGGAAAGAACTTCCTCTATGTTGGGATTTCTTATATTATTGTCCGTCAAGAACCGTATGATACCAATTTGAGTTAAACTTTGCCGAAACGGAGTTTATAGCGTTTATACCAAGTTTTATACCAAATATGGGGTAGCTTCAGAAGTTGTGTCTGATACGATTATTTTAAGAGGTGGTGAATCAGGAGTATCTGTTGAAGAGATGAGTAAAGAACAGCTAAAGGCTAAAATCCGTGAGATTCGACAGCAAATCATTAAACTTTTGATCCAATTAATTCAGCTCATACAAGAACGGATCGCTCAGCTTCAAGCACGGCTTCCGTAAATAAGTATCTTTAATTTATATGTCAATGGGCGCATTAAAACCAGCCAGCAATGTGCGGGTTAAAACCGGCCATCAATTCCTTTTTGGAAGATTTCCCGTGCAGTGTTAGATTGCGGTGGTGCTCCAATAGCTTCGGTATCGGGAATAGGAGCTTTAATTTGGATTAAAAAGACGCGAGAAAAAGGTAAGTGGCTTGCAATACTGGCAATTATTTTAGGCGGAATTGCATCAACCTTCGTTCATCTATAAACAATTAATTATCAAATAGAATCTTCAGATTTTGTTCTATATAAAATGAAAAAGAAAAGCCCCTATGGTTTGTTTCATTAGGGGCTTTGTTGTTTTAGCACTACTTTGGTTTAAGATACCAATTTCTAGCAAACCCACGTGATATCACCCTCAAGGATTTATCACTTCAATTGTATCCTTTCCCTCAAAATCAAAATAGCTGCCATGGTGAAAAACCTGACCAGATATGACTATCGAAACTCCCTCTGCAGGGCTAAGCACGCTTTGAACCATATCTCTTTTGAATTTAACCATCAAATCAGGAGTGCCATCCTTATCGTAATCGCCAATCCCAGTGGGTTTGACTAACGCAGGAACCAAGTTGTTTAGCATAATACTTGAAACATCAATTTGGCTTACATCAAAACCTGCGGGCAGTTCAATGTAGGCTGTCACAAATTCCCCTTTACTTTTAAGATTTAAGGTATCTGGTTCGAAATCAATGGTGGTTTCTGTTTGGAGAATGAATTCCTTGCAAGTTAAATCATCATCTGCAGTAATCGTTGTCTCAAACACGCCATCCCCATCAGCATCTATTCGCAGAGTAGCCCCTGCTTCACCTGCGGAAAGAGCCTCCCAATCTATGGTATACTGGTGAAGCACATCAGGCGAAGTTGGAATATCAATAGCAGTAAAGACTTTAGTTTCTCCACCCTTAATAGAGCCAATATCTAAACCATAGACTCCTTCACCTGTGCTCAAGACTTCGTAGCGATAAACATCATACGGATCAAATATTGCAACAATTTCATTTTGTTCGTCATATATGGATCCTGGGATTTCCTCTCTAATCTCCCCGTTGACTAATCCAGTGACTCGGTTTTGCGAATCATAAACGCGAACTTTACCAGCGCTGTGTATCCACACCGAATACCAGTCCGTCAATTCCAAATCCTCTGTGCCAGGTATACCTATTGTTGTTCTACCTGAAAGTTCGCCATCGTCTTTTAGATCATTAGGAGGGTTCCCTTTTGCATCTCCGTTATCATCAAGCCATAACCACAATCGTTCTCCCGGCCACGCATTTATAATGAAGGCATCTTTAACATTTAATCCTTTGTTCAAGTTTCCCCAGAAACGGTCACTCGAATGATACCAACCCCCCAATCCCAAGATAGAGGTTCGTTCCCCAAAAAACCCCTTATCATGAGCTGCAGTGATTATAATCCTATTGTCGGCTGAGATGCTGTCACCGATACCGTCAATTGTAATGAAACTACCCGAATAGCATGAGCCGATTACGATGAGCATTGGGGTATTGTCAAAAGCTTCAAGCATCTCTCTTAAATCGGTAGAAGACAAGGCATTACTCTCTGTGTAGAAGTCAAAGACATCTTTAATACCGTGGCCTACTAAATACACAATAAGTGGAGCCCCACTGCCTTCTATTTCTCGTTTGATCTCGTCTATGGAGTTTGAGAGATTGACAAAGGAAGCAGATTTATCCACCACGTTTTGTCCTTCAATCATCTGAGGCTCAGTATTTAGGTAGAAAATATGGCCATCATCAAACCCTAAATTACGAAGAACTCTGTAAGCATTATTGGCACTATGGTCTATAGCAAATTTCTGATTCGGTTTCGGGGGCCACAAGCTCCCTTTATCTTGACCTGCTACAATAATTGCATAACCAACCGGCGGTTCTTCCCATTCAGAGTAAGGGCCAATAGCATAAAGTTTCTTTTGGCCCCCTACATAGAGAGTTCCATCTTGACTGAGAGAAAGTGGTCCACTACGCTGGCTTCCCAAAGGGGAAGTCGACCATTTCAGTTCCAGTTGAGAATCGAAAACTCTCAACCGGCTACGACAAAGGGTATAGATGGTACCTAAACTGTCCACGATAAGTGATGTTGTGCCTTCGCTACTGTAATATCCCTCAGAACACCAACTATTAGTTGCCTCTGGATCAATGCCGTAAATTCTGGTCTTAAAAGTGTCCCAGGACATATACGGATGAGGAATATAAACGATTCCAAGCGCTGAAATTACAGGTGATGTATGATAATAGCCTCCAGAAAGTATTATTTTCCCTTCCTCAGGGTTATCTGGATCAATTGCATTAAGGCATGGACGCCAGCCACTTTTTTCAGAGTAGCGGCTTCCTCCTATAACATAGATAATTCCATTATCACCAACAACTGGTGTTCTAACAGACCATCCTCCCTCAAAGGTATTTTCCCATTTCTTAGTCCCATCGGGATTTATAGCAAAAAGAGTATTTCCCTTACCAAAATAGATGGTTCCCTTTTTATCTATTGCAGGATCGGTAACTGAACCTGGCCCAATCGTATATGTCCAGATTATTTCACCTGTATGCTTTAGAGCAATTAAGCAGGGACCATTCTGATCAGAAGACAGAAAATATAATCTTCCATTACTCTCAATAACAGGATATCCACTTAAAATATTAAGGTTCTTTTTCCATTTTAAAGTTCCCAACTCATTGCCGATTGCCAGTATTCCATCGTCTGAAAGAATGTATACTGTATTAGTTGACTCAGAAAGAGCGGGTATACCAGATGGGAAAGATGTCTCATAAACCCATTCCTGATTGCCATTGTAGCTAAAAGCATAAAGACCTTCTTTTGTGTTTCCTTCCCTGGTTATTTTTGCACTTAAATAAAGCGTGCCGTCAGAACCAATAACTGGGGTGCTAAAATAATCGTCATCTGCCTCACCTTCAATCAATATTTGAATCTGAGTATCGGGATCATCTAAAGTCGCTGGACCTGCAAAGGGACTTCTGCCTGTATGCTGGGGATCGTGCTGAAACATTGGCCAAGGACTTTGTCCTGTGACAAATCCCGATATCGAAATGGTCAAAATTCCAGCGAGCAGCGTGATTGAGCTAACTTTGTTTCTCATGACTATTTCCTCCTGAGCTTCTTGAAATTTTGTTCAGTAGCCGGCTTGGTTCGCAACCTTTTCTCGTCTTCTTCCCAGAGGCCATACACGCTCTTCGGTTTAGTTTCTTGCTCTCGTTGAGAATACCAGCCACTCAATCTTCTTTTCTCCCTGATCTCTTCAATTTCGCTATGGTCGCATTCGGGACATCTATCCGGAAAATCGTTAGGAACAGCACCACTGAAGAAAATTATTCCGCAATCCGTATTCGTACATTTTTCAGCCCTGTAAATACTTTGCTTGCCGCACTTTTCACAAATCAGCGCCGGTGCGGTTGGTGTCGTAGGGTTGGCGTGTTCCTCTATATATTTGAAGTATGTCTTCTTGCTCATCTGATATTCGGTCTCTCAGCTTGGATTTTTGCACTTGACCCAAAGCATCTCGCTGGGGTCAATCCTCTCCAGACCACTCGTTTCTTTCCTCTGCGACGTACTTTCTGCCTTGAGGAGTCCAACTGAAGAAACAGGAAAGGAATCTTGCTTTACAAACCTGATTTCTGTTTCACCGTCTTTAAATACTATTGTATCTGCCTCAATTTTTCCTTTGAGCTGTTTTTCATTCTGGTTCTTGTCTGTGACAGTAATTTCTACAACGCCATCCTTAATTCTCCATGCATTTCTGAACAACATAATTTCCTGGAAGGTACCATCTTTTTTTATTTCCAAACTCTGTGTTGGCCTGCCGCCAGTAAAATAATATTTACTCCAAAGGATATTCCCTGTTTCTAATTTCTTAATCACCCTTGCATTTCTTTGTTTTGTTAAACTTACTGCTGGGGGTTCTCTGTATAGGGTATCAGCTGTGATTTGTCCCCCGACTAATGTTGTATCCCGACTAACATGAAGTTCTAATTCGTTATCTCTGATTTCCCATTTACCAGCAAACTTACTCAATCCTGTTCCATCCTCTTTCCAAGTTGAAACGCACGGCGACTTATATTCTTTTCCGTCGGACATTATCGTTATGGCGGTGTAGTCCCCTGCAATACTAGACCTTGTTACCCTGCCTGTGCCCATAATATTCTTCTTTGAGATTTCCCGGCGGAAAGGAGAAGCCATCTCTTCTTTCCGTTCATTAGTATGCCCGCCAAATTGAGTTAACTTTAGGCGGAATTTTGTGTAACCCGGTGCATAATAAGAAGAGCCTTCGCCGAGTTTACCAAAAACCTCCACGGGGTATGTATCTTCTGGTATCTGACACCCAAGCAACAGCCATCCCGTCTTCCCTGGTTCCAGCCTGTAATCCACCCCGTAAGGATAATAATCCCCTTCAGGATCATTTACTATATTGCCATTGCCCTCCAATCGGTAAATAAAACCCTTATCCACTTTGAGCTCCGCGTTTCGTCCAAAATCACTTTTCCTGGGACCTAAGTTCTCGATCTTGGCAATAATGCCAAAAAACTTCTTTCCTTTATCGGCATCAACAGGTCTTCCCCATGCTTGAACTCTATATCTCACAGGATCCTTAAAAGTTATGCGAAACTCAGATTTTTTTTGAGGATCTGATGGACTAAAGCCATGCTGCCAAACAGAGAAAGGCTCTCCAAGTTTTACGTTAATTTCTTTGATATGCTCTTTTTCTGCTCTTTGCTCTTTTTTTTCAATCTTGTTAGCAATCTCCGTTGCTTCCCGCTCTGTTTTTGCTTCACCTAATTTCCCAACTAATTCTCCGATCTGTTCTTCCTCGCTCTTTTTCTTACAGCCTGCTAGCGCTCCACAAAAAACTAAAGCTACTCCCAGAACAATCATTACCTTTCTCATTTTCTGTTCTCCTTTGCTTTCTGCGTACCTTTGAGAAAGCAATTACCTGCGGAAGTGCGCAAAATTAAAGGGCACCGCCGCATAGTGCCTACGCTAGGCTCGCCAGAGCCCACCAAGAACACAAGCAGACAGCGCCCCATATTGGGGCACCGGCCCTTGCGCATCTCTTGGTTTGGCAAACTGGCGATTTAGCGTAGGATGGCCAAAGGTACAGTGCTACTTACTCAATTTTCAAAAGCGGCTTTCGTAGCCGCAACGTTCTTTAATCGATTCAAAATCCTCCAAGTTATTACCCAAGAACGAAAACTCGCAATTATTACTGCAAACGTAAAGACACATTTTACACAAATATTGAGGATATTGTCAAACAAAAAATACCTCGACCGATCTTTTCGATGCCCTTTTCCACCAGAAAAACCAGCATCTTGTATTCTTTAAGTGCTTTTACATAAAGAGTTGGGCCTCTCGAGCTGCAATTTGCCTTGCGTGATGAGGGCCTAAACCTGTTATCCAGCATCAGCAGGTTTCCGCCCACGAGGTTTAGTCAAGGGTAGCGGCAAGGATTCGCTTCACGCTGAAAAATTCAGATTTCTTACGAGAAATGAATCATACGGGCAATATGCCATGTTCCGGTGTTCTCAAATCACTAACCGATGTTTGAGAAACCGAGCCCATCGCTTTCTGTGGTATTTGAGATGTGAGACAATAGACACTGGATTTCGAAACGCGAAGGATACGTGGTGCTTTTCCTTAGGGTCAGGCAAACCGGTTCAAACGAAAAGGATTCTATGTTGGTGGAGTTGATGGATGCGAGGCGTGCTGCAGATAAGGGAAAAGGGCGACAGGATTCCCACAGAACTGCGAACTGTCAGCTCTTTTTGCTGGTACGACGGCTGGAGTCTGTGAGAGTACCTTTCTTTTTGGTCTTATGCTCAGCCGGCCCGTGAACATCAAGGGCCTTGAATTGAGCGCTTCGAGTTAACTTCGTAACTGTTGCCCGTCATGACCGATTCCAGATAGTCGTCGTCGAGGAGGCGAAGGATAGCCCACTTATCCGATGCATCGAACTTGATCTTCTCGTCCTTACCCTTACCGACGGTTGTTATAGGCAGGTTATACTTGTGGATGACCTTCTTGATGTCGTCCATCTTGATCTTCTGGAGATATGGCTTCGAGGCGATATTCTTCAATTTGGCGAGCTTTTGAAGGTGACCTTCACAAGCGGTCTCAAAGCCAGCAAAGTCGTCAATTGGGATACGCTGCTGAATGAATTGCAGGGTCATTCTTGCGCTCCCTAATAGCATCTCGTAGAACCGGAATATCTTCTGGAACCTATCCTTGTTGAAGATGAATAGAGTATCCCCGCAGGCCATGCAATCGACGTGTTGGTCGAAGAGAAACAGACTGTCGCTGAAGCGGTCATACGTCCCTCCTTTGAAGACGATAGCAAACAGGCTGGAGCGATTGAGCTCCTTTTTGGGCGTGTAGGTTCGGAAGAAAAGGATTGGGGCCCCATTCTCAGGCGTCAGCACGATCACGTAGAAGCGAAGGTTGGCGACAAACTGCTCATCCTCGCTGAAAACATCCAAGGCAGCAAGATCACTTAGACCAATGAGTTGCTTCTTGATCGACGCATGAGCAGAGAGGCTCAGGTGCTCAACTTCGTGGCTGTCCAGTTTTGTCTGAGGGTCATATTCCTTCAATACCAAGTCGCCCTTGCTGTCGTTCTTCTTGCGTTTTGCCAGCGCGCGTTTGACAATTTCTCGGAATTCCACAGCGACATCCTTCGAGATTTGAACGCGCTGAATATCCGGAGTGTTGTCGTCGGCCAATGCGGCAAGACACAACTGCACTTCGCAGGAATCGACGGCCAGCGGAAGAATTTCTTGCAGTACGGTTTTCGGATCGGTCGCCTCTTTATTCTTGCTCATGGGTCAACCTCCAGAAAAATATCGTCCCCCATCTGAATGACCTTGGCTCTGCGTCCTTTGCGTGAACGTCGGCGTGAGATCAGCGCGCGTGTTTCTCCATTTCCTAATGTCACGTCATACACATGCCAACCGAAGAGATTCAGCATGGGGTTGATGTGTATCATATCTGAGTTCACGTACAGCACACCCAGCACCAAGAGGAACACGCCAAGGCTTATTCCATTGGCGACTCCTCCCGAAGGTAACGCTATAAACGGCAGCAGATACGAAACAATATAACTCATCGCTTCGCCATCTCTGCGATTCACTGATTCGATGCTCACTGTCATCGGGGTGAGCCGCCGTGCCGTCTTAAGATAGACCAACATGGCTAGCAAACCTATCACTCCCGCGATAAGCACTGCTGCCACTACCCAGCACCGTCCTTTGAAGAAGAACTGCACGGCAAAAATCACAGCCAGAGGAAAATAGGAACTCACACAAAGCAGAAGGCGAATCAGCAGACTAGGCATCTTCCACTTGCCCCCAGGAAAACAAGGACAATCCCGCCTTCTCAGACGTCTTGCAGGAAGCGGAATGTCTTGGCTTTACGCACATTATCACAATCTCGAAGCGACTTTCTTAAGAATCAAGCGGCATTTCGTTGCCATTGGTGGCCTCATCAGAGGTGAAGCATCTCGTCCTATCCCATACAATGATAATATCGGCCAGATTCTGGGGGAGGATAAGTGAAAAACCCCGACGGGTGGCCCTCATAAAGCCTCTGCCCGTGGCGATGATTGTTGCTTTTCAGGCCGATGGTAGCCCAAAGGCGACGAGCGATGTGAATACAAGGAGAAAACATAGCTGAGAGGATGCCGTATCGCGAATCGGTAAAGAGACAGGTTTTCCGTTTGACGTGAGCGGAGATTTTGGTTATCGTGCGTGGATAGAAGGTGCTTATTCCCACTTCTTCGTTGTGCAGCGAAAACAAAATATGAAGAACAGTAGCGTGGGCAAGGACTGGTAAGTTGGCTCGCTTCATTCAAACATCAGATTGGCAGATAGGAATGAAAGGCGGAGGTCTCGGAGAGGCGGGTCCCATTGTGCGGGAGACCCGAATTGAATCAATCCATCACGTGTTGAAATCGGCTCAAGATCAAAATGCTGATTTTGTGCTCTTGTGTGGCGATGTTTTCGAGCATAATATGGTCAGCCAGGAGGACGTCAAGAAAATCGTCGCCATATTTAATCAGTATCCTGACATCCCACTTTATCTTCTCCCAGGGAATCACGATCTTCTGGGCGCAGATTGTGTTTACAATAGAGCAATATTTCAACGCGTGAACCACCTTACAATTCTCCGCACAAGCGACCCAGTTGAGATTAGCGGGGTGACCCTTTATCCTTGCCCGGTTCTTTCCAAATCCACCAAACAGGATATTACTGGGACAATTCCCGTTGTCCGCGAAGTCGATGGCATCCATATAGGGGTTGCACATGGAAGTCTGGTTGGAAAGTCTCCTGTCCCAAATTGGGAGGACACAGATTTGCCAATCGATCCATCCTGTGTTGATAGAACAGGGATAGATTATCTTGCTTTAGGCCACTGGCACAGCCATAGAACTTTCGACGATGGAACTGGGACGGCCCGAATCGCATACTCCGGAACCCACGAACAGACTAATTTTGATGAAGATAGTGCAGGCCAATGCTTATTGGTTCAAATTGACGAGAAAGGGGACGCACCCAAAGTCGAGCCTATTAAGACTGGCCAACTGACATGGACATCAAGGGAGTTTGAAATGAAAGACTCCTCTTCGCTTATTGAACTCAAAGATTGTTTTGAATCAATTAAAGGCATCGACATGGTTAGATTGGTGCTTCGTGGAGAATTGCCACTAGAATTTAAGGACCAACTCGATAACATGTTGGAATTTCAGACAACGATGCATAAGAACTTCAGGATAAAATTGGAATCGCTGAACATCACGGTTCCACCTCAATTAGAAGTACCATTCGATTTTGGAGATCCAACCTTAAATCAGACCGAAGTTAATTTGAAGGAGCTGCTGACAAACGAGAGTGATCCAAGAAAGAGGAGAATAATCGTTGAGGCTCTAACTCACTTACAAAGACTCGGAAAGGAAGTTGAGGCATGAAGCTTCATTGGGTTGAGCTCGAAAACTGGAGACAGCACGCCAAAATAAGGATTGATTTTGGCGAAGATGCAACAGTGATATACGGGCCGAACGAGACGGGCAAGTCAACCGTATTGGAAGCTTTAAGCAGAGGGCTTTTTGACAAGTCCAGCTCTCATGCCGTGACCATCAAGTGTATTAGGCCCTTTACAGCTTCTGGAAACGTAACGTCAACAGTTCGGATTGAATTCACTCTCAATAAAGCGAGATATCGCATCGAGAAGAATTTCAATTTAAGAAGGGGAACATCATTATACAAGGTCGTTGGTGGAAAGAGTATTCTTGAAGCCCAAGATGATTCGGCAGACGAACAACTAATACGGCTATTGGAAGCCGATTTGCCGTCCCCGAGGGGAAGCAAACCCTCCCAGTGGGGCGCTTTTCGCTGGCTATGGGCACCCCAGGACAACAGAGAACTTCCAAGTGAGAAAGAAGGCGACCCGACCACTGCTCTTCATTTGGAAAGGAGAGGTACTGCGGGTCTGCTTGTTACTCCAAAATTTCAAGTTGTTCAGAATTCTGTTCGAGCTTCCTGTGCTCAATATTTTACAAAGACCGGAAAAACTGTTACGAATTCTCCTATCTCGGGTACTGAAGAAGAAATCCTGGTTCATCAGCAGAAACGTGTTGGACTTGGCGATAAAATAAAAAGGGTGGAGGATGAAAAACAACAATTAGAGGATCTTCAACGGCAGCTTCCTACACTTGAGAAAAAGCTTGCGGAGACCAAGGAAGAATTGGAGAAGGCCAGGAGTGAAGCAATTGACTTTTCTTCGATTGAGTCTCGGTTGAATGCATCTGAAGCCAGTGTTAAGGCAGCAGAGAGAGACCTACAGGACGCAGATAAAGCAATAAAGGAATTTGAAAAGTCAGCACGTGAAATAGAGCAGCTCCAAGAGAATGAGAAAAAAGCAAGAGAGAACTTTTCACGATTCGAGGCCTTACACGAACAATTAGAGAAACGCCAGCAGGAAATCAAGGAAAAAGTGGAAGAGAAGGCGATGATAATAAGGGAGTTCGAGGAGTTGACGAAAGATGTTCGAATCTTGTGGACCAAGGTCGACACCATGAAAAAAATCAAGGACCTGAACACCAAGATAACGAAGGTAAACGCCATTACCGAAAAAAATGAAGGTCTGAGGCAAAGTCAAGTGCCCCTTGTGCCCACAAGGAAAGAGATTGAGGAACTCAACTGGGGTCAGGCGCGAATCGAAGCATTGAAGGAGAGCTTGGCAGCAAGAGGGCTTGCGGTAACCATCACACCTGGCCAAGAAGGCTCACTTGAAGTTGAGGTGGATGGAGAGAGACTCGAACTGGGAAGCTCAAATGTGACAGGGACTGAGAGCGTGCGTGTGGGGGCGCCTGGTCTTGGGAAAGTCACAGTAAAGGCCAACCTGGAGCAGGCACGCGACGCAAAGCTAGATATCAACCGGCTCGAAGAAAGCATTCAGGCGGCACTAAGCAAGTACTCCACAAGTTCGATACACGAACTTAAAGGGCTAAATCAAACCCAAAGCGAGATTTCAGAGAAAATAAAGGTATTGGAGGCCGAAAGAAGGGGAGTTGATGAACGTCCAATCAACGAGATAACCCTGGAGTTAAAGAAGCTTAGTGAGAAATATGAAGAATACAAAAAGATCAGAAGGACACCTAACGCAGTCAAATGCAACCCTACTGACGTTGACCTTGGAAAACTTGTGAATAAAAGGGAAAAAGAAGAGGAAGACGCCAGAGGTGTCCTGGACGAAGCAAGAGCTGATAGAGATAGAATCGGTAACGAGTTATTGGAGAGAAAGGAAGAGTTGGCTGAGATTCGATCAGAACAGAAGCGTTTTTCTGAGGAGTTGGATAATGCAAGAACACGCGAGCGTGAAATTATTCGCCAATACGGATCATTGGAGAACCAAGAGAAAACGCAAAAAGATGCAAAGGCTAGTCTCAAGAAACGAACCGAAGAGTACGAGAAAATAGAGCAGCGGTACAAGGAATTGGAGAAGGGCCCAATAAACAGAATAGAACGCCTCGAGAAACAAATAGAGAACCAGGAGCAGGTAATTCGACAACAGCAAGCTTCTATAGACCAGCTCAAAGGGGGGATAAGCACGCAAAGTCTGGAGGGAGCATATTCACAGTTAGCAGAAATCGAGTCTCGTATGGAGATTCTCACCGAAAGGCTTGAGAGCGAGTCAATACGCGCAGAGGCATATAAGCTCTTAAGAGAAGCATTAGAGCAGGAGTATCGTTCAGCTCTATCAGCCGTGATTGGCCCAATACAGGATGAAGTAAAGCGTTCGTTAAGTTACGCTACGGGATTTTTGCATGAGGACGTGGAACTGAACGAATATCTGTTTCCAATCCGATTCGGTGAGCGAGGTCTTGAAGATATTTTCTTAGAATTCAACGACGCCTCTTCTGGATTGAAAGAGGTTTTAGCTCTCTGTGTGAGATTAGCCGTTGCCATGCATTTAAGTGAAAGAGACCCCCAATGTCTTGTTCTTGATGACCCCTTCGTGCATGTCAGTGCAGACCGTTCGAATAGGATGATTGAGCTAGCAAATGAAGCAATAAAAGAGTGCCGGCTTCAGGTGATAATATTCACTCATCGTCCAATGGAGTTCGCTGGATTCACCGGCAGGATGGTTGATATTCAAGGCGTGAAACAAAGGTTATAGGGGTCTACTTTATCACACACAAGACAGTCTTCGTAGGTGATCGGAAGTCGTTTTAGCCACTCGTATTTTAGGGTCTTGATGACTCTTTTCGTGACAGAGATGGATCCATGTTTTCCTATAGCTCCAAAGCGTGGCTTCACATTCCATTGGTCCAATACCATATACATCGGTACTGAAGGTTCAGAAATGATGCGAGTTCTGAACCTTTTTATTTGCGCTTGCGAAGACTTTTGACATAGTTCATTTACCTAAATGGCAAATTCACCCCTCTTTTTTATTTCAGTCTTTAGTTTAACCTCAAACTAAGATGAGGTTAAGCAAACAAGCAATCAGAGAATTCAAGGATATCTACCACAAGGAATTCGGGAGGAAAATATCAGATCAGGAAGCCCAAGAGCTGGGAGCAAATTTGATTTCGCTGTTTAAGATAATTTACCGTCCTGTTCCCGAAGTCGGAGAACAAAACCCAAAAGATAAAAACAATAAACGTCCTGAGTCAGTTTAGGTTCAGGGCGTTTTTGGCCATTTGACAGTATCTATTGGCGCGTTACAATGCGCGCGCAACAGCATAAGACAATCAAAGAGCCTTGAGATTTCTGGTTGTAGTCATTAGCGGAACTGCCGAAGGGATTCTTAAGGCCTCAACTACATGCCACGTTACATCATCTACTGCCGCAAATCTTCCGAGTCAGAAGACCGGCAGGTTCTCTCCATCGAATCCCAGATGTGTGAACTAAAAAACCTTACTGAAAGGCTGAAGTTACCTGTGGTCGATATCCTAACTGAATCTCATTCAGCAAAGGCCCCCGGCAGGCCGGTCTTTAATGAAATGGTAAAGAAGATTAATCAGGGCAAGGCAGATGGAATAATCTGCTGGAAACTGGATCGGCTTGCCCGTAACCCCATTGACGGAGGCCAGATAATCTGGATGCTGCAGCGAGGGATTATCAAGCACATCCAAACCTACGACAGAAGCTACTATCCTGAAGACAACGTGCTGGTAATGAACGTGGAATTCGGAATGGCCAATCAATTTATCTTGGATTTGAGCAAAAATGTCAAAAGAGGTCTTAAAACAAAGGCAGAGAAAGGGTGGTTTCCCAGCACCGCTCCGCTCGGCTACTTGAACGACAAATCAAAGGGCAAAGGAAGGAGAGAGATTATCAAAGACCACGATAGGTTCAGCCTGGTAAAAAAGATGTGGGAGCTGATGCTCACCGGAAGGTACAGCCCACCAAAAATCTTAAATACCGCCAACAACAAATGGGGTTTTAGAACCGCTCATGGCAATCTTCTTTCAAGAAGCGGCATCTACAGGATTTTCACCAATCCCTTTTATTACGGCTGGTTTGAATATCCCAAAGGAAGCAGCAACTGGTATAAGGGTTCGCACGAGCCAATGATAACTGCCCAGGAGTACGACGAGGTCCAGATCCTTTTAGGAAGAAAAGGCAGGCCCCGGCCTAAAAAACACAACTTTGCTTTCACCGGCCTTGTCAGATGCGGCCAGTGCGGAGCTATGATAACTGCAGAAGAGAAAAACCAGGTTATATGTTCTACCTGCAAGAGCAAATTCTCTTCTAATAGCAGACTCGACTGCCCGAAATGTAAGACTCCCATTGAAAAGATGAAAGAGCCGACCATACTGAAGTATGTTTATTATCACTGCACAAAGAGGAAAACTCCAAGATGTACGCAAGGTTCAATAGAGGTTAAGGATTTAGAAAAACAAATTGATGAATATTTATCCAGAATCCATATCTCTGAAAGATTCAAAAACTGGGCAATAAAATATCTGAAAGAGGAAAACGAAAAGGAAAGTACCTCGAGAGAAACTATTCTTAGCTCTCAGAGAAAGGCCTATGATAGTTGCTTGAAAAAACTCGATAATCTTTTCAAACTCAAAATCTCGCCGTTAAATACCGATGGGAGCTTGCTTTCCGATGAAGAATATGCCGAAAGAAAAGCCAAGCTCATAAAGGAAAAAGCCCGGCTGGAAGAGGTTTTAAATGATACCAGTGGTAGGGTCGAGAGATGGCTGGATACGGCAGAGAAGACCTTTGACCTTGCCTGTTATGCTCGGAGCTGGTTTGCCAAAGGTAGTCCCAAAGAGAAAGGAACGATTTTGCAAGCGATAGGTTCGAACCTAACTTTGAAGGACAAAAAACTGCATATTCAGCTTAAAAAACCGCTTGTTCTGATAGAGAAGGTGGTCAGAAGGGTCCCACCGACGAGAGGGGGGTTCGAACCTAAAAATAAAGGCCTAAATGAACGGGAATTGGAACAATTTTACTCCAAAAATCCCACAGTGTGCCCCCGGAAGGATTCGAACCCTCAACTACTGCTTCGAAGGCAGTTATGTTATCCATTATACCACAGGGGCCTAGACCTCTTGTAAAATACCAACGGGAGGTCTTTATTATTCTACTAGAAAAGTTGAAAAAAATCAATTTTTGAGATAAGATTAAAGTATAATGAAAATACCAAAAGAAGTAAAATTTGTGGTTGATGAATTGAAAAAGAAAAATTATGAAGCATATTTAGTTGGCGGTTGTGTCCGTGATTTGTTAATGAAAGCTGAGCCAGAGGATTGGGATGTTGCTACCAACGCTAATCCAAAAGAAATCGGTAAGATTTTTTTGAGGAGTTTTACTGATAATAAATTTGGGACAGTAACTGTTTTGACCATGTCAAAAGACCCAAAATTAAAAGAAATTGAGATTACTCCTTTTAGAACCGAAGAAAAATATACTGATAAAAGGCATCCTGACAAAGTTAAATGGGCAAAAACCATTGAGGAAGATTTAGCTCGGAGAGATTTCACTATAAATGCATTAGCCCTTCGACTTGGCTCAGGGCAAGCTTTCAAAATTATTGATTTATTCAAGGGCCAAGAAGATTTACAGAAAAAGATAATTAGGGCGGTTGGGAAAGCCGAAGACCGTTTTTCAGAAGATGCTTTGAGGATGCTTAGGGCAGTTAGGTTCGCTACTATTTTTGGTTTTAACATTGAAGAAAAAACATCTCAAGCCATTAAAAAGAATTCACCTTGGTTGCAGGCAATTTCAAATGAGAGAATAAGAGATGAACTTTTAAAAATTATTATGGCAGAAAAAGCAGCAGATGGAATAGGGTTTTTAAGAGAGATGGGTCTTTTGAAATATATTATTCCTGAGCTTGAAGAAGGATATAAAGTAAGTCAAAACAAGCATCACATTTATGATTGCTATGAGCATGCTTTACTTTCTTTGAAGTATGCTGCCAAGAAGGATTTTAACAAATATGTCAGAATAGCTGCCTTGCTTCATGATGTTGGCAAGCCCAGGGCTAAAAGAGGAGAAGGTCCTGATGCTACTTTTTATGGCCACGAAGTAGTTGGAGCTAAAATGACAGCTCAGATATTGAACCGTTTGCGGTTTTCCAAAAAAGATATTGAAAGGATTG
>Ga0265596_1000469_pt1 | contig 24345 bp, 23 predicted proteins | sample saktaG_FD_190143 | JGI IMG/M metagenome (GOLD analysis project Ga0265596, IMG submission 190143) | Saline water microbial communities from Sakinaw Lake, British Columbia, Canada - sak_2013_06_06_60m | ecosystem: Environmental > Aquatic > Non-marine Saline and Alkaline > Saline ...
TACCCAACACAACCAAGAGTGCTTTTTTGTATACCATTAACATGAAGATATGCATTACTATCATCATGAGTTACTACAACATGATACCAAGTATTAAGATCTACGTCGGTCATAGTAAGACAACATGGAGCCTTAGCTCCGTCCGCTATAGAGAATTGAAGAGTCGTTCCATTTGTGAAAAGATAATATCCATTTTCATTAGTAGCTCCAGCAAACCATTCTCTACTTAAAAGAACTTGTATACTGTTAAGATTTGAAGCCTTAAACCAAATTTCTAATGATTTTTGAGGAGTACCATAATCTAACTTATTTCCTACATTCACATAATCATTTTCTCCATCAAACTCCAAACAGTTTCCTGACACGCAATCTCCTCCAGATTTCCAGGTAGGATCTCCCACAAGAGTCCCATCATTCCCTTCCCACATATCTTTAGCATCAGTCCCTGATCCTTCATTGAATGACCACCAAGAGACCAGGGAATCAGATAATTGAGCTCTAATTGAATCTGAAAAGATTTGGAGCCTGGCTATCTTTGACCTGGTAATAGCTCCACTCATGCTAGTAATGACAATAGCAGCTAACACTCCAATGATAGCTATGACTACCAATAGCTCTATTAAGGTAAAGGATTTGTTATTCATTGTATATAAAGGATTAAATAGTTTCTTTAAATAATTCTTAATAAAATTAAAATAGATCTCTTAATATGAATTTGTTTTATTTAACTTTCATTTCTCCAATTATTTCTCGCTATCTAATATCAATTTTAGTAAGAATACCATATCTTTTCTTTCTTAATTAATTCTTCAACTTTTTAGTTGGCTTTCAAAAATTCAGAAACATTTTTATGATCTTTCTCATAAATTTTCACTAGCAATTTTAATGTTGCCTGGACTGAAGGATTCTCTGTATTTTTTAATACCAATCTCTTGCCAAATCTATTGAATAGAGGAGTCAAGAATTCATCTCCCCAAGAAGGCGTAAAAGTTATGACTCCTTCAAAATCCACTATGATTTTTTCATCGTCTTTTATATCCCTAAGAGAAGGACCAAAAGCAGCAAAGGATTCTTTGCCGAACTGCCGGCTATTCAATGTTGTGCCGAATTTTTTCAAAAAAATAGTCATAAAGTTATTTTAGAACTTAATTAATGCAAGACAGCCATGAAAATTAACGGCTGATTTTTGAACATTTATATTAGAATCATTTTTTTTAATTTTGAGCCAAGCATCACCTGTTTGGAAAAATAGACTTATTTTGTTTTCAATTACAACATCTCTTACAAACTTTAATCCATTTCCCCTATATTCGGGCGCACGCCCAGAAATTATCTCGGTAAAAGCAGTTCGTAAGGCATCTTGATAATTTGTTAATTCCGGCTTAACTTTTTTTAAAGTAGATAAGATCCCCTGCCCCCGATCAGCTAAAACAATTTCTCCTTTATCCAAATTCCAAGCAAAGAATATGCCAAGAATATCCGGCCAATTGCCTATATTATGATCAAAGGAGTTATTACCGATTTCGCCGGTAATAGCAGAAATTAAAGGAAACATTTTACTCAATCTTTCTATTTTTCCCAGTTCATTTTCTAATCTTGTTAATCTTGCTTGAAAGATAGAAACATCTGGGCAATAAAAATCTGAAAGCGGCTCAATCCCCAGGTCATCCATAATCCAATTTCGTGCAAGTTTAAACAAACCCAAGTCCTTTATATTATTCTTAATATAATCTTCAATATCTTTCTTTAGATAATGTCTATGTTCAGATGTATCTCGACCAATAGGAGATAACTTGCCAGAATTATCCCAACGGCGCAAAGTTTGGATAGAAACTCCTAATAACTTAGCCGCTTGGCTGATTGTTAATAGTTTTGAATTCATACCTTTATATATAATTTAAGTAAACCTATACATTGTTATTATATAATATGCACAAAATCTTGTCAAATCTATACATTTCTATTTATCCATAACAACAAAAATATAGGAATAAATTCCATGAACTCAAATTATTGTATGGATTGAATCATTATAGAACCTGTTTTCTAACTAAATGAAGCTATTCATTAACTAAAGAATTACTTAATTCTTTAGTTCTCTGATTGTATTCTGACTTGGATATGGCTCCATTGGATAGAAGCTTATCAAGACCTGCTAAGTACTGTGACTGGATCTGGGTGATAGATGCTGCACTGTTATATATGTGGACTTCGTCAATGAGACCTCCCCAATTATATCCAGAAGTAGGATATGCCTCATCACGCCCAAGAGTTGTCTTTGAGCCATTATAACTTGACCAAGCAATAGATTTACTTTGAGAAACCTCTTGGCTATCAATGTAAATTAAATAATAATTTTGCGAACCATTATAAACTAAAACTACATGATGCCAGTTATTAAAATTAAAAGTTGCATTTGACTCTGCCCCATATCCGGTTCCATTACTATTTCTTCTTCTTACCTGGATCTCTCCTATCAACGTATCATCAGCAAGACTAATAGCAAATAATGTTCTAGTCGGTCCCATCGAAAGAATAAAAGGAAGTTTATCATTATAGGATTTAGCTTTAATCCATGCTTCAAAAGTATGATATCCATCAGGAGTCAATGTAACGCTATTTCCGCAATCAACATAATCATTCTCTCCATCAAACTCCAAACAGCTTCCTGATACACACTCTCCTCCGGATCTCCAAGTAGGATAGTAATCTGGAGTTCCTCCTCCAAGCGTTCCATTATTACCTTCCCACATATCTTTAGCATCAGTTCCTGTTCCTTCATTGAATGACCAATAAGAGACCAGGGAATCAGACAATTGAGCTCTAATTGAGTCTGAAAAGGCCTGGAGCCTTACTATCTTTGATTTGGTAATAGCACCACTCATGCTAGTAACAATAATGGCAGCTAATACTCCAATGATAGCTATGACTACCAATAGCTCTATTAGGGTGAAGGATTTATGGTTCATCGTATATAAAGGATTAGATGGTTTCTTTGAATAATTTTTAATAAAATTAAAATAGATCTCTTAATATGAATTTGCTTTATTTGACTTTTATCTCTCTAATTATTTCTCACTATCCAGCATCAATTTTAGTAAAAATATCGTATCTTTTTTAAGGTTAACTTTCGCCCAAACTTTTTGTTTTTCATCTAAAAGTTCTCCCATGCCAGCCAGAATGCTCTTTTCAGGAAGCTTTTCTAGTTTTGCAATGCACTCCATCAAAAATTCTTTAAAGGATAATTTTGTTCTTTTTTCAACTAATTTTTTATTAATTGGCCAGTTTTTTTGCAAGAAAAACCAAACGTCAAAGATATCTCTATTTGTTCTTTCCAACCGCTCATATAGAGCCACCATTTTATTCGCGAACATGTCTTCTTGAAGCATTACCTTCATTGGAATCCCATAATAATTCAACACTTCATACCTTGAACCGAAACTTCGACGATTTATTTCTATCTTTACATTATGATCTTCATTCGCATAAGACAGCTCAAAAAATAATGTATAATGTTTTTTTCTTTTTGTTTTAATCTTGCCGTAAGCAGAAATAATTTTCCCTATTCTTTCAAATACGTAATCCTCTTTCTCTGGATTAAGCAAGTCAAAATCCAAGTCAACTGAAAAACGATTGAGGTTGTAAAAAAGATAAGCCGCTGTCCCGCCCTTAAATCCCAAGACAGGACCGATGGTATTGTCGGTATAAATATCTTTTAAGATTCTGATGAATATATTTTTATGCTTGTTGACTTCCAATATCATATTCTTTATATCTTTTTACATTCTTCTCCACTCTTTTGTTGTTATAAATAGGAAGAATTTTATAAACCTCATCCCAATCAATATTGATTAAATTGTCAAAGTGATATTCTTTATTTAAATAAATCACGTCTAAGAAAGCTCTTTCCGGAGAGGCAATAAAATAGTTGTCTTTTTCTTCCATTCCTGTTTTATTGGTAAGAACAGAATTCTTTATTTTTCTAAATGAATAAGTTTGATCACCTATCAACAGCTCTCTTGATAGATAAGAAGCAATAAATATTTGTCCGTATAGTTGGAAAATAACACCTGCTTTAGCAAGTACTGTTTCAAAACTTATATATGAAGGAGTATAAATTTTAGTTGCCAATTCATATTTATCATAATTTTTATCTTTAGCATAAATACCCCTCCGAACAGAACATATCTTACCGGCCTTGACGTAACGATACATCTTTTTTCTTATGAAATTAACATCAGATTCTCCCCATAATAAAGAAATCTCATTTATGGTAAAAATGGTGCTTTTTGCTCTCATTAATTCTAGAATATAGTCTTTTCTCATAAAATTAAATAAAGAAATAATTAATTAATCTGTGAACCAGTAGTACCCATATATGGGTACTATTAGTTTAAATTATATCAAATATCTTGTCAAATATTAGAATCAAAAATTATTTATTATTTCCTCTTTTCTAATTTTTGAATGTAAAGAATTTGTTATTCTGATTTAGTGTCATTTTTTATTTGAGGATCTATTTCATATATCCAAAAGCCGTCTTTTTCAATGAATCTTCCTTTTGGAAATAATCCCCACAATTCTAACATTGTTTTTTCATCGTACTGCATAAAAACAACTACTCCTTTTAAGCTTTTAGCTATTCGTATTTCGTCCAATTTTTCAGGAAGAACATAAATTGCCCAAGGATTGTAAAAATCTGTCATTTCAATAAACCTTACTGTCTGGGCAGGCATTGGAATATTACCCATATAGCTTACAGGGGTTCCTGGACTGTTTACTACTACATATTTTTGTATACACGAATCTACGCCATTAAGATATTCTCCAATTTTTACATAGTTGCTTGAAAAAGCATTCTCAACTTCGGAATTTTTTCCCCATACAATAAAGTATCTTGAATACTGAGCATATATAAAAGAAGATAAAAGGAAAAACAAAATGATGATTGTCAGCCAAAAGCTGAAAGATTTTCTTTGTATCTTGATTCTTTCTTTGATTGCTTGATAAACAAGATAGAGTCCTATGGCAGAAAAGATAAAAACGGGCGGGATAGCTCCTATTGTTCTTAAAGAATGGGGGACTCCCTCATAGGTCAATATGCCCGGAAGAAGCAGAATAAACCACCAGCCAATCAATGTTCCAAAAACAGCGGAAGACCAATGATCTTTTTTTCTTATTCCCTTTTTAAAAGCAAAGATGGAATAAATAAGACCGATTAGGAACATTATTCCTACCGGCCAGAACAAAACAGGGGAGCCGGAAATGTTGTGCCTCCAGTTGTAATCGCCAAAAACATTGAACATTCCCAAATGCCCTATTAAGCTTTTTCCAAGAGCAGTTATTTGGGAAATTGGAGTGTTGGAATCCTGAGCGAAGATAGAAACTCCGCCAGCTCTTGAAAGAAAGTATTCAGGATTTCCTAAAAAGTAAATGCCTATTGGAAGAGCGATTATGATGCAGGCTAAAAGCCACCATTTAAGACTGTGAAGAAATTTCTTTTGAAGTCCTTTGTTTTTAAATATTATCCAGAAAAGAAAGAAAACCAGAGCTATCAGTATTACTGCCATCCTAAATGCAATATATGTATAGAATCCAATCCCGAAGATGGCCCCAGAGATTAAAAACTCTTTCTTTCTTTCGCAAAGATTGTTAAATCCTTTTAAGAGAAAGTAAAAAGAGAAAACTAAAATTAATGGAACTAAAATTGCTCTAAATCCTATTCTGCTGAAATTAACATGCCAAAAAGAAACAGCCATTAGAAAAGATGAAGACAGAGCGATAAAATTTGCATATTCTTGTTTTCTGAACAATTCTTTAACAAACAGATACATTCCCAGAATAGTAAGAATTCCGATTAGAGCCGGGACGATTCTTAATGACCATACGGAAATCCCGAAAAGCAAAAAGCTTTCCATTATAAGACCAAGAAAAAGTCCTTCTCGTCCATTATTCTCCGGGTAGAATATTTTTCCCGGGAAAGACAAAGCTTCGGTTCCATTGATTGCTTCGTCCGGATAAAGTCCCGGAGGAATGCTGCTCAATTGCCATATTCTGAAGAATGAGGCAAGAATAATGATTGCCAAAAGAATGATGAGAGTTTTGTGATTGTTCAACATTTTAATCATTATGATATTTTATCATAAAAAAAGAAAAGAACAAATAATATTGGCACTCTTGACAGGTGAGTGCCAACAGGTATAATAAATACTGATGGTATCTGAAAGACAATCAAAAATATTAAATGCCATAGTTAGGGAATATATTAGCTGTGCTCAGCCCATAAGCTCTAAACTGCTTGAAGAAAAGGGTAAATTTAGCATTTGCCCGGCTACCATTAGAAACGAAATGCAGGAACTGACTGATAATGGATTTCTTTGCCAGCCTCATACTTCAGCCGGAAGAATTCCTACAGACAAAGGATATAGATTTTTTGTAGATAATCTTTTTGAAGAAGAACTCTTAAAAGAAGATTTAAATCTGAGCGAGTATTTGGAAAAAGATCATTTAGATACAATCAAACTGATTCATCTTGTTACTAAAGCGCTGGCTTATGAATCTCCTGATTTAATTTTAAGTTATCTGCTTAATGAAGGAATCTCATGGCGAGAAGGCTGGGAAAATCTTCTTATGGAACCAGAGTTTAAAGAAAAAGAATATTTAATCAGCTTTACTGATTTCATTAAAGATTTTGAAGAAAAGATATCAGAAACAGAGTTTGAATGTCTTAGAGTATGTATTGGAAAAGAGAACCCCTTTTCAAAAGCAAAAGATTTTAGTATCATATTCTCTGAGTGTTCATTTTCTAATTCTCAAAAAGGAGTTTTAGCTATTATGGGACCGAAAAGAATGGACTTTGCCAGAAATATTTCCTTAATTAATTCAGCAGTAAAAATGTTTCAAAACTATTTTATCCATGGAAAAAGAAATTAAGAAAAAAATTGAAGAATGCGAAAAGCAAAAGAATGAGTATTTAGCTGGATGGCAGAGAGCAAAAGCAGACTTTCTTAATTTCAAGAAAGAAGAAGTTGAAAGATTTAAAAAAATACTTGAATATGCCAACGAGGATTTAATTTTAGAGATTCTTCCTGTTTTAGATAATTTTGAAAAAGCAGAAAAAGAAATTTCTGAAAATAAGGAAAACGGCAACTATCTAAAGGGATTTTTGAATATCAAACTGCAGCTAAAAAATATTTTGAAAAGCAGGGGAATCGAAAAACTGTTGTCAATCGGTCAAAAATTTGATCCGAATATTCATGATGCAGTTGAAATAATTGAAGATAAAAGTAAAAGTACGGGAGAGATTATTGAAGAAATCCAAAAAGGGTATAAACTAAACGGCAAGGTCATAAGACCTGCCAAAGTAAAGGTCATAAAATAAATAATTTTTAGTTTTGAGTTTGTCTGTTATTTTAATAGACAGAATCAAGGCTAAAAAACAATTAATTAATTTTAAAAAATATGTCAAAAATATTAGGAATAGATCTCGGTACTACTTTTTCTGCTATGGCAGTGATAGAATCCGGGGAACCAAAAATCATTGAAAATAAAGAGGGGGCAAGAACAACTCCTTCTGTTGTTGCGATTACAAAAAATAACGAACGATTGGTCGGAGTTTTAGCAAAACGGCAGCAAATCACCAATCCTGCAAATACTGTTTTTTCCATTAAAAGATTGATTGGGCGCAGGTTTTCAGACAAAGAAGTTCAAAAAGACAAGAAATTGCTTCCTTATGAAATCAGGGAAGGATCCGATAAAGGAGTTGAAGTTAAGATGGGAGAAAAATGGTTAAAACCAATTGAAGTTTCAGCTCAAATACTCCAAAAGCTAAAACAGGACGCGGAAGAAAAGCTTGGGGAAAAGATAGATGAAGCAATAATTACCTGTCCTGCATATTTTGACGATTCTCAGAGAAAAGCGACAAAAGTATCAGGAGAAATTGCTGGTTTTAAAGTAAGAAGAGTCATAAACGAACCAACAGCAGCTGCTTTAGCTTACGGTTTGACTAAAAAGAAAAATCAGCAAATTATTGTTTATGATTTTGGCGGGGGAACTTTTGATATTTCAATCCTTGACGTTGCCGAAGATACCGTAGAAGTAAAGGCAACTGGAGGAAATACTCACCTTGGCGGAGATGACTTTGACCAAAAAGTAATGGATTGGGTAGTTAAAAAGTTTAAGGAAGACCAGGGAATTGATCTGTCTAAAGATCCATTAGCTCTACAAAGAATTAAAGAAGCTGCTGAAAAAGCAAAGATCGAGCTTTCAACAGCCATGGAAACAGAAATCAATCTTCCTTTCGTTACTTCTAATGCTTCTGGCCCAAAACATCTTCTATATAAATTAACTAGAGCCCAGCTTGAGAATTTAGTAGCTGATTTTATCTCAGAATCAATTGATTTGGTAAAAAAGACTTTAAAAGAAATAAATTTTAAAGTTTCTGACATTGAGGAAATTGTTTTGGTTGGAGGTCAGACAAGAATGCCTAAGATTCGCGAAGAGATAAAAAAGCTTTTCAACAAAGAACCGTGCAGGGAAATAAATCCTGATGAAGTAGTAGCTATCGGAGCTGCTGTAGAAGGAGGAATATTGCAAGGAGAAGTAAAAGATGTTTTGCTTTTGGACGTTACTCCGCTTTCCTTGGGAATTGAAACTTTAGGACAAGTAAATACAGTTTTAATCACAAAAAATACTACTGTTCCAACTTCAAAAACACAAATCTTTTCTACGGCAGCTGACAGTCAGCCGTCTGTTGAAATTCATGTTTTGCAGGGAGAAAGACCAATGACTCAAGACAACAAAACTCTGGGAAGGTTTATGCTTGACGGTATTGCTCCCGCTCCAAGAGGAACACCTCAGATTGAAGTAAGCTTTGACATTGACGCTAACGGAATTCTTAATGTTTCAGCAAAAGACAAAGCTACTGGAAAGGAACAGTCTATAAGAATAGAAGGTTCTTGCGGAGTGTCAAAGGAAGAAGTGGAGAAGATGAAAAAAGAAGCTGAAATACATGCCCAGGAAGATAAAAAGAAACAAGAACTTATTGAGACAAAAAACCTTGCTGACAGCTTGGTTTATACTACAGAAAAACTATTGAAAGAATCAGGAGATAAATTTGATCCGCAAGCAAAAAAAGATATTGAAGAGAAAGTTGAAGAATTGAAAAAAGTCAAAGATGGTGACAATATAGAAGACATAAAAAAAAGAACAGAAGAATTATCCCAAGTAGCCCAGAAAGCCGGAGCAGATCTATATAAAAAGGAGCAGGAGAAAAAACCAGAAGAGGAAAAGAAACCAGAAGAGGGAGAATATAAAGAGAAAGAAAATAAATGAAAGACTTTTATCAAGTTTTAGGCGTTTCTAAAGATGCCTCAAACGAAGAAATTAAAAAAGCCTATCGGAAACTGGCTCATCAATATCATCCCGACAAAGGAGGAGATGAAAAGAAATTCAAGGAAATAAATGAAGCGTATCAAACTTTGTCAAATAGTGAAAAGAGAACCCAATATGACCAGTTTGGAAAAACGTTTGAAGGCAACGCAGGATTTAATAATAACTGGGCTTGGGGAGGAGCTAGAGAAAATTTTGATTTTGATAACTTAGGAGATATCTTTGGAGATTTTTTTGGGTTTGGAAAATCTCCTTCTGAAAAAAACGATTTAAAAAAAGGAAAAGATATTGAGGTTGAAATGGAACTTCTCTTAGAGTCAATTTTAAAAAACCAGATTAAAGAGTTTACTCTTTCAAAATATATTAAATGTTCGCGTTGCCAGGGAACAGGATCTGAGCCGGGGAGCAAAATCAATGAATGTTTTACATGTCGGGGAACCGGGCAAGTCCAGAAAATTGTAAGAACTCCTTTTGGTTCTTTTACTACAAGGAGTGTCTGTCCCGAATGCGGAGGAGAAGGATTTAGGCCTGAAAAAGTATGTAATGTATGTAAGGGAACAGGAAGAATAAAAGGCCAGGAAAATATTAAAGTTTCTATTCCAGCTGGAGTTGACACTAACCAAATAATAAAGATTGTTGGAAAAGGAGAAGCAGGAAGAAAAAAAGGAAATCCAGGAGATCTTTATATAAGAATAGTCATTAAAAAACATCCTCTCTTCCAAAGAGAAGGAGATGATTTGTATCTTGCTAAGGATATTTCTTTTTCCCAAGCCGCTTTGGGCGATGAGATTGAAGTTCCAACATTGGAAAATAAAAACATTTTGCTTAAGATACCTTCTGGCATAGAGTCTGGAAAAGTTTTTCGTGTTTCTGGAAAAGGAATTCCTCATTTTTCAGAATATGGGAAAGGCAATCTTTATGCTAAGATTGAGATAAAGACGCCAGACAAACTTTCTAAAAAACAGAAAGAACTTTTTAAACAGTTAAAAGAAGAAGGATTGTAAAAGCCCCCATAGCTCAATTGGCAGAGCAGGATCCTTTTAAGATCAAGGTTCTCCGTTCGAGTCGGAGTGGGGGCACATTTAAAACAGACTATTGCTGGTGTTTGCATATTGAATTGTAGACTAAATTTTGGTATATTAAGAAAATGAGTTCAAGATACTATCAAAAAATACTTTTAATAGGCTTGGTTGTTATTATACCATGCGCTTTTTTAATGGGGTTTTGGAGAGGGGAAATGAGATGCGAAATATGCTCGCCCGAAGATATTGATTTTACATTATTCTGGAAAAGCTATTACAAACTGCAGGAAAAATTCGTTGATCAGGGAAAATTTGACTCCCAAAAAATACTTTATGGCGCAATATCCGGAATGACAAAATCACTCGATGATCCATACACGACTTTTTTTAATCCAGAAGAAGCAAAAGTATTCATGGACGACGTTACTGGCGAGTTTGAAGGAGTGGGAATGGAAATAGGAATGAGAGACGGACAGCTTACGATTATTGCTCCCATAGAAGGAACACCGGCTCAAAAAGCAGGATTAAGAGCAGGAGATAAAATCATTAAAATAGATGATACTTTTTCTCAAGGAATAGATATTAATGAAGCTATAAAGCTCATAAGGGGATCTCGGGGGACAGAAGTTTCATTCAGTATTTTAAGAGAAAGCCAGGAAGAGTTAAAAGAGTTTAAGGTTGTAAGAGCAGTAATTGAGGTTCCTTCTTTGGAATGGGAGATAATTGAAAATAATATTGCACATTTAAAACTTTATCAGTTCAGCGATAAGACCAATTCTGATTTTAGAGAAGCAGCAGCTGAAATTTTGAAAAGTCCTGCTCAAAAAATAATTTTAGACCTACGAAGCAATCCAGGAGGATATTTGCAAGTTGCCAGTGATGTTGCGGGATGGTTTTTAGAAAAAGGAAAAGTCATTGTTATTGAAAGTCCGAAAGACAGAATTGAAGACTTTGACGAAAATGTGATAGAATATAAATCTCAAGGGCCTGAAAGACTTTTGGCTTACCCAATCGTAGTTTTAATTAACCAGGGAACAGCTTCGGGTGCAGAAATATTAGCTGGAGCTCTAAGAGACAATAGAGGAATTCAATTAATCGGAGAAACATCTTTTGGAAAAGGGTGCGTTCAAGAAATAGAAAACATGGATAATGGATCTATTCTTAAAATCACAATAGCTAACTGGTTTACGCCAAACGGCAACCTTATCAGCGATGAAGGATTAGAACCAGATATTAAAATAGAAATGACAAACGAAGACTACGATCAAGGAAAAGATCCTCAGCTGAAAAAAGCTATTGAAATAATTAAAGAGATGTAGTAGACTAAAACCAATATGAAAATTATATTTTTAGAAGACGTTGAAAAAGTAGGGAAAAAGTACGAGATTAAAGATGTTGCTTCGGGATATGCAAGAAATTTTTTAATGCCAAAAGGACTTGCCAAGCTTGCGGATGAAAAAACAATTAAATGGGCAGAAATGCAAAAAGAAATTTCAGCTCAAAAGATAGAAAAAGAGCTTGAAGAAACTCAAAAAATTGCTTCTAGTATTGAAAGATTGGAATTAGTAATTCCAGTTAAAATTGGAAAAGAGGGACAGTTGTTTGAATCTGTCAATGCTCAAAAAATTATTGATAAGCTGAAAGAAGCAGGCTTTAATATTGAGAAAAAACAAATTATTCTTGATAAACCGATTGAAGAAGTGGGAGAGTTTCCAATTAAGATTAAGTTTGATCATAACCTAGAAGCAGAAATAAGCATAATTATAGCAGAGGAAAAATAAATAGAAATAATGTTAAAGCATTTTTCTTAGAGAAGTTTTGGTTATGCCAAAATTTATTTTTATAGGTGGTGGAGTAATGTCCGGCATAGGAAAAGGAATAGCTACTGCAAGTATCGGAAAAATACTGCAAAGCAAAGGATTTAAGGTAACAGCTGTAAAGATTGATCCTTATGTAAATGTTGATGCCGGAACAATGAATCCAATTGAGCACGGAGAAGTTTTTGTGACTAAAGACGGAACAGAATGCGACCAAGATCTTGGAAATTACGAGCGCTTTCTAGATATTGATTTAACTACAGAAAACTATCTTACTACGGGCAGAGTTTATCAGGCAGTGATAAACAAAGAAAGAAATTTAGGCTATAAAGGAAAATGCGTAGAAGTAGTTCCAGATATTCCCAATGAAGCTATTTTTAGAATTAAAAAAGCAGCCAGATCAGCTAACGCTGATTTTATTTTAATAGAAATAGGTGGAACGGTTGGAGAATACCAAAATATGCTTTTTTTAGAAGCAGCAAGGATGATAAAACTTAAACAGCCGAAAAATGTTCTTTTTGTCCTAGTAGGATATCTGCCAATTCCAAAAAAAATTGGGGAGATGAAAACAAAGCCGACTCAATATGCAGTAAGAACATTGAACTCGGCTGGAATCCAGCCAGATATTATTCTTGCGAGATCAGAAATTCCTCTTGACGAGCCGAGAAAGAAGAAGATCTCAATATTCTGCAACCTAGCTAAAGAAGATATAATTTCTGCTCCAGATATTGATTTTATTTATGAAGTCCCGATTAATTTTGAGAAAGACGGATTAGGAAAAAGAATATTAAGTAAATTTGGAATGAAGCCTAAAGGAAAATCTGACTTGAAGGAATGGTCAAGATTAGTAAAGACAATGAAGGTCTCTAAAAAATCAGTTAGAATCGGAATAGTTGGAAAATACTTTAAAACAGGAAAGTTCACTCTAACAGATTCATATATTTCGGTAATTGAGGCTGTAAAACATGCTTGTTGGTATTTTAAGAAAAATCCGGATATTTATTGGCTTTCTTCTGAAATATATGAAAAAGACCCAAAGGCCTTGAATGAATTAAAAAAATATGACGGCATTATTATTCCTGGAGGATTTGGCAAGCGGGGGATAGAAGGAAAAATTAAAACCATTCAGTTTTGCAGAAAGAACAAAATACCATTTTTTGGACTTTGTCTTGGAATGCAACTAGCTGTGATTGAATTTGCCAGAAACGTTTGCGGAATTAAAAAAGCAAACTCTACTGAATTTTTGGCAAATTGTCAAGAAAATGTCATAGACGTAATGCCAGAACAAAAAGCTCTCTTAAAAGAGAAAAAATATGGAGCAACAATGAGGTTGGGGGAGTATGATTGCCAAATAATTCCTAAGACCATCTCTTCTAAGGCATATTTACCTTTAAAAGAGGTAAAAGAGCGCCACAGACACCGTTATGAGCTAAATAACGCCTATAAAAGCCGTTTAGAGAGCAAGGGAATGGTAATAGCGGGAATAAACCTTAAAAGGGACTTAGTAGAGATTATAGAGCTAAAAAATCATCCGTTTTTTGTCGGTGTTCAGTTCCATCCGGAATTTAAATCAAGGCCGTTAAGGCCTCATCCATTATTTAGAGAGTTTATAAGAAAAGCGATTAAACAACATTAACAACCTTAACTATTCTTTGAGATCCATTGAAAAGTTCTTTTCTTCTTGTTTTAAACTGAATTACGCCCTCGGTCATTGAGTAAAGAGTATCGTCTTTTCCCTTTTTAACATTTTTTCCAGGAATAAACTTAGTTCCTCTTTGTCTTATAATTATCATTCCAGGCCTTGTTTTCTGCCCAGCGAATAATTTTACTCCGAGATATTGAGGATTAGAATCTCTTCCCAGCCTAGTTGACCCTGCGGCTTTTGTCTTAGACATATAATATGATGTTAGCAAAAATAAGAAAATTTGTCAAAACAAACAAGGCTGATATTATTCTAGTGATTGGCGTTATTTTGATTTCTTTGCTTTCCTTTGCAATGGGATACATTACAGCTAAAACTCAGGGAAAAGAACCATTGAAAATTGAACAATATGAAAATAGCTATTATTGGAGGGGGAATAATAGGTCTTTATCTGTCTTGGAAGCTTTCAAAAATAGGCTTTAAAGTAACTGTTTTTGAGAAAAAGGGAGAGATTGGAAAAGAAGCCTGTTCAGGCCTTTTTTCTAAAAGAATTTTAGAATTTATTCCAGAGAGCGAGAAGCTAATTCAAAATGAAATTAGGTTTGTTTTAATCCATTTTCCAAAGAAAACAATAACAATTAGTTTTTCAAAAAGTTTTTTAGTAATTAATCATTCTCTTTTAGATAAACTGACGGCAGATTTGGCAAAAAAAGCAGGAGCAGAGATTGTCTTAAATCATCCAATCAATTCTATTCCTCAATCTTTTGATAAGGTAATCGGCTGCGACGGACCAAGATCTATTGTCAGAGAAAAATTAAATTTACCAGAACCGAATTACAGATTGGGCATTTTAGGATTTATAGCCGAAGAAAATAATTCAGACTTCGTAGAGGCTTGGCCAGTTAAGAACGGTTTTATCTGGAAGATTCCTCGCGGACAAAAAACGGAATACGGCATAATCTCTGATCCTAAAAAAGCTAAAATTTTATTCCAAGAGTTTTTAAAAAAGCATAATCTAAAAATAGAAGATCAGAAGACAGGTTTAATTCCTCTTGGATTTTTAATTCCCTCTAATTTTTTAATTACATTATGCGGTGATGCTTCTGGTTTAACCAAACCATGGTCAGGAGGAGGAGTAATTTGGGGATTAAGCGCTGCTAAGATTCTTCTCAAAAATTTCCCTGATTTTTTAAAGTACAGGAATGAAGTAAAAAGATTCTTTTTCTTAAAAATTATCTTCTCAAAAATAGCCGTTAAACTAGTATATTTTCTGGGATTTAATATTCCATGGCTTTTGCCTGAAAAAAGAGAAATTGAAAGCGATTTTCTTTTTTAACAGAAGAAACTTGATTTATTTCTTGTATTCTTCTATAATATTTTCGACTTATTAAAATGAGAAAAAAGATATGCAAAAAAATACTCCGCATCATTTAGGTATTATTATTGATGGAAACCGAAGGTGGGCAAAAAAGAAAAAACTGCCGTCATTTGAGGGTCATCGCAGAGGATTAGAAAAGATTGAAGATTTAGCTGTTTGGACTAAAGTTCGCGGGATAAAGATTTTGACACTTTTTGTTTTTTCTACCGAGAACTGGAAACGTTCAAAAAATGAGGTATCGTGGCTTATGAAATTATTCAGTTTTTCTCTTGGCGATAGAAAAAAAATTCAAAAGTTTAATGAAAACGAAATAAGAATTAGAATAATCGGACAAAGAGAAGCATTGTCAAAATCCATTCAAAAGAAAATAAAAAACATTGAAGAGTATACAAAGAACAACAAGGCAATGATTCTAAATTTTGCTATGAATTATGGAGGAAGAGCAGAAATAATTCAAATAATAAAAAAGATAGCCAGAGAAAAGATTCCAACAGAAAGGATTGATGAAAATATGGTTTCTGGAAATCTTTATGCTCCAGACTTAGATTTACTTATTAGAACTGGTGGGGAACAGCGTATTTCAAATTTTTTAATCTGGCAAGCAGCTTATTCAGAACTCTATTTCTGCAAAAAGTATTGGCCAGATTTTACTGAAAAAGATTTAGATAATGCTCTTACTGACTATGCTAATCGCCAAAGAAGATTTGGCAAATAAGAAAAAAGAGGCATTCTTATGCCTCTTTTAAGGGATGATATTTGCGAAGTGTCTTTTCGGCATAGCGATCAGAGGTATGAACATACCTTGTAGTTGTATCTAAGGATTCATGGCCCAAAAGAACCTGAATTGCAGCTGGATTGGCTCCATTTTCAGACAAATATGTTGCAAATGCATGGCGAATCGAGTGCGGAGAAGTTGGAACATTTAAACCTAACAGTATTCTATACCTTTTCATTTTTTCTTCTATATAGTTAGTAGAGATTTTTTTATTCTTTTGATGAACATTCCTGCCCCTTAAGGGTAGAAAGAGATATGGAGATTCTTCAATCCCGCGAACTTCTAAATATTTTTTAATATATTCTTGTGCCCTTGGAGTCAAGTAAACAAATCTTTCTTTTTTTCCTTTACCTAAAACAAAGACCCTTCCAGTATTGTCAATCTGATCTTTTTTAAGATTAACAAGCTCTGATATTCTTAATCCAGTAGAAAATAAAGTTTCAAATATTGCCCGGTTGCGTGCAGCAATAATCTTATTTTTTTCAAAAATACTAGGGGATTCAATCAATTTTTTTATTTCTTCAAATTCTCCGATCTTGGGATGCTTTTTCTCTGTTTTTACCAATTTAACCTCTCCTGGAGAGATTGGAGACTTATAATCCATCTCAATTAGGTATTTTAAGTACGATCTAAGGGAAGATAACATCCTGTTTATAGAAAAACTTGCTAATTTCTTCATGGTTTTTTGTGATTTTGGTGTTTTCCGGTCCTGAGAGGTTAAATACGCCTTATAGTTTAAAATTGTTTTTTTATCAATATTATCAAACTCAAAGCCTGCTTCTTGTAGAAAGTTTTGGAAAACTTGCAAGTCTCGCTCGTAATTATAGATTGTTTCTTGAGAAAGGTTATTTACTTGAAGATTTAGAAGAAAATCGTCAAGAAGTGGAAGTGATGTTTCTGTCATATTGTTATGAGTGTAAGGGATATTATACTCATATTCATTATTATCTAATAAGGGACCTCTGTCAAGTCCCCTTTAGGCTATATATCTATTATTTGCTTAAATCTTTCCCATAATGATTCTTTTAATTTTGGCATCTCTTTTTTTAATTCTTCTTTTTCTTTTTGAAATTCTTGTTCTATTCTTGGTTTAATAAGTGATTTAATCCAAGGCCAAACTGTATTTTTGGTCCAAGTCCACATTTTTTCCCATAAAGGCAGCGCTTCCTCTTCTAATACCTTTTTAGCTTCTGGTAAAATGTTTTCTTGAATTTTTGTCCCCATTTCTTTTATTTGATCTAAGTTTTCCGGAATTCCTTCATTTTGAGCAAAAACGCAATTAAAACTTACTAGAAATAGACTAATTACAATAAAAGTATAAATTATCTTCATTTTAATAAATCTTTTGCTTGTTTTACCCTCTTTATCGCCTTTTCTCTTCCAAGGATCTCTGCAATCTCAAAAGGGTCTGCAGAAGCTTTCTTTCCCGTCAGAGCTACTCTAAACGGCCATAAAAGCTTTCCTCTATCCCCTTCTTTTTCTGCATGGGGCATTAGAATGCTTTTAATATTTTCTTTACTCCATTCTTTTACTTTAGACAATATTTTTTCTATTTTGTCAAGCGATTTCTTGGTTTCTTTTTCCTTTGCTTCTTTCCATTTAAGCAATTCTTTGTCATATTCCAACTTATCCTCAAAGAAGAAATCAATGAGCTTTGAGATTTCAGATAATGTTTTCATCCTTTCGTGATATAGGGATACCATCTTTTTAATATCTGATTTTAATATTTTTTCTCTTGTTTTCACAATTATGAATTCTTCTGATGCTTCTCCGTTATATCCTTTAAATATGGGTTCAGAAGCAAAAACTGATTTTATCATTTTCTTTTTTATTAAATAAGGAATGCAAAGTTCGTTAATCTTGTCTATTGATTTCTGGCGAATATAAAATCCGTTTAAGTAGTCCAGCCTTTTAATATTAAATATGGCTCCTCCTTTCTGCACTTTTTCTAAGGAGAATTCTTTTATCAGAGAATTCATTGAATAGATCTCTCGTTCTGTCCCTGGATTCCATCCTAAAAATGCTATAAAATTGACTATTGCTTCTGGAAGATATCCCATTTCCTTATATTCAGAAACAGAAACAGCATTGTCTCTTTTTGAAAGTTTTGATCTGTCCGGCCCAAGGATTAAAGGCAAATGGGCATATTCTATTTTTGGAAGTCCCAATGCTTCCTGTATAAGAATTTGTTTTGGGGTATTGGAGATATGGTCTTCTCCGCGAATAACATGGGAGATTTTCATTTCAAAGTCATCAATTACCACTACAAAATTATATAATGGGATTAACTTGTCTTTGGCAATAACAAAATCTCCCATTAGAGAAGAATCAAATTCTACCTTTCCTCTTATTAAATCGTGGAAAGATACTTTTTTATGCGGTGCTTTAAATCTGATAATATGTGGTCTCCCCTCTTTTAGATATTCTTCAACTGTCTGGAGAGAAAGATCTCTACACTTTTCATTGTAAACTGGAGGATTTCCAATGCTTAATAAATATTGTTTTTCTGCTTCTAATTCTTCTTCAGAACAAAAACAATAATATGCTTTTCCTTCATTTAAAAGCTTTTCAATATATTTTTGATATATTGAAGTTCTCTCACTTTGCCTATATGGGCCATAGTTTCCATCTGCGTTTGGTCCTTCATTCCATTTAATGCCAAGCCATTCTAATCCTTCTATGATATTTTTTTCATATTCTGGTTTTGATCTTTCCAAATCCGTATCTTCTATTCTTAAGATAAAAGATCCTCCTTTGCTTTTGGCAAACAAATAATTGAACAAAGCTGTTCTGGCTGTTCCAATGTGCAGTTTTCCTGTAGGAGAAGGAGCTATTCTTACTCTAATATCTGTTTCCATATTTTAATAAATTAAATATTCTAAAATATATTGGGCAATTATTTCTGCGGCTCTTGGCCTGGAAAAGAATTTTGCGGCTGCTGACATATCTTTTAACTCGTTTGGATCTGAAAAAAGGTATTTTAACCTTTCCAAGAGAAAATGGCCAGCTAAGTTTTTTTCTTCAATTACAATACAAGCTCCTGTTTTTTGATAAGCATATGCGTTTTTTACCTGATGATTCTGGGCAGATTCCGGTAAAGGTATTAAAATTGACGGCTTTTCGCAGGCAGCAATTTCAAAAATACTTCCTGCTCCTGCTCTGGTTATTATTAAACCGGCAACTTTATATGCATGTTTTATCCTGTTTTCTTCTAAAAACGGGAAAGGATGATAATTCTTCTTATTAGGTCCTTGGATCATTATTTCTGCTTCCCTCTTGACCTGGTTAAAGTTTTCTGAACCAGTCTGATGTATTATCTGGAAGTTTTCAAGAAGTCGCGGGAGAATATTTAATATTACTTCGTTAATTCTTTGAGATCCCTGAGAACCGCCTAGAATTAAAATTACAGGCTTCTCGTTATCTAGTTTAAAAATTTCCTCTGCTTCTTTTTCTTCCCCTTTTAGAATCCCCTGTCTTATCGGATTACCTACGCAGATTATTTTCCCAGAAGGGAAACCTCCTGCTTTTTTTATAGGAAAAGAGGAAAATATCTCTAAGGCAAACTTGCTCATAATTCTATTTGCAAGTCCTGGGGTTGCGTCTGATTCGTGCAGAATAACCGGCGTTAAGAAGACCCATCCCATTAAAGAGATAGAGAAAGCTCCGTATCCTCCCTTACTAAAAACTAGGTCTGGAAAAAGGAAAAAGATATAAAATGAACTTTGTAAAAATCCAATAGGAATTTTAATGAAAATATCAAGCAAGTTTTCAAGAATAGCTTTTCCTTGCCAATATCTTCTGATTTTTCCGGCTAAAATTGTTTTAACTATAATCCCTTCTTGAGAAAGTAAAAATACAGTTGATTCATTTTTTGGTCCAATATAGTAAAATCTAAAATCAGGCCTTTTTTTCCTCATTTCCCTGACTATTGCAATAATTGGGAATATATGTCCTCCGGTTCCACCTCCGGTAAAAATTATTTTCATGTATGTTTTGATATATTAAGCAGTATCCCAAGTCCCATTAATTCTGCTATTATATGCGATCCTCCACAACTAATAAAAGGCAGAGGAATACCTGTTAATGGAATTATCTCTGTAACAGCTCCGATATTTACAAATGCCTGCATGGTAATCCAGCATACTATTCCCAAAGCGAGAATCTTGGAAAATTTGTCCGGAGCATGTTTAGAAATTCTGACTCCAAGAAAAGCAAAAAGTAGAAAAAGAGCAATCAAGCAAATACTTCCAATGAGTCCGCTTTCTTCAGCAAATATGGAAAAGATTGAATCAGAGGTAGTTTGGGGCAGAAAATCGAATTTTTGCACGCCTATACCAATTCCTTTTCCAAAAATTCCTCCAGAACCTATGGCAATTAACGATTGGTTTATTTGATATCCAATCCCCATGGGATCTATTCCTTCTTTCATAAAAGTTAAAATCCTGTTAGACCTATACGATGTAAAATTCATTAGAGCAAAGAATGCGGTTATTCCTAAGGCGAAAAGCAGGATAGTATGAAAGATACGGGTATTGGCAACAAAATACATTAAGAATGCAGTTAAAACAATTATTCCCAAAGTACTAATGTCAGGCTGGCGAATAAAAATAAATCCAATAATGCCAATTATCGCCACAAATGGAATAAAAAGCTTTGCTGTGTTATCTAAGGATCTCTTTGAAAAGCGATGACTAAACTTTTTTAAAGAAAACTTATTTTCCTGTCCTGAAATCCAAGCTGCCAGATAAATGATGAATCCAATTTTTAAAAATTCTGATGGCTGAAAAGATATTATTCCTAAATTAATCCACCTGGAGGATCCCCCTAGTGATACTCCTATTCTAGGACAAAAAACTAATCCTGTGAACAGTAAAGTAACAAGAAGGATAGCTAAAGACCATTTCTTTATCTTTCCCAATGGAAGAAAGAAGCACAATCCTCCTAACAGCAATCCAGGCAAATATCCAAATTTAATTTGACGGAGCAAAATATAGGCAGAAGATCCAAAATTCTCCCGTGATAGCGAGGCAGAAGTACTTGCCAGAATCAAAATCCCAATATTAATTAGAAGAAAAGATACAATTAATAAAGTATAATCAATGGTTTTTGTTTTCATTTACTTCTTTTTTAAAAATATCTCCTCTTTCTTTATAGTCTTTAAAAAGGCCGAAACTTGCCGAAGCAGGAGAAAGAAGGCAAATCATGCCTTTATCAGTATGCAAATAAGCTAATTTTACCGCTTTTTTCATGCTTTTAGTAAAGAAACATTTGGGCTTTCTCCCTTTAATTGCTTTATAAATGCGCTTTCCAGTATTTGGAAAAAGAATAAGGGTTTTAATTTCTGCAATTTTTTTGCCTAATTGTTTGAAATCCAATCCCCTGTCAAACCCTCCTAAAATCATTGTTTGAACTCTTCCGTTGAAAAAATTTATGGCTTCTATGGCACTTTGGGGAATCGTAGAAAGAGAATCATTGTAAAACTCAATTCCTTTAAATTTTCCTACAAATTCTAATCTATGAGGAAGAAATTTGAACTCTTTAATTGCTTTTTCAACTGTTTTTTGAGGAATTTTAAATATATTTGCCACTTTTTTAGCTGCTTCTATATCCAAATCGTAATATCTTCCTTTAATGGCGATCTTCCGTGCTTTTGTTTTCTTGGCAATTTTGCTTACAATTTTATCTTCTGAATTATAGATTAAATAATCATTTTTTTTCTGAAAAAGAGTAATATTTGCCTTAGCTTTTGCATATTCATTAAAGTTTTTATAATAATCAAGATGTTCTGGGTAAACATTAAGGAATACAGAAATATGCGGACTTTGTTTAAGATCAAAGAGCTGGTGAGAAGAAAGTTCATAGACAAAGATATCATTCTTCTTTGCTTTTAAAAGTGAAGATAGGGCGGGATTTCCAATATTTCCTACTAAGTGAACAGGAAATTTAGCTTGTTTTAAGATACTGTAGATTAATGAAGCTGTTGTGCTTTTTCCTTTGGTTCCGGTTATACCGATGATTACGTTGTGACAGTTTTCAAAAAAGATCTTAGTTTGAGAAATGACTTCTTGCTTTTTGGAAATATATGGTTTGATTGTTTTCATTGGAACTCCAGGAGACTTAATGATTACATCATATTTTCTTAAAGCTTTTAGATAATTTCTCTCAATAATAATATTTTTCCCTTTTATTGTTTTTTGATCTGCTATTCTAAAGACTTTTTTTGGAAAGATTTTTCTTAAGAATAAGAGAGTGTCTCTCCCCTCTCTTCCAAATCCTAGGATTAGAATTTTTTTATCTTTTAATTTTTCAAGCATATTTTTCTTAAAATATATGGAAGATTGTTCTTTGCTTTTTTTTGAGACAAAATAACTGCTTTCCTGGTTTCTCTGTAAGTTCCTACACATTCAAACGGCTTATTTCTCTTTCCAATCAACCCTTCCATTATTGGAAGGAGTTTTTTATCTTCAAACATATCTTTTCCAAAGATATTAAAAAGCTCTTTTTTCTCTAAAAAGGGATATAGGGTTGTATAAACAAACAAGCACTTTGGACAGTTGCAACACCACTTTTTGCTTGAATTACAGCTTGAAAAAGATGAAAAATATTGCGGATATTTTAAAAACATTTTTGAGATTTCCAATTCAGTATATTCCCTTAAAAAACTAAAATAGTTTATATCTTTTGCAAGATATTTTTTTAAATATAATTTAAACTTCTTTTCAAATGAAAAACTTTTTGAATACTGATGATTAATAATTTTGCCCAAGTATTTTAAGTTTCCCTCGCTTGCGCTTTTCTCATTGGAAAAAACAATATTTTTATAATCAAATAGAACAGCGCAAAAAACAGTTAAAAAGGATAAAAGGGCGGTAAAAGGAGTGTGTCCGTTTAAATATCCTTTTTTGTTTAATTCCAGCAATATTGGATCAATTTTTCTATCAACTATTATTGGTTTTTTTATACCAGCAATTTTGACTACATCTTTTGCCGGTTTTTTAGGGTTAAGCAAAAAGCAATTTATTTTTTTACTCTTGAATTTTTCCAATGTAACAATTGAATCCCTTCCCCCACCAACTGGAATCAAGAATTTATTTTTTAATTTTCCTGAAAATATTTCTTTCTTTTTCCCAGAACAAATTATTTTTAGAAATCCTTGTTTTCTCCAATCAATCTTATTCTCATAGAAAAATTGACCCATTCCGTTTATTATCAAATCTTTCCACCATTTAATCTGATTATTATCCAAAAATCCTGCTTTAATTTCAATAACTGGAGAACAGGTTGCCTTCCAATAGCTTGGAATTTCCATTAATCCCAAATGAAAAACAAGATTATCAATAACTTCTTTGTCTATTCTTTTGAATCTTGATTTGTTAATGTTTTTTATTCTTAAGAACGGTTTAAAGCTAATATCAGGAAGAATCTTGAATTTAAAAGACATCTCAAGATTATTTTTTACAATCCGATAATCATATTTTTCATAAACAAACTTAGGATATTTCTTCTTCATTCTTTCATTATATACTATTTTTTTCATTAATCAAAAAGGCAGAGTATTATAACTCTGTTAGATTTCTACTCCATGGCATCCTCGGTCTAGAACCCATATTTAAAGGGGAAAATCAGCTATTTTAGGAGTGTCTCACTGACGTATCTAGGTCAAGGTGTTTTTAAGCTAAAATGAAATAAACGAGACAGTACTTAAAGGTATGTTTTGGTGTCTCATTCTTATCATACATTCTTGATATATTTTATTATCAATCTTATTAATTCTAAGTGATAGTTTTCGAACATGTATTATCTATATATTGCAATGATCTGTCTAATAATTAATTCGTTCGGTTTTATATATTTACCCGCGAAATCAAACCAGACCGTTAGAAAATCTTCTTTGCTAAGTTTTCTTATTTTTCCTATTTCCGGATCTTGGAGATAAATAAATTTATCGTCTAAACCAGCAACAACTGAATAATGACCGTCTGGAACAGCAGAGTTTGGATAATCACTCCTGCCTCTTGTAAACCAATCGACTATTACAGGAACTCCTTTCTTCAACCAACTTTCTATGTCTTTAAGAGTACTATTGTTTTTTATCTTGACTTTGAATCCTAATTGCTCAGCAACTTTTTTAATTGCTTTATCGTTTATACCCAAATCTTTATTCCATCTGGATATTTTGGACAATTCCTTCTCTGATTTGTTTATTCCATAATAACCAAACAGAATCTTTAGAGTTGCAGGACCACAATAACTATTATTTAATGTTTCTTGAAATGGTTTTATATTTAAAATTATTTTCCTCATTTTTTTGCTTTTCCAGA
>Ga0265596_1000473_pt1 | contig 24220 bp, 29 predicted proteins | sample saktaG_FD_190143 | JGI IMG/M metagenome (GOLD analysis project Ga0265596, IMG submission 190143) | Saline water microbial communities from Sakinaw Lake, British Columbia, Canada - sak_2013_06_06_60m | ecosystem: Environmental > Aquatic > Non-marine Saline and Alkaline > Saline ...
TCTAAACCAGCAAATCTTTCTCCTTATGCTCCTAGAATATTAACAATTCATATTAAACCAACTAAGATTGGTGAAGTTATTGGGCCAGGGGGAAAAGTTATTAATAAGATTATTGATGAAACTGGAGCTCAAATAGACATTGATGATTCTGGACAAATCTTTATTACTTCCGATAGTGAGGAATCAGCTCAAAAAGCATTGGAGTGGATAAATGGGATTGTTGCTGAAGCAGAAGTAGGAAAGACATACAACGGAGAAGTAAAGAAAGTGATGGATTTTGGAGCTTTTGTTCAAATACTTCCATGGAAAGATGGCTTAGTTCATATATCTAAATTATCAGACAAGAGAGTAGAAAAAGTTACTGATATAGTCAATGAAGGAGACAAAGTTTCAGTTAAAGTAATCTCTATAGATGATCACGGAAGAATTAATTTAAAACTTCTAGAGAAACAGTCCAAATAACATTGGATTGTTTTTTTACTTGTATTTTTTTTGTGCTATAATGAAATAAATCCTTCACCTTTCAGTGAAGGTGAAGGATAAATTATGGCTGAAAAAATAAACAACATTCATACGATGTCCCAAGATTTAATTAACCTCAAAAAAAAGAGTGAGGGTGCTTCATATAGAGAAATGACAAAAATAGAAAAAACCCAAGCAGATAAAAGGCTGAGGATAGAAGAGCAGATAAAAAGAGAAAAAGAAGAACAGATTAAAAGAGAAGAGGAAGAGTTGTTAAGAATAAGAAAGGCAGAAAGGTTAAAAGAAATTGAAGAAGAAAAGAAGAAAGAAGAAAAACCAGAGCCTCAACTAGAGGTTAAAGAAGACCCTATTAAGGTTGTAGAGCCAGTCAAGATAGTAAAACCTATCCCTATTCCTATCAAGCCAGAGCCAGTTGTTGTTGAGAAGAAACCTGTTAAGAAAATAACAGACAAAGAAGCTCTTTTATTAGAAAAAGAAAATATTAAAAATGAAAAAAAGAAGATTAAAGATGAGCTTATTAAATTACAGGAGCAAAAAGATCCGTTAGTAGCTGAAAGGAATATAGTTAGTTCTAGGTTAGTTGAGGTGAAGAAAGGATTTGGACTAATTGCGGTTAAAGAACAAAAAATAGAAAAACTTCAAAAAGACCTAGAAGAAAAAACATTAATTGCTAAAACAGCCGATCAAAGAAAGAATTTAGAAAAACAAAGATGGGGCATAGAAGAGAAGAGAAGAGACTTAGAGAAGAAAAGATGGCCTTGGGACGAAAAGTTAAAAGGAATAACAGTTAAACTAGAAAGCGTTGATAAAAAATCAGCTGACATAGATGCTAAAGAAAGAGAACTAAACGACAAATATGCTAAATCTAATAAAGAAGAAGATAATATCGATCTTAAATTAAGGAAGATAGAACTTTCTGGTATTTTAAGCGATACAAAAGGGCTAAGAGATTCTTTTAGTAAGAAAAGAGTAGAGATTGGATTAGATATTAACAAAATTAAAGTTCGATTGAATGAGGTTTTAGGACAAGATAAAAAGATAAATGAAGAAAAGCAAGTTATTGAACAAAAAGAATCAGGAGAACAAAACTCAACTCAAAAACGTGAGTTAGAAAAACAAAGGTGGACCATAGAAGAGCAGAGAAGAAATATTGAAACAAAAAGATGGCAACTAGATGAGGAAAAGGAAAGATTAGAAAATCATTTATCAAAGATAGAGGGTAGATTAGAATCAGTTTCTGCTAAAGAGAAAGCTATACTTTCTGAAATATCAGGGATAGACGAAGAATTAGGAGAAAATCCTAAACAAGATTTTAAGCAAGAACCTAAGGAAGAACTTAAAAAAGAAGAGCTTAAAGAGCAGTCTGAAGAAACATTGTCTGAAGAATTTATTGATCAAAAGAAGAAAGATATTGTTTTAGAGACAGTTCCTGATGAAAAGAAGCAAAACATAGAGGATGCTAGGAAGAGGCTTCAGATATTGAAACAAGCATCAGTGTCGGAATCACAAAAAGAAGACTTGATGGAAGCAGACTCAGAGCCTACTCCTAGAATGGCTCCTAAAATGGAACCAAGACCAGAACCGAAACCAGAACCAAAACCTCAACCAAAAGTAGAAGTAGAGCCGATGGGAGAGCATAAAGAAAACCTCAATGAGGGAGAAAGAAGAAGAGCAGACCTATTAGATAGGATGCGTTCTCCTTTATCAGTTGTTCAAAAAAAGTCAGCTCCATTGGAGCCAGAAGAGTTTGTTAAAAGAGTTCCTAAAAAACCAAGTAAAGAGAAGAAGATCTGGTTAAGAATTGTTATAGTAGCCTTTGTTTTAATTATTCTTACAGCCGTAGTTACTTTTTGGTATTGGTATTTTGGTGTAAGAAATGAGTATAAGATAGAAGATATTAATCAAGAGCAACCAGGAGGATCAGATAATCCAGGTGGGACAGAAGAACCAGGAGAATCTTTTTTTTCTACTTCTCTCTTCTCTGTGGATGATACAAGAGTATTATCAATAAATAATCTAGATGAGATCCCTCCTTTATTGTCGCAAATACTAGGAGAAGCAGAGGTTGACAATAAATATACTAGAATTATCATTAAGAAGAGTGATAAGGAGATTGGTCTACTAGAATTTAACCAAGCATTGTCGGTTAGAATGCCAGATAGCTTTTATAGCAAAGTAGAAGACATATTCACTTTATTTACTTATTCACAACCTCAAGGGAATAGATTGGGTCTTGTTGCTAAGGTTTCAGATTCAAACGAGTTAAGCAGTATCTTGAAAAACCAAGAGGGCACTATGGAGGAAGATTTTAAGCCTCTCTTCGAACTAGTTGGTCAAACAAAACCAGGAGTTGTTTCCTACTTCAGAACAGCTAGTAATGTTAAGGGATATGAAGGGCCAGATTTTAGATATCAAACAATTAATACTAATGATATAGGTATTTGCTATGCTTCTATGAATAACTATTTTGTTTTATCTAGTTCTTGGAGAAGTATGGAGAGATTGTTAAACAAATTAGAAATAGCCCCACCAAAACAAGAGTTAACAATGGAATTGAAGCTTGGTGATAAGAATGAAGAAGTTAAGACCTTACAAACGTGGTTAGCTAAAGATGTTCAGGTTTATCCAAAGGCAATTATTACAGGTTACTATGGTAGCTTAACCAAACAAGCCGTTATAAAGTTCCAAGAGAAATATGCTTCTGAAATATTAGCACCACAAGGACTTGAAGCAGGAACAGGAATAGTAGATCCATTTACAATAAATAAATTAAACGAGCTATACGCCACACCATAATATGAATAAAAAACTAGAGAAAGAGCTAAAAGAAAAACTAGAACAACAAAAAATATCTCTTGAGACAGAACTAGGAAAGTTTGCTAAAAAAGACAAGGAGCTTAAAGGAGATTGGGATACCAGCTTCCCTAAAGCAAATGAGGCTTCTGGTAGCCAGGCGATAGAAGATGCCGCTGATCAGGTTGAAAAGTATGTTAATCTTTTACCAGTTGAGCATAATATGGAATTAAGGCTTCGGAACATTGACGGGGCTTTGAATAAGATTAAAAAAGGAAAATATGGTAAGTGTGAAAAGTGTGGGAAGTCTATTTCTGAAGAACGTCTAAAGATTTATCCTGAAGCTGTCTTCTGTGCCAAATGTAAATAACTCTAGATAACAAAAAGGGGGCAATAGCCCCTTTTTTAGTATATTTTATTTCACAAAGTCAATTTTGAGAGTTTTGTTAAACACAGAAGCAATTTTTTGAAGAGTATCTGTGGTGAAGTTTTGTTGTCCAGATTCTATTCTGGCAATAACGCTTTGGGTTGTATCTAGTTTTTTAGCTAATTGTTTTTGAGAAAAATGCTTTCCTTTTCTTAATTGAGATATTTTGTAAGCAACCTCAAGACGATGTCGTTCTTCTTCAAACGCTTTCTTGAATTTTTTATCTTTCATCTTAGCTCTAAAATGTTTTTCGTAATTGGTTAATTTATTCACTGTTGCTTTATAGCATATATGCTATATGTTTGTCAATACTTTGCTTGTGGATAAACTAATTAAACAAAAAAAGGCAATAGCCTCTTTTTTAGTTGAGCGCCTGGCAGGAGTTGAACCCGCAATTTATTCATAATAATTAATGATTATTATAAAAATATCTAAATGTAGTTTGTATGAAAAATTCCCCACGATATAGTGAGGAATTGCAAGACTAATTAATGATAGTCTTGTTTGCGGTTTTTTATTCTTTGAACTTGTTCTACTGCAACTTTCGGCTCTATATTGCCCGCTCTTAACTCAGTAAGAATGTTATTAATTGTTGGTATTTCGTAGTCGTTAGCCCCCATAATCGCAACTTGCTGTTGAAGCTCAAAAATTTTTGATTCTGCTATTTCCGCCTCTGACATCTCCCAAATTTCTTTGATCTCTTTTAGGTTTGGAAGTGCTTTTCTTGTTTTTTCTTCCGCCTCTTTTTCGTCTTCGGCTGGCATAGTTACTTTCCCAGCGTCTGTTAATAAACCAAACACTTTTGACATATCCCACCTTGCCTTCCTTGAAAAATTTATTTTCATTAAAGAACGTTTAAGTCTTAGATTATTTTAAACAGTACCATAAATAAGTAAAAATGTAAATGGTTTTAGAGTTGGAGGATAATGGGGTCAGTCACCTTTTCTAATTTGCTTATACTCGATTCCCCTTATATGAGTAAGGCTCGATGAGTAAAGACGAGTAAAGCTCGGCTTTACTCACTCTGTTGTTATTAGTCGTCCCGGACGACTTCCCTTGTCTACCGACAGGTAGAGAACTTTTAATTGGGCTCACGAGCTAATTTAAAATAAAAAGGCGCACTTCTTTTCAGTTGTGCGCCTTGCCGACTTGGAATTTTTCATCCACCGAACAGTCGGTATGTTCGCCTGTTCTTACGGGAAAACAAGATTTCCCGAAAATGGTTATGTCTCTGCATGTTAGCCTACCAGCATAAGGCATCTAGCTTTTAAGACACCATTTTCTTTGAAAGAGCAGCGCCCACATAACCGCACGATTTACCTTTTTTATTTAACCTGATGGGGTTCTCGCGTGTGGGTTTATGGATACTGGATTTATCAGGTAAACATCTTTTTCATGTGACCTCCTTTCTTTTTAAAGAACAATCCTTTTTTTAATTGAGCGCCTGGCAGGACTTGAACCCGCAACCTTTAGGGCCGAAACCTAACGCTCTATCCAATTGAGCTACAGGCGCATTTGATGATTTTACCAGTAAAATTGAAAAAAATCAATTTTTAAGATAAGATAAAGATGATGAAGATACCTAAGAAGATAAAGGATGTTTTGAAGAAATTGGAAAAGAATGATTTCCAAGCCTTTTTGGTTGGTGGTTGTGTTAGAGATTTATTAACAGATAAAGAACCAAAAGACTGGGATATGACAACTAATGCTACTCCAGAGGAAATAGTAAAGATATTCCCTGACAGCTATATTGATAACAAGTTTGGAACAGTAACTGTTCTTAATGAAATAGAGATTACTCCTTTTAGAACAGAGGCTAAATATACCGATAAAAGACATCCTGATAAAGTAGAGTGGGCTAAAACAATTGAAGAAGATTTATCTCGTCGTGATTTTACTATTAATGCGATAGCTTTTAATGCTGATCTTAAAGAAATAGATCTTTTTGAAGGGAAAGAAGATTTAACTAAAAAGATCATTAGAACTGTTGGTAAAGCAGAAGATAGGTTTTCTGAAGACGCCTTAAGAATGATGAGAGCTGTTAGATTCGCTACTGTTCTTGGTTTTGAGATTGAAGAGAAAACAGCCGAAGCCATTAAGAAGAATGCTATTTGGATGAAAGTTATTTCTCAAGAAAGAATAAGAGATGAATTAGTGAAGATTGTTATGGCTGACAATGCCTATAAAGGAATAGAGATGTTAAGGGAGTTAGGATTACTTAAATTTGTTCTTCCTGAATTAGAAGAGGGTTATGAAGTAGCTCAAGCTAAACATCACACTTTTGATGTCTATACTCATTCTATTCTTTCCTTGAAATATGCTGCTGAAAAGAAGTTTAATAGAGATGTTAGATTAGCTTCCCTATTGCATGATATTGGTAAGCCAAAATCTAAGAGAGGTAAGGGAGAAAAGGCTACTTTCTATGGTCATGAAGTTGTTGGTGCTAGGATGGTTAACAAAAGATTAGAAAGATTGAAGTTTTCTAAAAAGGATATAGAAAAGATTGTTAAGCTAGTTCGCTACCATCTCTTTTACTATAATGTAGACGAAGTCTCAGAATCATCTGTTAGGCGCTTGGTGCGTAAAGTGGGACCAGAGAGTATAGAAGAGCTTTTACAGGTTAGGATGGCTGATAGAATCGGTTCAGGAGTGCCTAAGGCAGAGCCTTACAAGCTGCGTCATATGAAATATGTCATTGACAAGGCTTCCAAAGATCCTATTTCAGTGAAGATGCTTAAAATAGACGGACAAGACATTATAAAGATATTAGGTATAAAACCAGGACCTAAGATTGGTCAGATATTAGATGTTCTTTTAGGTTATGTTTTAGATGATCCGAAGAATAATAAAAAGATTTTTTTAGAGAAAGAAGTTAAGAAGTTGGGTAGTCTTTCAGAAAAGGAACTACTTTCTTTAGCTAAAAGCTCGCAAAAAGATAGAGATAAGATTATAATGAAAGAAGATAGTATGACTAAGAAAAAGTATTGGGTGACATGAGTCAATTAAAACATTTAAGAAAAGTTGAATCTAGAATAAACAAAAACCTCTATTTGATAGCAGGCTTTGTTACAATCGTGACAATGTCTATGATATCAATAGAATTCTTTTCTCGAGGAGGGTTCTTCCCTTCTAACATGGGTTTATTTTATATAGGAGTTTTATTAATCTATTCTGTCCATAAGGAGCTATTAAGATGGTTAGGGAAAAGAACTATTGATCGACAGGGAGAGTTATTTGTCTATACTTGGATAGTTCTAACAGCTATATTGTCTATAGTTAACTTTGCCTATAACGGATATTTTAGTGTTTCTACTGGTGGAGCAAAATTAACAACATTAAGAGATTTATCAGTCTTAACATTAGAAGTTTTAGCTGTTTTTATTTTCACACGTTGTTTAAAGATATTGAAGTATGTATTAACCGGTGACTTGAAAAAAAGGTAACAATATGGTATAGTACAGTCGCGAATTAAATAAACAAAAAAGACGACCGGATTTAGCTCATTTAAGGGACGAGACTAAAAATTTGGCCATCTATTTGCGTCATGACATATAAATCTTATCAAGAACAAAGATTAGTGTCAAGGGGTGCTTTTTGGGGAAAACTAATTATCCCAACCCTCTTTCATAATATTCTTTGGGCTCCATCAAAGCTCCTTGTTAGATTTTTTCTAAGACTAGAAGTAGAAACAGAAACGAACCTTGAGAAATTAGATGGACCTTTGATAATAGCTAGTAATCATACTTGTTGGGCTGATTCTTTTATGATCGCCTCAGCTTTTCATTTTAATGCTAAAGTGTTCCCTATCCATTATGCTGTTTTGAAAAAGATATATTACTTTCCTCTTTCTTTCCCTTTCCTTTGGCTAGCAGGTGCTTTCCCAGTAAGAAGAAAAGTAGGATTGGAAAAATCATTAAAAGTTCCAATAGATATTATTCATAGAGGGGGTGTTGTTGGAATCTTTCCTGAAGGAAAAAGAGAATGGAAAGAAGGACCATCAAGACCTAAGAGAGGTGTTGCTTATTTAGCTTTTACAACAGGAGTTAAAATTCTTCCAGTTAGAATTACTCTTCCAGTAAAGAAGATGACTTTCTTTGGAGTGTTATTAAGAAGATATAAGGCAAAGATTAAAATAGGTAAACCATTTCATTTACCTTCTAAAGAAATTAAAGTTATAGAAGATTACAACCGACCAGCTAACTATGTAATGAATAGAATCAGACAGTTATAAAATGTGCTTAACCTGGTTAAGCACATTTTTTAATGTAATAGAAAACTGCTCTTAATGAGCAGCAGTTTTTTTCTTTCTTAAATATTTGTTTTTAGGTTTAAAAAGAAATCCTTTATTTGTTATTTTACCGTGGCGGTCTTTTTTTCCCCAAATTACAAAACGTAAACTAAGAGAGTCTTTACTTGAAAATATTAACTTAACAAGATTGATCGGGCATTCCCAAAGGTTGTGTTTTTTTCCATCAGCGCAGAGCAATAGTGCGCTGGAGAGCTCAAGACCTGCTTCTGATAGGTATTGCTGGATAGCGTTGTTAGTGATGTCAGTTAGTGGCTCTATATACCAAGTATATCCTTTTTCGTCCATTGTTTGTCTCCTTTATTTGAAAAGAACTAATTTATGAGCCATATTATCATAGTTATTGTTTCTGTCAAGTGCTTGACAAAAAGGATTATTGGGTGTATAATGGAGGTAGTTTTTTGAAAGGAGACTAAGAATGATAACAGGATTACAGTGTGGTCTTGCTGTCGGTGCTTTTTTGGGAACCTTCTTCATTCTCGCATATCCTATCGCCTATGTGGTTCATAAGGTGAAGGGAGATGATATGATGGAGCAACCAAAAAACTGAATTTTTTAGAATCTTTAGCCTGCGCTTTGCGTGGGCTTTGTATTTTGCTATGATGAAGTATGGTTAAGATTATTGGGCATCGGGGAGCATCGGGTTATGCTCCAGAAAATACTCTCTTATCGTTTCAAAAGGCTATTGAGCTTGGTTGTGATGCTATTGAGTTAGACGTTAGATTATCTAAAGATAATAGGTTAGTTGTTATTCACGATCATAAGGTTAATAGAACTACTAATGGCAAAGGGTCAGTTTCCAAGATGACTTTGGCAGAAATAAAGGAATTAGATTGTGATGGTCAGAAGATCCCAACTCTTCAAGAAGTTATTGATATCTGTAATATTGATTTACAAATAGAGCTTAAAGTAAAGGGGACTCCCCTTCCAGTTTATAATACTATTATTGAGAATGGTATTTTGTCTAGAGTTTTAGTAACATCTTTTGATACGGAACTACTTAAAGAAATAAAGAGCTTGGATTCTAATATCAAGACAGGCTTTTTGTTCAGAAGAAAAACAAGAAAGTCTTGGGAAGGATATAGCGCTATTTGTCCTAAATCATCTATAGTCAATAAAAAGATTATAGATAAGGCTCATGGGTTAGGAGTAGAGGTTTATGTCTATCATGTTGATAATAAAAAACTAGCCGAACGTTTAATTAATTGGGGTGTTGATGGAATAGGAACCGATTACCCCGATCTCTTGTCTTAAGCTTTGTAAAGAGCTAAGGTGAAAATATGGAACCATTAGCTTCTAGAATTAGACCAACAAGTTTGGATGGATTTGTTGGTCAAAAACATCTTGTTGGAGAAGGAAAACCTTTAAACATTGCTATTAAGGAAAAGCATTTGTTTTCTTTTATTCTTTGGAGTCCTCCGGGGACTGGTAAAACTACTCTAGCTAGGATTTATGCTAAAAACTTAGACGCCAAACTCTATGAATTATCAGCTGTTTCTTCTGGAAAGGGAGATATTAGGAAGATAGTTGCTGAAGAGACTGATTGTTCTAAAGTTTTGTTTTTAGACGAGATTCATCGTTTTAATAAAGCCCAACAAGATTTTCTTCTTCCTTATGTGGAAAGAGGAGATATTACTCTTATTGGGGCAACAACAGAAAATCCAAGCTTTGAAGTTATACCAGCTCTACTTTCAAGATGTCGGGTTTTTGTTTTAAACGAGCTTTCTGAAGATGATATGAAAGCTATAATTAAGAGAACTAATTTAAAGATAGATAAAGAATCAGAAGAGTGGCTTATTAAGATGGCTAATGGTGATGCTCGACAAGCAATCACAATGTTAGAAAGTACCAATGAGCTTTATAAGGAGATTAGTTTAGAGAATTTAAAGAACACTCTTCAATCTAAGTTCTTGAGATATGATAAACAAGGAGAAGAACATTATAATACTATTTCCGCTTTCATTAAGAGTATGAGAGCTAGCCAGCCAGACGCTGCTTTATACTATCTAGCTAGAATGATTGATTCTGGCGAAGATCCTAAGTTTATTGCTCGAAGAATGGTTATCTTTGCTTCGGAAGATATAGGGATAGCTCAGCCAACAGCTTTAGTAGTTGCTAATGATGTTTTTAGAGCCGTTGAAATCATTGGCTTACCGGAATGTGCTATTAATCTAGCTCATGGAGTAGTTTATTTATCTAAATCTCAAAAAGATAAAAGTTCCTATAATGCTTATTTAAAAGCAATAGAAGATGTGAAGACTCACGGTAATCTTTCTATTCCTTTAAAGGTAAGAAATGCTGAAACAAAGCTTATGAAAGAATTAGATTATGGTAAGGGGTACGAGAAATATTCTCAAGAATCATTTTTACCCGATGAACTGAAGAATAAGAAGTACTTATAATAAAAAGACAAAGATTATGTCAAGACCTTCTTGCCTTTATCTCTTTCTTTGCTAGAATGAAAGAAATGGTATGAATAAGATTATTATAGTTATTTTAGTAATTCTCTTAATTCTTGGAGTCGTAGTTGGCTTTCTCTTCTATAGTCACTTTTTTAGTTCAAAGGATGATAAGATTGAAAATAAAGTTAAAGTAGAGATTGTTGAAAAGCAGATTGAAGAAGAAACAGATCTGTTTGTTATTGATATAAAGTATCCTCTTGTTAGTAAGTCTAATGATAAAGATATTAATGAAAAGATAGAAGGCCTTATTCAACAACAAATAAGTGATTTTAAGGGAAGCGTTGATAGTTCAGAGCAGATGGAAGGTTTTGCTAATGGATTGTATATAACCTATGAAGTTTCTTTAAACACTCCTTCGATAATAAGTATTATCTTTGATGTCTCTGTTTATTTCTCAGGAGCAGCTCATCCAGTAAGCTATACCAGAGTATTTAATTATAATCTTGAGAAGGATGAACCTATAGAGAGTATTTTTGAAGGTTCTTATTTAGAAACTATATCAGATTATTGTATAGAGGAGCTTGTTAATAAGATAGAACCGGATGAGTTTATGGAGCAATGGATATATTCAGGAGCTGGTCCTACAGAAGATAATTATAAGTATGTTGCTTTTGGAGAAGAGGGACTGGTAGTTATCTTTGATCAATATCAGGTAGCAGCTTATGCTTTAGGAAAACAGTTTGTTGAAGTACCGTATAATGAAATTAAAGATCTCTTAACCCCAGAAATCATTTCTTTACTTAATTTATGAGAACAAGGAATTTATTTAATCCACAATCAGAAGAGCCATTTAAACTTAGTCGTTCTAAAATAGAGTTCTTTTTAGAATGTCCAAAGTGTTTTTATATTGATAGACGTTTAGGAATTAGTAGGCCTTCTGGTCCCTCTTTTAGTTTAAATTCGGCTGTTGATGCTTTATTAAAGAAAGAGTTTGATGCTCATAGAACCAAAGGAGAAACTCATCCGTTGGTTGCTAAATATGGGTTAAAAGCTATCCCCTTTCAACACGAGAAGATGGGTTTGTGGAGAGAGAACTTTAAAGGGATACAGGTTATGCATGAAGAAACTAATTTCTTAGTCTTTGGAGCAATTGATGATATTTGGATTGATAACAATGAATTAATAATTGTTGATTACAAGGCAACGAGTACTGAGAAAGAGATTAATCTAGATGATAAATGGAAACAAGTCTATAAAAGACAAATGGAAATGTATCAATGGTTAGCTAGACACAATCTTGATTTAGGAGAATACAAGATATCTGATACTGGTTACTTTGTCTATTGTAATGGTAAGAAAGATAGAGGAGCATTTGACGGCAAGCTAGAGTTTGATATAGAGTTAATACCATACAAAGGAGATGATAGCTGGGTAGAGAAAGCAATTATTGAAGCTCGTCAGTGTCTTATGTCGGATGAAATACCAGCTGGATCTGAAGATTGTGAGTTTTGTAAATATAGAGATGAAATAAATGGACTTTAATGAATACCAAAAACTAGCTAAAAAAACAGCTCTTTATCCTAAGATACAGGATAATTTTGTTTATCCAGCATTGGGCTTGGTTAGCGAAGCAGGAGAGGTAGCAGGAAAGGTTAAAAAGATATATAGAGATAATAATGGTGTTCTTGATGAAGAAAGAAGACAGGTTTTGAAGAAAGAATTAGGAGATGTCTTATGGTACCTTGCTCAACTTTCTGGTGATTTGGGCTTCTCTCTTGAGGAAGTTGCTCAGTTTAACATAGATAAATTATCCTCAAGAAAAGAAAGAGGAACTCTTCACGGCGACGGAGATAATAGATAGAATATGAAGATATTTGTTAAAGTGAGAACAGGAGTGGAAGATAATGTAGAAAAGGTTGATGATAATCACTTTGTTATCTCAGTCTTAGAACGTCCGATAAAAGGACAAGCCAATAGAGGGGTTATAAGAGTTTTGGCTAATTATTTTAAAGTAACTAAATCAGAAGTAAGCATTAAGTCGGGCTTTACTTCTTCTAATAAAATAATAGAAATAAATATATGAAAAAGATAATAATTTTAATAATCGTTGTTATTCTAGGCCTTTTAGCAATCTTCTTTATTATAACTAATAAAGAAAAGTTGACAGTTAATAAAGTAGAAGTTAATAGTTTTGAAGAATGTGTTTCAGCTGGTTACCCAGTAATGGAAAGCTATCCAAGACAATGTAGTACGCCAAAAGGTGAATTATTTGTTGAAAGTGTTGTTGATAAACTAAGAGAGTCAGAGTTTATAACAGTTGATTTTCCACAAGCTAACGACGAAATAGAATCCCCTCTAACTGTTTCAGGGCAAGCAAAAGGAAATTGGTTTTTTGAAGGAGACTTTCCAGTTGTTTTGACCGATTGGGATGGACTAATTATTGCTGAAGGTATCGCTAGGGCTCAAGGAGCCTGGATGACTGATGATTTTGTTCCTTTTGATGTTATCCTTGAGTTTGAGAAACCTAGTTATAACAATAAAGGGACATTAATCTTAAAGAGAGATAATCCATCAGGTCTTCTTGAAAATGAGGAAGCTTTAGAAATCCCTATTATCTTTAAATAATATGGATTTCGTTCTTAAAAACCCTGGTGGGAATATTCTTAATGTTGGTAGAGATATCGGCTATATCTTTCAAAGACAAGTTTCAGAGAACGAAGTTTCTTTCACTCGTCCTTTAAATAGAGATGGCTATCCGCGCTTTCACATCTATCTTAAAGCTAATGATGAAGATCTATGGCTTAGCTTACATCTAGACCAAAAGAGGCCGGTCTATAAAGAAGCTCATGACCATGCAGCAGAATATGGCGGAGTAGTTGTTGAAAATGAAGCTCAGAGAATAAAACAGATATTGTCTTAATAGTTTTGAAAGGTTATTATAAAGAATAATAAATTAAATTAAATAATATGATGGATGAACAACACATAGAAATGACGCATCAAAAGAAAAAGATATTTGGTGTTTTCATTGTTATTTTAAGCGTCTTTATTTTATTTCTTATTGTTTCTACAGGAGTAGATATTAGTAATAAAATAAAACAAGGAAAATATATTGGACAAGAAGTAGAGGCAAGAAACTCTATTACTATTGTTGACTCAGGAGAGATTTATTCTAAGCCAGATTTAGGAATTATTTCTTTTTCAGTGGTTAATGAAGCAAAGACATCTTATAATGCAATGAGTAAAAACACTGAGGTTATGAATAAGGTGATTGAGGCAATGAAAGGACAAGGAATTGAAGAGAAAGATCTTAAAACTGCTTACTATAATATTAATCCTCTTTATGAGTATAGAGGTGCTACCTATTATAATTCAGGCGAGAGAGTATTAACTGGTTATGAAGTTACTCAAAGCCTTCAAGTTAAGATTAGAGACTTAGATAAGGTTGGAGCAATTATTGAAGCAGCAGCAGCCGCTGGATCTAATCAAATAGGAAGTTTAGCTTTGACGATTGATAACGAGGATGAGTTAAAAGAACAGGCTAGAACTCAAGCTATTGATAAAGCTAAAGAAAAAGCAGAAAAGCTAGCTTCACAATTAGGTGTAAGATTAGGAAAGATAATCAGCTTTAGTGAAAATAACTATTATCCATATTATACAGACAGCCTTTATCTAGAAAAAGGAATGGGTGGAGCATCAGCTGTTCCTGATATCCAAACAGGAGAGAACAAGATATCTATCTCAGTTAGCGTTACTTACGAAATATACTAAAGTCGTCCGGGACGACCAAAACAAAAAGCCCTATTTTCAGGGCTTTTTTAGTTCGCTTGTTTTTATCTCTAATCTGATGTATAATATATAGGCTATGAGATTTTTAAATGATTTAAAAATAGTTTGGCAGTATATGAAGAAGTATAAGAAGGCAGTTGTTTGGACAACTGTTCTTGCTCTTGTTTTTGCTATTTTCGATGGTTTTACTCCTTATCTTTATGGTCGTTTGGTTGATGTTGTCTCTGATGGTTCTACTTCTTTCTTAATATTATCTTTAATTGGTGTTTGGGCTTTAACGACTTTATTATCAGCTATTTTTAGAAGGATTGTTTCTGTTAAAGGAGAATATATAGGAGTAGATGCTTTAAGTGATTTTATCCACTTACATATGTCTCATATCACAGACCTACCACTATCTTTTCATCGTGAGAAGAAGGTGGGAGAGATTGTCTCTCGAATAACCAGAGCTGGTGATTATTTAAGAAATATTATTAGTGAAACTATCTTCTGGATAGCTCCTAGATTTCTAACTGTTGTTATTGGATTAACAATAATGTTCTTTATTAACTGGAAATTATCTCTAGGAGCTGTTATTGTCTTTATTCTCTCAGCTGGAGTAGCTATTATTAGAGCCCCTTTATTAGTTGAGAGTCAGCAAAGACTAAATAAAGGACTTGATAATTCAGCTGGGGCTTTAAATGATTCTTTTCTTAATATCCAGACAATTAAGTCATCAGCTTCAGAAGATTTTCAGAAGTCAAAGATAAAAGATATTTATGATGAAGAAGTTAGCCCGTCTTTCAAAAGCATTTCAGTTATTTGGGAGAATACTCACGCCTTACAGGAAGTAATCTTTTCTTTAGGGTTTGTAGTTATCTTTGGCTACGCTGTTCTTCTTTTGGGGAAAGGTGTTATTACTCAAGGTGTTTTAGTAATGTTTTTAGGGTATTTAAATTTAACTAGGATGCCATTAATGTTTATTCTCTGGCAATGGCTTCATGTCCAAAGAGGATTAACTTCAATTAAAAGAGCAACAGAGTTTCTTGATATAGAGACAGAAAAGCTAAATAAAAATGGCAAAGTGTTAGAAGATGTTCAAGGAAAGGTTGAGTATAGAGATATTGAATTTAAATATAGCAGGAAACAAACTGTTCTAGATAAGATTAGTTTTACTGCTTTGCCTGGTCAAAAGATCGCCTTAATTGGTGGAAGTGGAGAAGGAAAAACAACAACAATAGATTTATTGTCTCTTTACTTCATTCCTGATAAAGGAACAATATTCTTAGACGATATTGATATTAAAGATCTTAGGTTAGATTTTTTAAGAGGAACTATTGCTTATGTCCCTCAAGAGATAATGTTATTTAATGACACAATAAAGAATAACATACTTTATGGTAAACCAGAGGCATCAGATCAAGAAGTAATAGAATCAGCTAAATCAGCTAATATTCACGAGTTTATAGAATTATTGCCTGAGAAATATGATACTTTGGTAGGAGAAAGAGGAGTTAAACTTTCTACAGGTCAAAAGCAAAGATTAGCTATAGCTAGAGCTGTGATTCGTGATCCAAAGATATTAGTTTTAGATGAAGCAACATCTTCTTTAGATGTTAAATCAGAGAAGTTGATTCAAGAAGCTCTAGAAAGATTAGAAAAGAACAGAACAACTTTTATTATTGCTCATAGATTAAGTACTGTTAGAAAAGCTGACAAGATTCTAGTGTTGAAAAAGGGAAAGATAGTTGAACAGGGAAATCACGAAGAATTAATAGCAAAAAAAGGAGCTTATTATAATTTTTACAATCTCCAATTCTCCGAAGAATAAAGGTCGTCATCAAAAAGCCGAGCCTCACTATTGACATAATTAAGGTTTTCGTGCTATAAGTTAGACAGCACGTTGAACATAAGATTGAGTTTAAAAATCCGATGTTAGGGTTTTTATTATTTTGAGGACACATATTTTAAGGAGATTCTCTATGTTGTTAAGGTCGATTTTAAAAGGTAACAGTAAAAGAAATCAATGCTGTCGCCTCTAATCTCGAGGCAGCAAAAGACAATGAAAAGGTGTTTGGTGTAGTTCCTGAGGATTTAAGGAAAATATGGGTGTTGCGTGACCAAGTTCGCAAAGAGCTAAAAACGTTCCTTGAAGAGAAGATAGCTGGGCTGACTGTCGTAGAAATCATCAAAAAAACTACCAAAGAAAAAAGAGACGAGTTGCTTGATGAAAAAATGCTTCTTGATAGCAAGTTAGGGTTATTGGACAACTGTTTCTGGGATTCTATCCGTTGCGAATTTCCCGGAGAAGGTTTGTGCGATCTCGGGGTTAGAGCGGGATGGAACATCGTGAAGCTTCCGCCACAAGAATCTGTGATTATAGGAGGTTTCGGAATTCTTAGTCCTATGTTCTAGTGTTTTAGAACATCACAATCTCAAGCTCGTTATTCAATTAACGAGCTTTTTTATTATCTCAATCCTTCACAGGCAATTCTATTTCAGCAAAAAGCCTTCATCGGAAAGCCGAGCTTCACGTCGCAACGGGAAGCTTGGCTTTACCGCCCCCACCGTCGGTTTATTTTCGGTTAATATATTAAAGGCTGATATTAAGCCAACGATTAAAATTAAAACAAAATTTTCCTTGATTTTAAAGCGAAAAGAGGGTAAATTAAACTAATAAGATAACTTAATATAATAAAATAAAAAATATGGGGAAACACGAGAGAAGACCAATAGAAAAAGCCGAGAAAATCATTGTTAAAATTTTGAATTCTAAAAATATTAATTTTAACGATAAAAAAAATCGTTGGTTTGAACATGCGTTCGCTATTGCTCAAAAAATAAGGAAAGATTTCCCTAAGATTATTTCAGCTCATCATTTAGGAAATACATATGATAATACGGGAGATATATTAGTTGTTTCTAACAGAAATAAATTTTTTGTAGAGATAAAAATGAGTGATACAAAATTTGGAATTGGAACTAAAGCAAATATTAGCCAAAACTCTCTTACAGATAATAATCTTTTTGTTGAAAATGTGAAAAGCTGGAGTGAATTTCGATTAAATAAAAAACACGAAGAGTGGGTTGATAGTTATTTAAATTTATTTCTTAAATATCCAGAGAGAATTCTTAAAATTACTAATTTCTCATTACAAAGAGAAGAAAAAGGAAGATATTTACGAAGCTTAAAAAAGAAAAGAACCAAGATGGCAGTTGAAATTCTTGATAAAATCCGTGAGAGGGATAGAAAAGAAAAAATAGAATATTTAAATTATTTGAAAGAACAAGAACAGCAAAGTGAAATGATAAAAAGATTTTTTGTTTTAATAATGCTAGGAATTCATAAGGGGGAATTATTGAATAGTTTGATAAAGAACAATAATTTTTTCCAAGAGGTAGAAAATATTTTGATATATTATAGTAATATTGTTAAAAATAAAATTATTGTTCGAAGAGAGAATGTTGGCGATAGGGTCAAAAAAACAATAGATAAATTTTCAGATTTTAAAATTATTTTTCCCAAGAATGCCTCGAATTGTAAAATAGTAGGAATAAAAAATAATGAAGAATATCCATTGTTACAGATAGTTTTTCATTGGAAAAACATTGCTCAAGGAATCAAAACACCTTGTCTTAATATTTTTGATCTAAATATCAAATAAATTTTTATTTTAATTTAAGCTTCAATCGGGAATAAATTTTCCAACTCTGTTTTAGAAATTTGAGTATTTCCAGTGATATTTTTTACAATTTCCATTTTTTTTGTTGATGAAAGTTGTCTTACAAGGTCCTCTAAGCTTAGAAATTTTCTTTTTTTGTCTTGTTTTGTCTTAAAATCTATCCCTATTTGTTCTTGTTTTTGTGGAGGAAATATTACGTTGACATGATTTTCGGCTATAAATTTCATTTTTGGAGGAATTATGCCAACTTTTATTCTAGACGATCCAACAGACCCCGTGATTCTATTTACTACAACAGCTGGACCAACATCATAATTATTAATTTTTATATATTGAGGCTTTTTGTCATTTATTATCGGTAATTTTAATCCATTAGGAGTAATATTATGAGCCCATATTAAAGGAACTCCTTCTTTTGGATTATTTGTTAAAAGATTTTTATTTTGGTTCCATGTTAATCTACCTGTTCTTACTTTGTGGTTTAGATCATTTAATGTGAGTTTGTTTTTGAAAGATTTTTCTAAATAATCACAATTTTCACTGAATATCAATATGCCGTTTTTTTTAAAAAGATAATTTCCTTTATTTTCCCCTTTTTTGAGAATGAATAACATCGTTGATTGTAAGGCATTGCTAAATAATTTCGGATCATTAAGAACATGTAAGTACTCTATGTTTGTATTATCTACTATGAAGTTTCTTAGTTTAGCAAAATAAGCCCCGTTGTTCATTGATGGAGGGACTACGAATGCTAGGTAACCATCCTTTTTGAGTAATTTTATTCCTTGGTATATAAACAAGCTAAAAATATTTATTCTACCATTTATAACTTCTCTAAATTTCCCTCTTATTTCTTTAGGAGGGGAAAATTCAAAATAAGGAGGATTGCCTATTACAAAATCATATTTATTGTAATCTTGACTCAATAAGGCATCAAGGTTTTTTAATTTTGCTCTAGGAATATTTTCCTTAGCTACATCTATCAGCTCTCTGTCTATGTCCCATCCGTGGATGTCGGGATTTTTAAAATATTTATCAGCGGTAATAAGAAATTCGCCAGTTCCACAACCCGGATCTAGTATTTTCGGATTTATTTTTTTATTAGGGAGTTTAGAAAGAATAGCTTCTCTTATTGTTTTAGGAGTAAAATATTGCCCTAATGATTTTCTGTGATTTATATCTGTATTTTCCATATACTTGACCGTGATATCCGTAAGCTCTTTTTTTTCTTCTACTTTTCTCTTTAGTTCATTAAAATTTCTAATTATACTTATAACTTTTCCTTGCACTTGCAGTTCTTTCGTAAAAATCGGCTTTAAGTTAGAGTTCGCTGGTTGTAAGCGAAAACCGTTTTTTTCTTTAAATATTTTTTTAAGGGTAACTTCGCTATCATTTAATAAAGCAACTACGGTTTCGCCATTATTTGCTGTTTCTTGTTTTTTTATTATTACGGTGTCACCGTCAAATATTCCTTCATCAATCATGCTATCCCCCTGTACCTTCAGGGCAAAATTTTCTCCCGATTTTGAAACAAAATTTCTAGGAATTTTAATTTTTTCTTTCTCTTCTATGGCTTCAATTGGTTGACCAGCAGCGATAGTTCCGAGAAGAGGGATCTCTACTAAATCAATAGAATCTAGAGATCTATTATCAGAAATTAATTCTATTGATCTGTGGTGACTTTTTTCTTTCTTTAAATAACCTTTTTGCTTTAGATTTTCTATGTGTTGATGAACAGTAGCAAGTGAAGACAACTTAAACTTTCTACCTATCTCTTGAAGAGAGGGGGCATAGTCATTTTCCTCTATATAGTCCTTAATAAAATCTAATATTTCTTTTTGTTTTTTAGTTAGCATGTTTTCCACAAGTTTAAATTCTTGTATTTATTATAACACGAAACAAAAACGAAGTTTTCCACAGTTTGATAGATTTGACTTCTTTATTCATAAGATTAGAATAAATAAAAATAAGATAATTTAGAAAACTATGATAAATAAAAAATTAACATGTTTATTGTGCGGATCCATAATAATTTATCCTCTAATTGGACAGATTTATTGTTTTGGTTGTGGTGATTGCTTGAGAGGTTGTAAAGATTTGAGGCAAGCCGATGATATAATTAGTCAAGAATATTCGTCAAAAACCACAAATACTTCTTTCTCAACGACTTCTGTTTCTGCTAGTGGTATTTCTTCTTCAATAACAACTAATACTATGTCACAAAATTAATATAATTAAAATTTATGGAAGAAAATCAGAAAAAAATAATTCAAAAGGCATTAGATATTTCTTTAAACGAGCTTGGAAAGTATGAAAACAATATAAACTTTGCTCATCGAGAAAATCACACAAAAAGAGTATTTAATTTATGTAAAGAAATATTAAAATATCATGAAAAAGCAGATTCTGTGGTTGTTTTGGTTTCTGCTGCATTTCACGATATAGGTAGGATAAGAAAAGAAGGAAAGCATGAATTATGGTCAGCAGAAATTACCCAAGAGAAGCTAGAAGAAGACGAAATATTAAGGTTGTTGAGTGGAGATCAAAAAAAGTTAATAGTAGAAATAGTTAAGAATCACACTGCCAAAGATTCAGAAGTTAAATTAGAGTTAAAAGAAAAGGATGAATTTAAAATACTTGTGGATGCTGATAGAATAGATAGTTTTGGACCAATCGGGATAATTAGATCTTCATTGGATGAAAGATTTCAAAAATCAGCAAAAGACCAATTAAAACATATCAACGATAAACATTCTCCTAATGATTATAAGTTGAATTCTAGGGGCGGCCAGATAGTTGGCGGTAAGTATAAAGATTATTTACATACATTTGAAAGAATATATAAAGAGCAAGAGAGTATATGAAATTTTATGGAAGAAGATAGAACTTTTTATCAAGAAGCACAAGCAACCTTAAGGGGCTACGATCAGAAATTATGGCTTATTCCTGGATTATTTTTTATTGCGGTTGGTTTTATCTTTGAAAATATAATATTTAAGACTCAACTAAATTTGGAAGAATTATTACGGAACGCTATAATTTTGTTTATGGGATCACTGTTTTTATTAATATTGATCTTGTTAAATAATAAGGCACATGTTTTCCATATTTCGATCCAAAAGAAAATTAATGAATTTGACGAAGAATACAATAATAAGGAAGATGTCAGAATAGATCGAATACCTTTAACGTCAATGACAATTCAAGAACTTAATTTGAGGATGAATATTTTGGAAAAGCAATTTTTAGAAAGTGAAGGAACTAAGGGAGCAAATTTTACTTGTATTCAAAAAGTTTTAGCAAGAGTAAAAGTTTCATCTTGGATAAGGCGGATAATGATTATGATATTTTCAATAACTGCCGTGTCTTGTATCAGTTGTTTTATATTATTTATATATTCTTTTACATAAATAATGGAAAAGTAACTTTCAAAAAATAATTAAAATCCATAAAAGGTAAAAAATAAATGAAGATTGTTTTTATTGCAGGGCCATATGTAGGCGATGGGAATAAGGAAAATATTGAGAAGAATATTCGGAAAGCTGAAAAGTATCAGATTGCTCTTGCTAATGCTGGAATTGGTTTTTTCTGTCCGTATAACCACACTGAACATTTTGAAGAAAAAGCGGATGCTCCAGATGAGTTTTATCGGAAATTAGATAAAGAAATATTAAAAAGAGCTTGTGATGGAATTATGGTTATTCCTGGATGGGAAATCTCTGAAGGAACTAAATTAGAAATAGAGTTTGCTAAAAAGAACAATATTCCCCTATTCTTTCCAAAGTCCCCAGAGGATTTATCTGAAATAATAAACTGGAGTAAAGAACTAAATCTATAAATCATATGAAATTTTTAAATAAGAAAATAAGCTGGTGGATGGTGATTTTAATCTCCTTTGCTTTTAGTTGCTTAATTATGTTGTTAGAAATTTGGTTAATTTGAATAAATTAATTTACGTTAGGCTTAGCCTAACATAAGAATAGTTAAAATAATATGAAATTTGGATATATGTCGGGTTTCCGAGCAGACTTATTTTCGGAAATTGAGTTTGCAAAACAATACTTTGATTTTACAGAGATCACAATACAACCAGAATTATTAAAAACAATTGATAATAATTTTTACGATATTAAAAAAGCATTAAATGGATTTGAAATTCTTGGCCATATTCATTGGGAAATAACTGAATTCGATAGTATTATAAAGAACATTGAGATATTGGAAAGTTTAGGTGCGAAGAAGATTACAATTCATCCTTTTCAAAATTTAAACATAGAAGAAAATATAAAGATTTTGAACAAAATAAATGTTTTTTTACAAAAGAATAAAATGAACTTATTAATTGAAAATGTTTCGAGTTCACCATATAGTTCTGAGGATAGTATATCAAAGTTATTAGAAAGAATTCCGAACGCAGGACTAACATTAGATATCGGCCACGCAAATAGGAACTTGGAATTAGATAAGTTTATCAAAAATCTTGCATCTAAAATACAACATATTCATCTTCATTATAATATAGGAGATGACGACCATTTATTTTACAATGAAAAAGAAAAAATTGATGAAATTTTTTCTAAAATAAACTTATTTGGATATAACGAAACTATATTACTTGAAACTTTTTCGATTATGAAGAATGGCAAGAATGTTTCACAAAAATTTTCAGAAATAAAAGAATTACATATTGAGCAATTAAAAAAGATAAAGAATAGTTAAAATTTATGGAAGAAAAAGAAATAAAGTTCTTAAACATAGATACTAACCTAATTGAAAAGAAGCTTGAAGAAATAGGTGCTAAAAAACTTTTTGAAAGATTATATAAAAGGCGGGTTTTTGATTATCCTGACTTAAGACTAAACAAAGAAGGATCTTGGATAAGAGTTCGTGATGAAGATGATAAAATTATGCTCGGCTTTAAAAAAAGAATAGGCATGGGTGGTGGAAAGGATGGTAACGATAAGGGAATGGAAGAGATTGAAGTAGAAGTTAGTGATTTTAATAAAACATGTGATATATTACTTAGATCTGGTCTTATAGAAAAACACTATGTAGAAAACAGGAGAATTAGATATCAATTAGATGATATTGAGTATGATATAGATATATGGCCTGAACTTGAGCCATACTTAGAGATAGAAGCCCCCTCTTGGGACTCTGTCCATAAAGGTATTGCTCTTTTAGGCCTTAACCTTGATGAAGGTAAGATATTCTCAACATATCAGATTTATAAGCTTAAAGGGATAGATTTCAATGACTACCAATTACTTACTTTTGACAAAGTAATTAAAAAATAATTAAGATATAAAGATAATTAAAATAATATGATTACAATAGGAGAACTTAAAAAGCTAGAGATAAGAATTGGTACAATACTATCAGCTGAAAGAGTTGAGAATACAGATAAGCTAATAAAGCTAGAAGTTGATCTAGGAGATGAAAAAAGACAGATTGTAACTGGAATAGCTGAATTCTTTAATGTAGAGGATCTAGAAGGGAAGCAAATTCCTATTGCTTCTAATTTAGAGCCAAAGACTTTCAAGGGGATAGAGAGCCAAGGAATGATATTAGCAGTGAATGTTGATGGAAGACCTATATTATTACATCCAGAAGAAGAAGTTCCCCCAGGAAGTTCTATAATCTAGTTCTATAATATTGGGTTAGGCCGGGTCTCGCCCAAGTAATTGATATTAATACAGAAAAAATAACAGATTATATATTTTTAGAGTCAAAGCCTCAGAAGGCTGATTTAGCTATTGTCTTTGGGACAAGACGTAAAGAGGCAATAGAAAAAGTTTATGAATTATATAGAAATAAATTAGTTTCTAAAATATTAGTTAGTGGTGGAGTAAACATAATTACTGGTGAAAATGAAGCTCATAAAATAGGAAGCTTGTTAATAAATAAAGGTGTCTCAAAAAAATGTTATTTTAGAAGATCAGTCTACAAATACTTTAGAAAATGTTATTTTTTCTAAAAAAATCATAGAAGAAAAAATTGGTTTTGATAATATTAAAAGTATTATATTAATAACAAAACATTATCATTCAAGAAGAGCTTTGATGACTATTAAAAGACATTTTCCAAAAAAGATAGCTATAATACCAGTAACTTATGAAATTTACGGATTTAATAAAAATAACTGGTTTGGAAGCAAAATTGGTAAAAAGAAAGTATTAGAAGAATATGAAAAAATCAAAAAATATCTTGAAAAAGGAGATATTGAAGAACTATAATCTAGTTCTATAATTTTGTAATAAGTCAGGCTTATTACAAATAACCAGCTAAATTTTGGGATAAATCGGGATTATACCTAATTAGAATCTAATGTGCTTAACTTGGTTAAGCACATTTTTTC
>Ga0265596_1000477_pt1:5000-24006 | contig 24006 bp, 19 predicted proteins | sample saktaG_FD_190143 | JGI IMG/M metagenome (GOLD analysis project Ga0265596, IMG submission 190143) | Saline water microbial communities from Sakinaw Lake, British Columbia, Canada - sak_2013_06_06_60m | ecosystem: Environmental > Aquatic > Non-marine Saline and Alkaline > Saline ...
TAGGGATAGATCCGGGTGCGAGCATTACCGGATATGGCGTGGTCGAAAAAAAAAGACATGAAACAGTAAGTGTCATTTATGGTGAGATAAAAGCGAAAAGGAATGAACCCCTATCGGCGCGTTTAAAAAAAATATATGATCATTTAATGGAAATTGTAAGAAATTCCAAGCCCGATGCCATTGCTCTGGAAGACATCTTTTATGGTAAAAATGTGAAAAGCCTGATAAAGCTGGGGCATGTAAGAGGGGTGGCAATCCTTGTGGCATCACATAGCAACGTTCCGGTTTTTGAATATGCTCCGCTTGAAGTTAAAAAAGCCGTCGTAGGGTACGGCCGGGCCGAGAAAAACCAGGTTCAGAAAATGGTCAAAACCATCTTGAATCTCAACGAATTACCACCGGTAGATGCCTCGGATGCTCTGGCAGTTGCCATCTGTCATACAAACTATTTAAAGGTGTTGCCCCTCTGAATGATTGCCCGCATAAGTGGTACATTAATATTTAAATCCGCCGACCATGTCATCGTAGATGCTAATGGAATAGGATATCGTATATTTGTTCCCCTGACTACCTTTTATGAACTTCCCGAAGTCAGCCAGTCTGTTACGTTATACATCCATACCCATGTCAAACAGGATGCAATCAGCCTTTTTGGATTTTATAGTAATGGAGAAAAGGATATTTTTCAATTGATGATTTCTGTTACGGGAATAGGACCGCGGCTGGCTATAAATATCCTTTCAGGTATATCTGCCGAAGCGTTGGTCAAAGCCGTATCACAGGGGAACCTGAATCGTCTGGTAGGCATACCCGGTGTTGGTAAGAAAATGGCCGGAAGAATGATCCTTGAGCTTAAAGATAAGGTAATAAAATTTATTTCAGAAGAGGTGATGCATAGAGCTGGCGATGGGCTCAAAGAAAATGAGCAGGTGAAAGAAGACGCTCTCTCCGCATTAATTAATCTGGGTTATAAAAGTAATGCAGCCAGAGGTGTTCTTGATAAGGTTGTTAATGAATTTTCAGACCCAGTGACATTAGATGTTTTATTAAAGGAGTCGCTCAAGATACTGGCTGGCTAAAAATTCAATGACAAATGTCAAAGTAAAAATGTCAAAGAAATCCAAATTCCCAATGACAAAAAGATTTGACATTTGTCATTACGCAAAGATGTTGTACATAAAGTCGTTATAGGTAAGAGATATATGGATATAAAAGATTCTGTCATCAGTCCTGCAGTTGTTGAAGAAGAAACGGGATTTGAATTTTCTCTCCGTCCCAAAAACCTTGAAGAGTATATCGGACAGGAGAAGATTAAAAGAAATCTCTCTATATTTATTGAGGCGGCAAAAGGGAGAAACGAAGCACTTGATCATGTTCTTCTCTATGGTCCTCCAGGTCTAGGGAAAACTACTCTCGCATACATTATGGCCAGAGAAATGGGTGTTGATATCAAAGTAACATCTGGTCCTGTGATTGAGAGACCGGGTGATTTAGCAGCAATTCTGACCAATCTCCATGAGCATGACATCCTTTTTATTGATGAGATTCACAGGCTTTCTAATGTTGTCGAGGAAATATTATACCCCGCAATGGAGGATTACCATATCGATATCCTTATTGGTCAGGGACCATCGGCGCGTTCAATGAAATTAGGAATTCCGAAGTTTACGTTAATCGGTGCGACAACAAGGGCCGGGCTATTGACTTCACCCCTGCGCGATCGATTTGGTATGAGTTTTCGGCTCGATTTTTATACCCCAGAGGAACTTTCAGTGATTCTGAAAAGATCGGGGGAGATATTATCAATCAGTCTTGATGATGAGGGAGCACATGAAATGGCCCGCCGTTCACGGGGTACACCCCGGATAGCCAACCGTCTTCTGAGACGGGTGAGGGATTATGCCCAGGTGAAGGCAGATGGGCTTATCAACAAGGAAGTAGCCATTCATGCTCTTGAAATGTTTGAAATAGATCACAAGGGGTTCGATCACATGGACCGAACGATACTGCTGGCTCTAATTGATAAATTTGACGGGGGGCCTGTTGGAATTGACAGCCTTTCATCCGCAATAGGTGAGGAGAAGACAACGCTTGAAGATGTCTATGAGCCGTATCTTATACAGGAGGGTTATATTCAAAGGACGACAAGGGGCAGAGTAGCTACAAAGATCACCTATGAGCATTTTGGGAGAACATGGGTTGACAGGAACCAGAAAGAGCTGTTCTGATGGTAAGTTTCAAGTTTAAGGTTTCAAGTTTCAAGTTAAAAGGGGGATTATTTGTGGAGCTTAAACTTTGGACCTGAAACCTGAAACTTTAAACTGGATTTAGACTATGAAAATACTTCTTCATATCTGCTGTGCACCGTGTGCGATTTACCCGCTGAAGATCTTGCGGGAAAGAGGGGATGATGTTTACGGCTTATTTTATAATCCTAATATCCACCCATATTCTGAATACGAAAGACGGCTTGATACGCTTGAAGAGTATGCTAAAGATGTTGGGTTAAAAATTATAGCATCTGATGAATATCCCGTGGAGGAATTTCTCAGAAATGTAGTCTTCAGAGAAGAGAACAGGTGCCGTTATTGTTACTATTCCCGCTTAGAATACACAGCCCATATTGCCAAGCGGGGGAATTTTGAAGGATTTACAACGACATTACTCTACAGTAAATTCCAGGATCATGATGAGATAACTCATTTTGGAGATAGTCTGGCAAAAAAATATGGTATTGATTTCTGCTATTATGATTTCAGGGAAGGGTGGAAAGAAGGAATAGATATTTCCAGGAGATTGAACATGTACCGGCAACAGTATTGCGGATGTATCTATAGTGAAAAAGAGAGATTTTACAAAAAGTCTAAAACAGAATAATTTTCAACTCGTCGAAATTGCATAATTTTTACAATACAGTGTTTCTTCCGACACACATTTCAATAGAGCTCTTTACCTCTCTTGCAGATTTTTCTTAATAGAATGGCATGTATTTCCAGCACCTTACAGCCCTGAGATAATCACTGCTCCATGTTTCGTTCGTGGTATATTTATTGCAGTTACACCCTTTATAATGCTGTAATACCAAATTATTTTAGTGGAATAGGAATTATGTACTTACAGAAAACGATAAAAACTGCGGTGAAGTGCAACGGTATAGGATTACACACTGGAAGAAAAGTCAACATGACGATCAAGCCCGCTGAAGTTGATGAAGGTATTGTTTTCTATCGTAATGACTTATCGGAGAATAATGAAATAAGGGCTGAATTAAACAACGTTTCTGATACGACACTTGCTACCACCATCGGAATGAATGGAACCAGTGTCTCCACAGTTGAGCATCTGCTCTCTGCATTTTCCGGTATGGGAATCAGTAATGCCATAATAGAAATCGACTCATTTGAAATTCCTGTCATGGATGGAAGTGCCCTTCCCTTTGTTGAGTTGCTTAATAAGGTTGGTATCCTGGTTCAGAACAAGCCGAAGAAATTTTTGGTCATAGAAAAACCTGTTTCGGTTAGTGACGGAACAGGGAAGGCCATGTTCATTCCATCATCAGAATTTAAAATTACGTATGACATAGATTTCGATCATTCAGTGGTTGGGAAACAGTCATATCATATGACTTTTTCACCTGACATATATGAAAAATATATTTGTCCGGCCCGAACATTTGGGTTTCTCAGGGATGTTGAATACCTGCAGGCAAAGGGATTGGCTCTAGGCGGTTCATTAAAGAATGCCGTTGTCCTTGATGACGAAAAAATTATTAATAAAGAAGGGCTTAGATTTCCTGATGAGTTTGTAAAGCATAAGATCCTGGATGCCATTGGGGATTTGTTTCTGCTGGGAATGCCGATTATCGGTCATTTCATGGCGTATAAATCGGGTCATAAGTTGAATAATCTACTCCTCAAAGAACTTTTGGCTCACGAAGAATGCTGGAAAGTCGTTCATTATTTAAATGGAGAGGAAAGGAATGAGACAATCGATGCTTCCTTCCCTCATTATTCTGTATATGCCACTTCCGTCAGATAATGGCCAGGATCTTTCTTTAATTCGCAAATTACCATGCTGTTAACTACTTATAATATTTTGATTATCCTTCCTTAAATAACTCTTGCTTTTTGCCTTCCTGTTTCTTAGAATAACAAGTTAAAAAAATCATAGAGATAAAATTCAGCTTATAAGGTGATTTAGATGCCCAGATGTGCTTTCTCATCAAGACTTTCACTTTTTCTATTAACCTTTCTTCTTCTTTTGCCTTTTAATTCTTTTGCCATGGAGGCAAAAATTACCAATTTCATGATTACCAATACCGCTGATAATGTTCTCGTCTACTTCAGGGTAAAAAACTGTTTTACAAAAAAAATGGAAGACGCCATCCTTGCCGGAATACCTACAACTTTTACATTTTATGTGGAATTATATCGCGAGCGTAACTTCTGGATAGACAAGGGGGTTTCTTATCTTGAAATAAAGCATACGATCAAATACGATAATGTGAAAAAGACTTTCTATGTTTCATTTAATGATGATGGGAAGGGACCTGAGCAATTCAAGGATTTTAAAAGGGCGAAGATGGCAATGTCAGATTTAAATGGTATTGTTATAGCGCCGCTGGAAGAGCTGATAAGAGATAAAAAATACTATGTCAGGGTAAAAGTGCAGTTAGATAAAGTGCGCCTTCCCCTGCACATGGAATATGTTTTTTTCTTCGTTTCTATGTGGGATTTTGAAACTGATTGGTACAGAGAGGACTTTATATATTAACTACAGACTCAAGGCTAAGGGCTAAGGGCTAAGGGCTAAGGGCTAAAGACTAATCTGGATATTAAAGATAGTAAGTATATGGATGTTACTGAATCGAGAAGACGCCGAAGAGAACGGATAATAATATTTATTACCATTATTGTTATTATTCTCCTGACTTACCTTGAACGCCATCTTTCTCACATTGAGGAACTTGTCCCCATTTCAAATGAAGTTTTGATTTTCGGTCTCACAAATATTAACATAATTTTGATCATTCTTCTTATTTTCCTTATTGTAAGGAATGCCGTTAAGCTCATATTTGAAAGAAGGCGGGGAATACTCGGATCAAAGCTCCGGACAAAGCTCGTTGTAGCATTTGTCAGTCTATCTTTAATTCCCACCATTGTACTTTTCCTTGTAGCAATTCAATTTCTTTCCTACAGTATAGACAACTGGTTTAACATTAAAATGAGCAGCACCCTTACTCGATCCCTCGAAGTTGCCCAGACCTATTATCAACAATTTGCTGATTACTCGAAGAGCTATGCTAAACAAATTAGTTCTGAGATTACAGAAAATAAATTATACGAAAAGGAGAGGACTGATTATCTAAAAGCACTGATAAAACAGCGACAGAAAAATTATAATTTGGGATCAACAGAAGTATACTTTGAGAACAGGAAAGAACGGTTATTCCTTCAGGATAAGAACAACCCCGATATTTCACAGATAGAACTTTCACCTAAAATTCTGGAAGATGTATTTATGGGCAAAGAGATTTCAACGGTACGATCCATCAGCACGGGGGATTTAATATGCGGTTTAGCGCCTATCTTTTCTGATTTCAATCCTCGAGAGGTTATAGGGGTCGTTGTTGTAAGTTATTATATCAATAAAAGCCTTGTCGATAAAATGGCCGTTATTTCGAAAACGAATGAAGAATACAAACAGTTAACTCTTCTGAAAAACCCAATAAAATTCAGTTATGCTATTCCGCTTTTTATAGTAACATTATTGATCATATTTTCCGCTACATGGTTTGGCCTTTTTCTGGCGAAGGGAATAACCGATCCTATACAGGATCTCGCAGAAGCGACAGATGAAATAGCCCAGGGAAATCTCGATTATCATATAGACGTTTTGGCTGATGACGAGATCGGAGTCCTTGTTGATTCTTTCAATAAGATGACGAAAGATCTTAAGACGAGTAGCGAGAATTTAAAGTGGGCGAATGTTGATCTTGAACAGCGCAGAAAATACATGGAAACTGTCCTGCGCAATGTTTCCGCCGGAGTTGTTTCTGTAGATCGAGATGGTGTGATCAGTACGATAAATCGAGCCGCTGAAAAAATGCTCGATATAAGGCCCGGGAAGGTTTTGCACAAAAGGTATGGAGAAGTTTTAAAGACGGAACATATGGCACTGGTGAATGAAACTTTAAGAGAACTAAAGGGAAGAGGCGATGACTTCATAGAAAAACAGGTTCAGTTGATGATCAAAGACAGGGTATTGACAATTCTGGTAGCAACAACAATATTTAGGGACGATGATGGTCATTATATGGGCATGGTAGTCGTTTTTGAGGATCTTACTCAGCTTCAAAAAGCGGAAAGGGTTGCTGCGTGGCGGGAGGTTGCAAGGAGAATAGCCCATGAGATAAAAAATCCTTTGACTCCGGTCAAGCTTTCTGCTGAGAGATTACAGAGAAAATACGGGGATAAAATCAGAGGCGAAGATAGTACCGTATTTAAAGAATGTACCAAAACAATAAGTGATCAAGTTGAGGTTCTTAAAAACCTGGTTAATGAATTTTCACGTTTTGCCAGAATGCCCATTACAAACCCTACTCCGAATGATCTCAATAACGTCATTCAGGACTCTGTCATACTCTTTCAGGATGCTCATAAAAATATAGCGTTTGATTTTCGAAAGGATGACCATATACCCCGGTTAAACGTTGATGCGGAACAGATAAAAAGGGTAATGGTTAATCTTTTGGACAATGCTGTCGAAGCTGTATCAGCTATGAATGGAAATGGAAAAATCGAAATCAGGACTTCCTGTGACAAGAATTTTCGTAAGGCCAGAGTTGAAGTTGTTGACAATGGTCGGGGCATATTACCTCAAAACAAGGTAAAACTCTTTGAACCTTATTATTCGACAAAGAAATCGGGAACAGGTCTTGGCCTTGCAATAGTGGATTCGATTATATCAGATCACAATGGTTCTGTAAGTGTAAGGGATAATATTCCGACAGGAACAATAGTGGCTTTTGAGTTACCGATCACATAAAGGTTAAAAGGAATATGTATAGGACAATACTTGTTGTAGATGATGAAGAAAGTATCTGTTTGGTATTGAAGGGAATTCTCTCCGATGAAGGATACGAGGTAATCACGGCGGGAAGCGGAGAGGAATGCCTTGATATCATAGAAGAAGAACTTCCAGATCTTGTTCTTTTGGATATATGGTTGCCGGGGATTGATGGTATTGAGACTCTCAAGCATATCAAATCCAGGTATCCCCATATACAGGTCATTATAATGTCGGGTCATGGAACAATAGAATCTGCTGTAAAGGCAACAAAATTGGGAGCCTTTGATTTTATTGAAAAACCTATATCCTTGGATAAAGTTATTCTTATTGTAGATCATGCATTGAGTCTCGTTCGCCTGGAAGAAGAAAACAGGCTATTGAAAGGTAAGTTTGAGCATGATTATGAACTTACCGGTAACAGCAATTTGATAACTGAGCTGAAAGAAATGATCCAGATTATAGCTCCGACGAATGCCTGGATCTTGATAATGGGTGAAAATGGTACAGGCAAAGAACTTGTTGCCCGGTCAATTCACAGGTTAAGCAAGAGAGATCAGAAGCCATTTATTGAAGTGAACTGTGCCGCCATACCGGAAGAATTAATAGAAAGCGAACTCTTCGGCCATGAAAGGGGAGCTTTTACCGGGGCTACGTCGAAAAAAAGGGGGAAATTCGACCTGGCTAATGAGGGCACCATTTTTCTTGATGAAGTAGCAGACATGAGTTTAAAAGCGCAGGCAAAAATTCTGAGAATTCTTCAGGAAAAGAAATTTGAAAGAGTCGGGGGTACTAAGTTCATTGAAACGGATGTGAGAGTGTTGGCGGCAACGAATAAGGAACTCGAAGAGGAAATGGAGGAGGGCAGGTTCAGACAGGATCTATATTACAGATTGCATGTAATACCCCTGGTAGTGCCTCCGCTGAGGGACAGAAAGGAAGACATTCCGCTCCTGTTGGAACCTTTTATTAAGGAATTTTCCCTCAAAGAAGGAATACAGGAAAAGCACTTTACTGATGATGCCATAGAAGTATTCATGAATCATAACTGGCCCGGAAATGTAAGAGAATTGAAAAATATTATAGAACGCCTGGTTATTATGACACCGTCGGATACTATTACGGCAGATGATATACCTCCCTTAATGAAAGAAGATGATCATTTGGGACAACATGATTTGTCAGCCCTTTATGAAGATTCTTTCAGAAAGGCGAAGGATGAATTTGAGAAGAATTTTATCGCTCAGAAACTTCAGGAGAACGAGTGGAATATCTCAAAAACAGCCAAATTAATAGGCCTGGAAAGAAGTAATCTTCATAGGAAGATCAAAAGTTATGGCCTTGAAGCAAAAAAGGAATGACCTTCACTTTGAGACCTTTGCATAACGTCCCCTTTTGCCCAATTTCTGCGTCAGGCTCAAATTTTAATCCTCGAAATATCCAATATATTCCTGTGGATAAAATTTTCGCCTTCCTTGAACTTGAACAAAATTGAACATTCTGCAAAGGGCTCACTTTTTCAACAAGTAGCCAGCCACCTTATCATGCAAACGCTGGGATGCCAGTTGGTTTCCCAGAATACCGATCCTGATGCCGACCGTTGTTAAATCTCTTGACTTGTACGTGATGTAAAAACGAACCTTTTCGCCATCTATAATGGCATCTATTGTTCCCTTACCTATCTCTTTATAGGGGATGACATCAACTGAGCGCATATCAGCTACGGTCTTTTCAGAAGCATCCCATACCTTGTCAAACGAAAAGTGGTAATCGGTTTTCAATTCACCGTTTACAAAGAAATATGTTCCTGTACCTGCTGAAACTGCGGCACCGCCTGCAATTATGGCCGGACAACCCGAAAGTAAGAAAATACCTGCAATCAATAATAAGGCCCATCCCTTTGAATATAATTTGTACATTAGAGCTCTCCTTTTTCTTTTTTCTCTTCTACCCCAAAATCTTTTAGACCTTTTGCTATAGATTTTAACTTTTCATCGACGAGAAAGCTTACCGTTCCCGGTGGATAATTACCATCTTTATCTTTCTCTCCTGCTTCAATACCGGTCAGTATCGTCATACCTCTATCAATTGTACCTACCGGATATATGTGAAACTTTCCTTCCGAAACAGATCGCACAATGTCCTTTCTTAACATAAGGTCAGGAACATTCAACGAAGGTATCATTACACCCTGGTTCCCTGCAAGGCCTTTAGCGTTACATACATCGTAAAAACCCTCAATTTTCTGATTAGCACCCCCTATCGGCTGGATTTCTCCCTTCTGGTTTACCGAACCGGTAACGGCTATATCCTGTCTGAGTGGTAATCCTGAAAGGCTTGACAGGATTGCGTAAACTTCCGTTGATGAAGCGCTGTCTCCATCAACACCACCATAAGATTGTTCAAAGCATATACTTGAACTCATCGTCAAGGGTTTGTCCTGGGCATATTTGCCTCTAAAATATCCTTCCAGAATCAATACCCCTTTATCGTGGGTCTTCCCTGACAGCTTTGCTTCCCTTTCTATATTAATGATGCCGGCTCTGCCCATGGATGTTTCTGCCGTTATTCGTGAAGGCTTTGCGAAGGAGTAATCACCCATATCATAAATAGATAGACCGTTTACCTGACCGACTACGGCTCCTTCCGTATCAATCATAATGGTTCCGTCTTCAATCAGTTCCTGGATCTTGTCCTCGATGAGTTTCACCCGTCCGATTTTTTCTTCGTAAGCCTTATCTACATGCTTGTCTGTCACGAGAGGGCTCTTGTCTTTTTGAGCCCAGTAATTTGCCTCTCGAACAAGATCTGCTATATCACTGAATCGAGTGGACAACTTTTTTTGTTTTCCTGTCAGCCTTATACCAAATTCGATGATTGCTGCCACGGCACTCTTGTGAAACTGAAGCAATTTCTCATCCTCAATGATTCTCTTTATGAAAAATACATAGTTGGTTATATGTTCTTTCTTGTTAGGCATTTCCGTATCAAACTGGGCCTTTGTCTTGAAGATCTTCTTGAAATCTTCTTCTAAATTATAGAGTAGATGATAAAGATAATTGTCTCCTATCATGATAACCTTTGTGTTAATTGGTATAGGCTCTGGTTTCATAGCGGTGGATGCCATGCCGAAAGGATCATAGGGCTGCATGTTCAGCAATCTGTTTTTGAGAGTTCTTTTGAGAAATGACCATACACCCGGTTCGATCAGGGCTTCAAGTGCATTGAAGACAATGTATCCGCCGTTGGCCCGGAGGAGAGAGCCTGCCTTTATGCGGGTGAAATCTGTTTTCCAGAATCCCGATCTGTCAATTTCTCTCTCTATAGTACCAAAAAGGTTTTTATATGTTGGCGCTGTTTCTACGATAACGGGCACCTTTTCAGTTTGAGAATTATCGACGACCACATTTACTTTGTAATCAATGAATTTTTTTTGGGGTAACGAAGGATAATAAGGAACAGGTATTTGCTGTTGTTGTTGCTGCTGTTCTTCATTGAACATCTTGAGGTTTGATAGAATGCTTTTCTGTGCCTCATCTAAGAAACTGTTGATTTTATCGTTGTATTTCCCGTACCTTAACCTTATATCTGATACCATACCACTTACAACAGGAAGTCCCATCTTATATTCAAGTGAATTCATTTCTTTGCGGATTTCCCTTTCAATTTGCCTTGTTTCTCTCATAAGGCCCTCGAGTTCAATCCTTAATCCACTGAGTTTTTTTCTTGTTTTTTCAAGGTTTTCCCTGCTGTATTTATCCTGGTTTGCTAAAGCTTCCAGTTGCTCGATGGGAACGGGCTTTCCTTCATAAAGAGGGACAATGTCCTGCTTTGTGTAAGGCCCTATCTGATATTGAACCAGTTGGAAATTTTCTTTTTGGATCTTTTCATTGAATTCTTTGACCATCTCTTTCTGTTTTGCCATGTGACTGCTAACAATATGTTCCGAGGCCTTCTTAAAATCCTCACTCCCAAATATATGAGGTATTTGTTTTTCCAGATGCATAATCATTTCATTCATGTCTTTTTGGAAGTTTATGCCCATACCGGCTGGAAGCATAATCACCTTTGGCATATCAGGATCTCTGAAATTGTTCACATAGCAAATATCGTCAGGAATCTTTTTTTCCAGATCAAGCTGATCCAGGAGGCTTTTTATCGTCGATGTTTTCCCCGTTCCTGTAAGGCCGGCTGCATAGATATTGTAACCGGGACTTTCTATTTCCAATCCAATTTGTGCAGCCTTTATAGCCCTTTCCTGTCCTATAATCCCCCGGGAATAGTCACATTCCTCCGTGTTCTCGAATCCTAAGGAATCGGGATCTATTCTGACTCGCAAATTTTCCGGTGCAACCTCTTCGAAATTCTTTTTCATTTTCAACTCTCCCTATGCAAGGTCTTCCTATAGCAGCCCAGTGTCCCAACACTGCTAATATAATTTATGCTTTCTGAATTGTCTATATTTTTATTGTCTGAAGACACTTGTTCTGGTAGGTTGCCTCCTATGGATGGGAATGTACATAAATAAGAAAGCAATACGATTTGAATGAAAAAGATTTGTTTTATTATAAGCATGGTATTGATTTTTTTGCCTGGTTGTCCTGGTGCCTTTCAACTTAGTGCCACGACTGAGGGAGGAAAGGTAACTATTTGCTCACAGTATCGTGATATTTCTCCTGGAGAAGTTGTAAAGATTTCTCTGCAGTCGCCGAGGTTTTCGTCTGCAGTGGCACATTTTCACGGTAAAGATTATATGTTTGTCCCTGACAGAAATGATTCTTCGTTTTTCCTTCTCATAGGTTTGGGGCTTGATATGAAACCCGGTATTTATGAACTTGCCATCCATATTAATTTTCCGAACGGAAGTCGGAAGGACTTTCCCCTTGCACTTCCTGTTTCGAATGGGAAATTTGCCATTCGGAATATCAATGTGGATGAAAAATATATTTTCCCGTCCGCTAAGGCGCAGGAAAGGATAAATAAGGAAGTCGAATTGGTAAAAGAGGTCTATCAAGCGTATACACCGGGCTGGTTAGGCTATGGCAATTTTATCGTGCCGTCTAATGGAAAGATCAGGAAGAATTTTGGAGAGAAAAGGATATTTAATAATGAGTTTCATTCCCGTCATAGGGGGGTGGATATACGCTCAAGCCGGGGGACAAGGGTGAAGGCGGGAAATTCAGGAAAGATTGTCCTGAAACGTAATCTTTATTATGCCGGTAATACGGTCATTTGTGATCATGGCGCAGGTCTTTTTTCAATTTATTGCCACTTGTCGAGAGTTTTAGTAAAAGAGGGTGATTTAGTTAATAAGGGAGAAGTGATCGGTCGAGTGGGATCAACAGGCAGGGCTACAGGGCCACACCTCCACTGGGGGGTTAAATTATATGATCAATTCGTTAACCCCTTTTCCATTCTTCAAATTTCCTTCGATTAACACAGGAAAGTCAGTTAAGATTCACCGCGCAATTTGGCTAATTCTTTCAGTACCTTTTCTTCTTTTCTGCTTAAATTGGTCGGTACTTCAACCAGAGTCTGGACGACCTGGTCTCCCCTTCCAAAACCCCTTAGATGAGGAATTCCTTTTCCCTTCAATCGAAAAAGCTTTCCATATTGGGTTCCTTTGGGTACTTTAATTTTTTCGTCTCCATTCAACGTCGGTACTTTAATTGTTGCCCCCAACGCTGCCTGGGTAATGGAAATGGGAATCCTGCACAGTATGTCGTCCCCTTTCCTTTCGAAAAACCCGTGAGTTTCCACATGAATAAAGACATATAGATCGCCCCGCGGTCCGCCGAATTCACCCTCTTCGCCTTCACCCCGGAGTCTCAGCCGTGATCCTGTTTCCACTCCAGGAGGTATTTTTAACTGGACTGATTTTCTTATTTTTTCCTTGCCCGTTCCCTGGCAGGTCCTGCATGGATTTTTTATGATTCTTCCTGCGCCTCTACATTGAGGGCATGTCGTACTTATACTGAAGAATCCGCTTTTTTGGGTAACCTGTCCTATTCCTTGACACGTCGGGCATATTTCAGGTTCCGTTCCCTGTGTTGCTCCCGTACCTCCGCATCCCGTGCAGTTTTCATACTTTTCTAATTCTATGTCGATGGATGTGCCGAAGGCCGCGTTCATAAATGAAATTTTCAAATCGTACCGAAGATCCGCTCCCGGGCGAGCCGCGGTTCGAGATCTTGTTCTCCCTGTGCTGAATCCGAAGATATCTTCAAATATATCGCCAAAGCTCGAAAAGATATCTTCAAACCCTGAAAAACCTTGAAAGCCGGTTCCTCTGAGTCCTTCATGGCCATATCTGTTATATATGTCTCTCTTCTCGGGGTCACTCAATACTTCATAGGATTCTGCAGCTTCTTTAAACTTTTCTTCCGCTGTTTTGTCTCCCGGATTTTTGTCCGGGTGATATTTCATGGCCAGCTTTCTGTAATTTTTCTTTATTTGCTCTGCGGACGCACTTCTATCTACGCCAAGAGTTGTATAGTAATCATTTTTCATAATATATATTTTTTGAGTGTCCCGTGTATTTGATTGACGATTTTTTGATACTACCTGTTTTCATTCTTTCAAACGTAGCCGGCAAAAAGATAAAGATATCCGCCCATAAAATAATAACCGTTTCTTACCCTGTCAAGATTCAAGGAAACATTTATGTCATAAGACGATTCAGGGCTTCTTCATACTTTTCTCTGGTCTTTTGTATTATATGGTCTGGTAATTTCGGAGCAGGCGGTTTTTGATCCCAATTGATTGAAAGGAGGTAATCTCTAAGAAACTGCTTGTCAAAGCTTTTTTGAGATCTTCCTTCTTCATAATCTTCTTTAGGCCAGAACCTGGATGAATCAGGTGTCAGAAGTTCATCTATTAGCATTAATTCCTCATCAAGTAATCCAAATTCCATCTTTGTATCGGCAATAATTATTCCCGTATTATCGGCAATCTTTGAGGCCCTTTCATAAATCTTCATGCTGATGTCGATCATTTTTTCTGTTAAATCACTACCGACGAGATCCTCCATCTCCCTCCTCGTTATGGCGATATCATGTTCACCTGCCTCGGCCTTGGTTGAAGGAGTGAAGATTGGTTCGGAAAGTTTGTCCGATTCTTTCAATCCGTCCGGGAGTCGTATACCTGAAACCGTTCTTCCCAGGGAATAATCTTTCCAGCCGGAACCGCTCAGGTATCCCCGCACTATGCATTCTACCGGCAATGGCATGGCTTTTCTGACCAGCATGCTTCTTTCTTTGATTGTTTCTTTATAAGGCTGACATTTTTCAGGATATTTAGCCACATCTGTTGAGAGGAGGTGGTTGCCAATGATATCAGTCATCTTATTAAACCAGAAGGTGGACATACGGGTTAATATCTTACCCTTGTTCGGAATCGGGTCTGACATGATTACATCAAAGGCGGATATTCTGTCAGTAGCTACGATAAGGAGATTGTCGTCCAATTCGTAGATATCCCTGACCTTGCCTCTGTTAGCAAGTTTTAATCCTTCAAAATCTGTCTTAATCAAAACCTTGTTATTCACCAGTCACACCCCTGCATCATCTTTAACCCGGAATTCTAAAAAAACGGGTTATTTCTTTTTTCATTTCCTATTGTGGAAGTTGGCGTTCTCCCATAGTTGTGCCCGGGTAAAACAATGGTATCGTCGGGCAGTGTCAACAGTTTTTCCTTAATCGAATTGTACATCACATCCCATGACCCTCCGGGCAGGTCCGTTCGTCCCACACTTTCAACGAAAAGTGTATCTCCAGTGATGACATACCCCGGCAAATAGAGAGATATCCCTCCGGGAGAGTGACCCGGAGTGTGAAGCACTTTCAGGTTTACCTTTCCCACAGTAATCATATCGCCGTCTTTTACGGTTATGTCCACAGATGGTGATTCCTTGCCTTGATACATCCTGAACATCATGGACGGAATAGATGCCATCATTGTGACATCGTCTTCATGGATGATAATTTCTGCCCCCGTTTTTTCTTTCATATCAGCATTTCCACCGATATGATCGACATGCCCGTGTGTGTTAACAATATATTTTATCTTTATATTGTTTTTTTCGGCCTCTGAAACTATCTCGTTAACATTGGCCGCAGGATCTACAACAAGACCTTCACCACTTTCAGTATCACCCACAATGTAGGCAAATACTGCCATATGACCAACTTGCATCTGCTTTAAAAACATATTCAACCCCGCTCTCACTGAAAAATCAAAAAGGAAAGGATCGAAAAGTCACCTTTCCCTCTATTGTGATATATATTGATATATATTATGTTGCCTTGATAACTTTTTTTAAACGTAATGTCAATTCATATTCATTTGTCATCTACCTTAACAAAACGTTTCCCTGTTAATAGATCTTATATGTCTTAAGGAGAATCCATCTGCTGATTGAAACAGACCACACAGCTCATTGAATCATTGCCCCCCGGCGCACCGGAGATAGTTCTGCGCTGAAGAATAAAAAAATGGCAGAACTCTGACTTAAAATGTGGTAACAGTGATGCCGGCAGGCCAGCGGATTACCGGCGTGCCCCTTTTGTATTTACTTAGATCAGGAGAAAGGAAATTAGATCTATGGACCAAACCAGTTCATCTCTCCCGTCTGATTTTATCAGGGATATTATCGATGACGACTTCAGAACCAACAAGCATCAGGGGCGTGTGGCCGTCCGATTTCCACCCGAACCGAATGGATACCTCCATATCGGACACGCCAAGTCTGTCTGCCTCAATTTTGGTATCGCCGCCCAATATGGAGCTACCTGTAATTTGCGCATGGATGACACGGATCCAAGCGGGGAAAGCATGGAATATGTGGATTCGATCATTCGAGACATAAAATGGCTGGGGTTCGACTGGGGGGATCGGTTGTATTATGCCTCTGATTACTATGAGAAACTGTACCGGTATGCCCTGCAGATGATCAAGGATGGCAAGGCCTTCGTGTGTGACTTGAGCCCGGATGAGATTCGAGAATACCGGGGCTCCTTCACAGAACCGGGCACAGAAAGCCCCTATCGCAACAGATCAGTTGAAGAAAATCTGGATTTATTCGAACGGATGCGGGCTAGGGAGTTTGAGGAAGGGACCCATGTACTTCGGGCCAAGATTGACATGACATCTCCCAATATCACCATGCGAGATCCCATCATCTACCGAATCAAAAAAGAGTCTCACTATCGAACGGGCGATCAGTGGTGCATCTATCCGATGTACGATTTTACCCATTGTCTCTCGGACTCCATCGAGAGGATCACCCATTCGATTTGCACCTTGGAGTTTGAAAACAATCGGCCTCTTTATGACTGGTTTCTGGACGAATTAAAAGTGGAATATCATCCACAGCAGATCGAATTTGCCCGTCTTAACCTCAGCTTTACTGTTATGAGTAAACGTTTGCTTATCGAATTAGTGGAAAGAGAGATTGTCAGCGGATGGGATGATCCGCTGATGCCCAGCCTGGCAGGTATGCGGAGACGGGGTTACACCCCCGAAGCGATCCGCGACTTCTGTGATCGTATCGGAGTAGCCAGGAAAGACAGTCTTATCGATATGGCTTTACTTGAGAACTGCGTTCGTGAGAACCTGAACGAAAAGGCTCCCCGCGTTATGGCTGTGCTCCGTCCCCTCCGTGTGTTTATTGATAACTACCCGGAAGGGCAGGTTGAGGAATTCGATTGCCCGTATCATCCCCAGAATCCCGAAATGGGTTCCCGGAAAGTGCCCTTTTCCCGGGTACTGTATGTAGAACAGGACGATTTCATGGAAGATCCGCCAAAAAAGTTTTACCGGCTGGCGATTGGTAGAGAAGTGCGTCTCCGCTATGGATACTTTATAAAGTGCGTGAGCGTCGTTAAAGATCCGGACACCGGAGACGTGATAGAAGTGCACTGCACCTATGACCCGGAAACGCGAAGCGGGTTTGCCCCCGATGGCCGGAAAGTCAAGGCAACCATCCACTGGGTATCGGCGGCTCATTCCGTCCCGGCCGAAGTGCGCCTTTACGACCGTCTTTTTAGCGTCGCCGATCCTCTTGGGACAGATTCTGATTATACCGAGTATCTAAATCCGAAATCGCTGGAAACTCTCAGGTCATGCCGGTTGGAGCCAGGCATGGCGGATGCTGTACCTGGAAGCCGGTACCAGTTTGAGAGGCTTGGCTACTTCTGTGTGGATTCTGTTGACTCTTCAGACAAGGCCCTTGTATTCAATCGAACCGTAACATTGCGAGATTCATGGGCAAAAATCGCAGATAAAGGGAATAAATAGACTGCAGAGTTTTTATCCGCGACAACGGTGGTTTTTTTTGCGCAGAAAACAAAAAAGGGTTTAACTCAATTGAGCTAAACCCTTTTCTATTCAATGGCTGGGAGACCAGGATTCGAACCTGGATTCACGGAGTCAGAGTCCGTTGTCCTACCGTTGAACGATCTCCCAGCAGTTTGTGTCCGTGATTCATGTCAATCAAAAGGGGAAAACAGAGTCTTTCGTCTCCGGTAAATCATGAACTACACAAAGTTTCAGGACTCGTTATGAACCTTACATGGTTCCTGATTCGGACGGCACGTTTAATACCACTAAATCACTTCATTATCAATAAAAAATCAATAAAAAATTTTCCTAATAAACTCCTTTGGTCTTTCCGGAATGACATCCTGATACTCCGCGCTCTGTTGGGGTCGGACCAAGTTAACTTATTAATATATCACTATTTATGTTCCAAAAATAGGTGTTTTCAGGCCTTAGAACATACTTTTTGGGGTCAAAATGGGCACTGTAAGAAACAGATGGCTCCCTAAGTTCAAACACCCCGTTTCTTTCATGAACATCCCTCCCTAATGCTCTGCTTGCCAGGGTTCTTTTTATCTCCGATATAAACTCCTTACTGCCCACTGCAATACTCTCTGTCCATGCTTCTTGCCGTTGAAGGGAATTGTTTTGCAGGGTTTGATCCAATAACTGCGTATAGGTGCTTCTCAATGTCTCCCTGTCGGAAAATCCAAGAATATTTTCTAACCTGGTCTGATCGATTAGTAAATATCTCTTAGGGGGATTCATGATTTCATTATATCCGCTCTCTTTCCACCCAGACGGATGTTTCACAACACCGGCCCTTACCATATTAAGATCGATATAGATCATACAGCTGAGTAGATGACTGCCTGTTTGTACTGCTGTTGCATGATAACGATCTTCCCAGAAGGCACCTTTGCGATTTTTGCGCTGATTGTATTCCTGTCCTGTCCTTCCCGCGATCAGCTGCATGCTTTTGGGGATTGTGTTTTGATCTGTGTCGACAACCAGGAGATGGATGTGGTTTGAGGTAACCGTATAATTAAGAATCACTAATCCATATCGTTTTCTTGCTTTATACAGCCACTGAACCCATCGATTCCTGTCTCTTGAAAATTTGAGTAAGAACTCTTTCTTGTGACAACGATGCGTAATATGCCAGACACAACCGGGAATGTAATGACGATTAGCTCGGGCCATGATTCCTCAGATACTTCCTTGAAAACCTTAGAACCACTTTTTGGGACCTAAAATGGCGGTTCTAAGGGCAAAACAAAGCCTTTTTTTGACACATTTATACATTATTTCAATTAGTTGTCTTGGTCCGAACCCACGACCCCCACGAAAGGAGAATATTTCAAGAAAAACCCCCGGCTTTGACAATTCGGGGACATCCATGATAAGTTTTGTCAAGGGAAAAACGGAGATTCCCCCCCCGTGCTTCGGATTTCCGGTTTATCCGTGTCGGGGATCTGAAAACAAAAAAGGGTTTAACTCATCTTCAACAGTTGCAAAAATATAGTTGTGCAATATTGGGCATATAGATATCCCGAAAAAGTTCTTGGCACCACAGATTGCTCTTTGAAAAGTTTATAAAGCATCTTTACATCTCTCTGAT
>Ga0265596_1000482_pt1 | contig 23935 bp, 36 predicted proteins | sample saktaG_FD_190143 | JGI IMG/M metagenome (GOLD analysis project Ga0265596, IMG submission 190143) | Saline water microbial communities from Sakinaw Lake, British Columbia, Canada - sak_2013_06_06_60m | ecosystem: Environmental > Aquatic > Non-marine Saline and Alkaline > Saline ...
AAGGCTTTTTAAGTCGGCTCGCTTGGCAGGACAGCTTTCGAACCTTTAATTGGACTAAGGCATTTCCTGTACCGGATCTTGCTATAAAAGAAATAAAACAACTTTTAGCCTTAGCTTAATCTTTTTCTTAATTCTATCAGCTAATAAGGCTTAACTGGATAGGGTTAGAACTTTTACTCTAATAATTATTTTGGGTTAATTTTTCTGCGGCCCATAAAATCATCTTTCGCTTTCTTAATAGCTTCAGGGATTACGAAAAGCTCACTGACTAATTCCATAAATATATTTTGTAAATCTTCAGCATCTTGTGGAGTAAAATCTAATAAATCAGGATCACTGTCTGGATGTGCTCCTTGATTACCAGCTTCTTTTACAATATATGCGTTGTCAGAAAAACTTTTTGTAAGTTTAACTCCATTATATTCATTTCCTACCGTGGCTTTTAACTCCGTACTAAGACTCCCAGCTGGAATACCAAGAATATCTCTAGTTATAACTTGTAATGCCCTACGAAACATAGCTGCAGCAGCTATATGAGCATTCGCATCGATAGCTCTAATTGCTTGCCGATAAGCAATACGCAAAGAAGGTGGATCTTCTGGAAGTTCTTTAATATCCTCTAATCCTTCCGCTGGTATTGATGTAATCTTATAAAATTTTTTAATCTGTTTTCTTTTACCATCTATTTCAACAACTTCCGAAAAACTAAAAACCAACCACATTTTATACATATCACAAACAGGACAGCAGAAATATATAATTCTAGGAGCATCCCAATCGGTTATATATCCACTAAGAGTTGTTTCTCTTGCATAATCTTTTCTTATAACATCAAATCCCCGAACAATTTTACATTTCTCACAAAAAATATCCCAGTAAGCATCGTTAATACGACTGTCGGTTACTTCTGGATAGTTTTCTTTGATATAAGCTATTTGTTCTTCTTTATTGGCTAACATATTTTTACGATAGCATATTTATCTTAAAAAACAAGCTTGATTTAAAATAAAAATCGTCCAGTAATCTAGGGTCTTTATTTTGAGTAAAAGAAGGGGTCGGATCAAATTATAGATTTAAACGGTTCTGCCGAATTATCGGTGAATTCCCATTGTTTATCTTTTTGTAAATTAAATATCTTTTTATCTATTTTTCTCTTATCATCTGCCCAATCATTATGGTAAACCTTAAAACTATTAAATCCACAATGAAAAGCAATTGCTCCAATTTCTTTATTTTTATCACGTCTTAATGATCGATTTTTCAACCCCTGCTTAATTGGATAGGGACTTTTCCTTATGTCTTTTGGAACGGCGATAGTAATATATTCTTGGCCCAAAAGAAGTCTTTCTGGTTCCTGACGATGAAAGTTGCTATGGAAGTCAAAAAAGATAACGAGTGTAGGGAAATCTGGAAAATTTCTAAATTTCCTCCTTGCCTTTTTTAAATCCTCCTCGAATCTATTAAAAAATTCTGGGTGCCAATATGTAGAAACTTTTCCTTGTCCGAGTTCTTGCTCTATTCTTTCCTTTTCTTTCTGCTCTCTCTCCTGAGGCAATAAGATCTTAACCTCAATTAACGTGTTATCGTCTGGAAGCAATAGATCTGGTCTCTTAATTTTTTGACTCCCAATTTTCTGCTCAAGGTCAATACAATTTATATTGCGCTGTTGAAAATAAAATATTAAAGTCTCGATACATTTTTGGTGATCTATGGCTTCTTTTGAGAGTGGCATAATGAAGTTTTCATTAGTTTAGCACACACAATCTGTTTTAAATCTTTAATATTCCTTAACCTTAGAGCTTCGGCTTCTTCGATAGTCAACTCAGTAACTTCTCTAATTAGCTTTTTGATCTGGGTTATTTTCATATCTATAGCAATTTAGGCCTAACCTTATGTCATCTTTAATTAACTGATTGCCTTCTGTTGTTGCGATGATGATTGTTTTTCCTGATTTGCTTGGACCATAGTCTTTGGTTAGATCAATTTCAATATTGAGTTTGTTTCCGTCAATTTTAACTTCAACGTTTTTCATTTTTTTATTATTTATATTATAACACTATTTATTAAACCACAACTTTTTCGTAAGTTTTTTTTCATAGGTTTATTATTTTAATTAGTCTTTTATAATTATACCGTGAATTCAAGCTAAATTTAATATTCTGGCAAAGTATATTTTCCTGATGGTAAAGTATATTTTCCTGATGGTAAAATATATTTTCCTGATGGGATTGAATAAGATGGCATCTCATAATCTAGGGGCGATTGATGTTTAAAGGATACAACAGAAAAAATCAGAACCAAGATACAAGTCGCTAATAATGTAAGATAAAGTATTATGCATTTAATTGTTATTGAACGTTTTTTTAGAATGTTTATTTCTTCTTCGTCTGCCATCGGCCTAATGCTAATTGCATAATAGCAAAACAAAGAAAGGCAAAAAACCATCCCATTCGTAAAAGCTCCTTCTCCGTTAAGTCCATCTAGGTTATAAAAAATTAAACCACTTATAATAGCAAACGCAAGAAAAATTAACCATGTAAATTTATTTACATCCTCCTTAACTCTTTTATATTTATCTACTATTATACAAAATATAAAAAAGCCAGCAGAGAATAATACTCCACCTATAAACGCTAAATCATCATAAAAAAATAAACAAATAATAAAACCGTACAAAAAAAAATAAAGGAAACACATTCCATTGCTTTTAAAAAACTTTCCTGTTTTTCCCTTCAATGAAAGTCTATAAGGTTCCGCTTTAGATCTTTGATCCATTATAATCCTCTTAAATTAATTTAAAGAATTAAATTAGGACATTAAAACGATGTTTGGATTGTCTCCAAGCGATATATAGCCCCAAGAATGAACCTAAAAGAGATCCAACGCTCCTTACTTGAAATTGAAGTTGTAGAATACTTATAGACATAAAAAAGAAACCAATAAAAATAGCTATCCACAAAACAGTAAGAACAATCGAGGCTTGAAACTTATACTTAGGAGCAATTTTAAACCCTGCTAAAATAAAAACTATTGCACTCACAAATGGGGAAAGAGCATACTCAATAGGCCCAATGTTTACTCCTGAAATAGCACCTCCGTCTACAAGAGTAAAATAAAGAATCCAATGCAAAGGAAAAAGTACAAGAAGACTAAAAATTAATGCTCCTGGAAGTACAGTAATCCAACGAAGCCAGTATGTATAATTTCTTTTAATTTTTTCTTTCATAGACTTATTATAGTTTATTTACTACTCACTATATATTCACTTGGCTGGATATAAGTGGTTACCTCTTTTTCTACTAATCTCATAAAAGGCACAATAAAGTTCAGCTAGGCTTTTTAAATGTACATTAACCATCTCATCTGAAAGTTCTTTGTGAAACCTTTGCTTAAAATAATGCTTATATTTTGTAATTAATTTCTTTGAAAAATTAATCATAATAATTAAAACATAAAAATATTTTAAAAGAGTGGTTTTGTCGCATATAGTTATAGCTCTATATTAATAAAATACCATTTTGAGCTTAATATTTTAAGAAATATAAATATGATTCGGGAACTGAACGATGTTAGAACCTGTTTGTTGTATAGTCACTTATTTCATCCAATTCTAACTCTTGAGATGTATTTCCACTTCTAATATAAAATTTTTTGCTTTGCTGGCCGCTTTTGTCTGTGATTTCTAGATATAATGGTTTATTCCATTTTAAGATATCAATTATACAAATTTCACTATCATTGATTTTATCAAATTTTATTGATATTCCAGATGCACCAAAATTTTCTCCAAATGCATGATTGATAAGATTTCGAAGATGAACTTCAAATTTATCCTTATCTCCTCCAAGAGAAGTGTAATCATAATCTAATCCTAGTATTTCTCCATTGTCACCAATTCCAATAATTAATTTTCCTCCCTCTCCATTGGCGAAAGAAGATATGGATTTTAGTATCACATTTTCAAGCTTCTTTTCCATTCTTTCATTTTTAAAGTCCCAACGTAGTGATGATTTAAACTCAAGTTCATTACTCTCCCCTCCTACAATTAATTCTTCCAGTGAAACTCCTACCTTAGATTCCTCAGTAGTTGTTAGTTGTTCAAGAAATTTATTTAATTCACTTGCTAATAATTTTCTTCTTTTTTGAAGGAAAAGTTCAAAATTATCTAATTTCCATAAATTTTCTTCTTCTGGAACAACTTGCAAATTTAAGGCATTTGGAAATCTTTCTTTTACTTGTTTCAAATATTCTTCTGGTAACTTATTCGTTTTACGCCTATTCCCTATTTGTGTTAAAACTACTCTATTTGTAATTTCTTGTGCAAGAGCATATTTGTGTTTATTATTAAAATTATAACCTCTTTCTTTCAGTAAAGAATAAGGAAAAATATGATCCCACTCTAATGTATATTTTTTCCCCATATTTTGCCTAATACCAATACCAGTAGTAAAACAAATTGCCTTTTTGCTTTTAAAATACCACCTCATTAAGCTATAAAGAGCATGCCTTATCCCAACACCTATAAATTCCTCTGGATTTATTTCAAGAGATCTCTCAAGCTTTATATTGCTTATTAATTCATCAAACGGATTTTCTAACTTAGCTACTATCCCCAAGTCCTTATCTAATTTTTGTGGCAACTGACTGATATATCTTTGTCTAATTTGAGAATAATAAAACCATTTTATTATTTTATTTATTTGTTTTTCCGAAATATTATTCTTTCCAAGACGATATACAAAAACAACGATTGGTACAAGAGCATATACCGAATTAATTTCATCAGAGTGATCAACATAACCATGTGTTTTAAGAATGTTTACAACATAATCTAGAATCTCCTCATCTAATCTTTTCCAAGCATCTCTAATTTTCTGATCATTACTCCTGTCATGAAGTTTAGTCATATCAGAACCATAATTATATAAAACACCTAGGAGACAATAAATGATGAAGTCTAATTTAAACACAAATCCATCCTTTTTCATCTCATCTAATTTTCTTTTAAACTCTTCTCTGGCTTCTGGCCAATAACCAGAAATTTGTGCAAGTGCCAATTCAGCATCCGTTAAATTTACTCCACTATCATTTACTATATAAAAAATATCTATTGCATCTTTTAGGCTTGCCTTGACAGGAATTTGCTGCTCTAAAAATTCTCGATCTAAAATATTTTCAATTGCCCTTAAATTATCATATACTTTATCTTCCTCATCATCTGATAATTCATATCCCTTCTCTTTAATAGCTTTAATCATTTTATTTTGTTTTGCTTTTTTCTGAAAAATATCAGTAATGTTAATCCAAAAAGGATTATTCTCCATTAATTGTTTTTTGTAGTACTGAAGTTCTAATGTACTAATGTGAATATGAAGCCCACGTGGATCTTTTACAATATCCTTTTTTTTATAATATGGAGGTATTTCCCCTCTTATTAAAAGATAAAGGCTTGTGACCCTCTGTTGACCATCTAATAGAATTTTCACACTTCCTTGTCTTGAATCATATTTCCAACTTCCTTTCAGTTCTGGAGGATTATTAGTCTCCCATATAAGCATTGTTCCTGTCGGATATTCCTTGATAAGAGAATCTATTAAATTTTTTACATTCTCCCTTTTCCATACAAATTCTCTTTGAAAAGCAGGAACAAATAACTGATTGTCATCTATCTTATCTAAAATATGTTTTATTTGCATAATTTATTTTTAATTTTTGGATTTATTTTTTTGTAACAAAGATTAAAACCACTCCTTTCCTTCAATGATTATGAACTTCTTAGTGTCCTTTTTAAATATACCCGGAATAACATATTCAGGATTTTTTAAAAGGTACTCTTCAAAAGATTTACCTTTCGGCCAGTCTGAGAAAAAAGATATATCTTTAATTATTTGAAAATTCCATTTGCCAGATGGCCCATTATAAGGATAAATAATATTAACTATTCCGGCTTGCTCTGGTTCTTTACTAAACCCAATGGAATAGATATAAGAATTATTAGCTTCTGTAGTCCATGATTCAAGATGTTTATGTAATCCTGATAAATCTCGTGAAACCTTATTAAATATTTTTTTATTAATAGCATTAGCAAAAAACCCTGTCGAAGTTCGATGTTCTATTGGGGTTTTTATAAGATGTGTTCTCTCCAAAAATTTCTCTAGCCCTCTAAACAATAGTAAAGCAATGCCACAATAAATTAACCATAAAAATCCTTCATACATAATTATTAAAAATGGTTTTAAAATTCTACTATATTTCTAAAACTACATCATCAATAAATTTATTTTCATTATACCTCTCTATTTTTATTATACCACAAGTTCGAACCTTCTTTAACCCTAATAAAAAAAGCCTCTTAAATAAAGGCTTCTATAGTCGCTTCTGAAACTGGAAGATATTAGAACCTATTGCATAAACAAATGAATGTCCACCCCCACATTTTATATAAAAGTATAAATATAATAAAAAAATAAACAATAAGTATTAATACTGGAAACCAAGCTTCAAGTTTATCTACAAAACTATGTTTAATATTTTCTAGAGGATTCTTTCCTGTATAACTTTCCATAATTTTAGCCGCACGTTTTATTGTACGCATGCATTCATCTATGTATATCAACAAAGAAAACGGTATGATAACAAGTAATATAGATAATATAATTTTCGCCCACAAATCACCAAGTGGTATTAAACTAGGGTTAAGGGTAGCAACAATTAGTAAAGTTGCCGATAATACACTTAAAGATGGTAACAATCTTACTATTTCTGAGGTGGAAGATGTAATAATCTCTAAGAAAGGTTTAATTATAAGCCATTTATGCTCAGGAGAAAATTTTTTATATTGTCTCTGTTTTTCTTTATCAGGCATTTGTTGTTTAATTTCTTCCATACTCTTTAAACATCTGTTTATTTTCCCTTATTATACCAAAAAATCGCCTTATTGGCGACTTAAAATCACTCCAGTAATTGGATAATTATGATACATTAATCTGTGGCAAAATGTTAAAACATCATTCCTTAAATGATCCATTTAAAAACAATCTCGCTTTTTCTCTGTGATCTAAAACATATTCATCATTAGGATCTATTTTAAGTGCTTTATCAAAGCAATCTATTGCTTCTTGATACATTTTTAATTTTTTAAGAGAAATTCCTTTATCAATTAACGCATAACTATTTTGTGGGTCAATTTTTAATATTCTATCATAGTATTTTATTGCTCCGCGGGGGTCACCTGTTTTGAAATACAATGAGCCCATACCAATTAGTGCTTTGGTATTCTGTGGATCCAACCACAATATTTTAGAATAGTAATGTATCACTCCTGTAAAATGGTCTATTTGAAAAGAAGCTATAGCTAAAGCAAGCCATTCATCTATCTGCTCTATTTCTTCATTAGTTAATGCATCTCTTGTAGTTGTTTTTATAGGTGGTTTAGAAATCTTTCCATTTCCTATAAAAATACAATAGATAAGAATTCCAATAAAAGCTCCTATAATTACTATAGCGTTAAACCAAAAATAGAAAAAAGAAATAAACATTGCTCCTGGTATAGGATAGGAAGGAGTTTTTTTATGAAAAGAAGGCGCCCTAAGGAGTGGAAGAAATTCCATCTTTTCCTTAAGAAGTTGAAAAGGATTCATTTTTTTCTTTTATAAAATTAATTTGCCGTCGGAAAACATAAAGCTCCCCGCCAGCGATAGCTTTCGCTACCCATACACCTTTCGGGATATGACCGTTCAGAGTGCTCTGACGAGGAGCTTGATACCCTGAACGGTTGCTTGTGCCATATTCTATTAAGAACTTAGGCAATTTAATTATCTAGTGCTTACAATTAAAGAATAACATAAATCAATACAATTGAGAACGATTTTGCTTTTTCAATATGATGATCTATAAAAATGGCTCCATCAATTAAGATAGAGCCACAGAGTTAGCCTCACCGTTTTCATAGTTATAATACCATAAGTATTATTTTGGTCCAATATTAATATATCAAAAAGTAATTTTATTTACTTATAAGTAGCCATTTTGGGAACTAAAGAATATTTGAATTATATTTCAACAGCAAACTAAGTATACTTATGCTCCGAATTTAAATCCATAAAATTAGATTCTGGACAAGACTATATTAATCAACCCATAATCTCAAATAGTTTTTTTCCAATTTTTTTAACATCAGCAGTTTTCTCATTCTTTCTTGTTTTGGCAATCAAAAATTCGTAAACCGATACTGAAAGTTTTCCCGATTTATTCTCTAATTCATACTCATCTGCAAAAAACTTGTATGCTATAAGACCATAATCTCCTATATTGATAAAGTCAATAAAATCATCATAAGAAAATTTCAAAACATTATTCGATTTCCGTAGTTTCTTAAAATCCTCAAATGCCCTTGCGATCAATTTCTTTTTTTCCTCCTTAAAATATTTCATATATAGATGCTATTATGTCTCTTTCTGGTAATAATTTTATTTATCCTTTTGCTTAAAATATTCTAGTGATAATTTATCATTAATCTCACATTCTTTTATTCTGATGACGGTATAACCCATTGTTTTTAGTTTACTATTTACAATTTTGTCTCTTGTTTTATTATTAATGATTTTTTGCTCCCAAAACAATTTGTGTGTTTTGGGCTTTCTTTTCCTGCATCTACACCCATGCCAAAAACAACCGTCTACAAAAACTACTGTCTTACTTTTTGGAAAATAAAAATCTGGTTTTCCATAAATTTTTTGTTTTCTCCTCCACCCTTTAATATGATTCTTTCTGAACAATTTAATCAAGGCAACTTCCGTAGATTCATTTCTATAAGACTTTATCGAGCTCATTATTCTTGAACGAATTTTTTTATCAAATTTATCCATAAAATAATAATGTCTTGTGGTTTTCTAATAAAATCTTGTAGTTTTTATTTTTCTAACCTAGCCTTTCTTTTATCTCCTGCCAAGACATCCGAACCAATTTATTTTTTCTTTTGATCTCTGCAATCTTTTCCCTTGACAGCTCCTTTTGATAGAAAAACTGTTCTTCTATTTTTTCTATTTTCAATTTATTAATTATTATCTTTTCAAGTTCTTTTTTCCCCAGATCCTTAGCTCTTTTTAGTAAAAGTAATTTTTCTACCATTAGGTTATTTCTTATGTCTTTATTAGAAAAGACGGTAAAATCTTCGTCTAACAATTTACAAAATGGTTTTTGAGGCACGGGAAATTCATAACACAATTGGCCCTCCATTCTCTGGTTAACAAAAAGTTTCTGTCCCTTGAAATAGTCTAACCCCTTTATTTCATATGCACCAATATTTATATCAACCATTATAATAATGGATAATTTTTCATAAGCAACAAATGATTTTATCAACTGTTCCACATTGCCTTTTTTTATAGAAAAGATATTCTTTGCCGCAGATTTTAGTTCTAACAATAATTTTCCACCGTTCTTTAATATTAAATCAAAATCAGGAATAGTTGTTTTTTCACCGAATATGTTTATTTTTTCATTTTCTTCAAAGAAATCGTGTTTTTTGTCTCCACCAAAGAGTGTAACAGAAGCTACAAATTTATTTTTTTTAAGGAGTTCCAAAAATAAATCCTCTAGAAACCAACCATAAAGCATGTTTCGACCATATTGCAAATCCGCTCTTCCAAATGTTCCGCTTTTAAATTTTAACTTTCGATCCAATAAGCCAACTAGTCTTGTATATTTGTTTTCATTAGCCGACTTAACTGCAAAAAACATATCCGAGTCTATAATTCCACTAAAAAATTCTTCGTATCTTTGAGAGATTTCAGAAAATTCCATATCATCCATTCTCTTTAATTCAAATGTTATTTTTTTATCAGTCATCTTTAAAATAAATTAGTTAAAGCTTGGCATTCTTTCTACGAGAGACGCGACTAGCTTTGGAGGGATACCTTCTCCAATAATTTGCCTAGTTAAGTTATCGCTTGCAAAAGATGGAATGTTTAATCTTTTTGGTAGCCCCATTAATATTATTAACTCCAGAATACTTAAAACCCTTGCATCGGAATAAGTGCCATCTTTTTGGCATCGACCAGGGTGAACATTATTCTGCGAAGATACAGCACCATTACACATTGTTATTGTGGGGGCAGGTTTATCCCAATCCATTCTTTTGTATGTGGTTGGATATCCCCTTATTCTTCTTCCATTTTTCTTTGGATAATAAATTTTGTTGCTAAAAGCAGTCTGCCCAGTAGGGGTATTCTTCATCCACAATATATGTTCTGAGCAATGAGTCTTTGCATTATGATATTTTATATTAGACACCTCCCCGCTTTCTAAGCTTGGCAAATACCCTATGGCTTTTTCTACAGTTATTCTCGGTTGAATAGGAGGAAGTTCCCATTTCTTTTTTGACAAAAGAATTATAGCTCTTTTTCTTCTTTGAGGTGTGCCATAATCTGCTGCATCTAATATATTCATCGAGATTTTATAATCATTATTTAATTCATTGCTAATAAAATCTTTTATTTTTATTAATTTACCTCTATATATTATCGAGGCCTTAAGCATTAGAGGCACATTTTCAATCAAGACATTCTCTGGCTGTAGATCTTTAATGAAATCAACAACCTTTATTATTAAGGAGTTTCTTGGGTCATCTTTTTTCATTTTACCAGCAATGCTCATCCCCTGACAAGGAGGTGTCGCTATTAGAAATTTACAATTATATTCTAGAGCTTTGTGCAAAATATTATCGTATATTTTTTTATCCATTATATCCCCAACAATCATACTGCATTCGGGATACAAATACTTATAAAACTCTGCCCTTTTTGAAATTAATTCGTTCGCTACCTTAATTCTGATTCCGTTTTTTGATAAATAGATTTCGCCTACACCACCACCACTAAATAAAGAAACACCCGCAATGGGTTGAATTCCTTTGTTTTTTTGATGCTTTTTTATCATATCTTTATTTACTCTTTACTAATAAAATTGTACCTTTATTAACCATATTAATCAATCAACATTTTAGCTTTATTTAGTCATATTTCATTCTTAAAATATGACTAAATAAAACATGATCGTATTCTTTATATCGTTTCTAAACAAACAAGAAAGAAGAAACTCTTTATCCCGTTATATAAACGAATACTCTCTGCCTATTAAAGGAAAAAATCAACCTTAATGACACAAGGGAACCATAGCTTAACTATAACTTAACTATAGTTTAACATATTACTTTACTGTATTTAACTTAAAATTATTCCTCTATAAAGACGCGCACGGTTTTAATCTAAACGAAAACGATTTCGCATATAAGCAGGTAAAAGACCTGCCTTTTTTTATTATCTCTTAATCCTAATGGGAGGGTTAAGAGTTTTTTATATATTGATAAAACTAGCCATTGGGGGGAAAGGAAAATAAATAAAAGTCTTTCTCCAATGACGGGCATCTATAAGAGTAAATGTTTTCAATTATGAAAACTTTATTTTTTTCCTACTTATGGATGGTCGTAAAAGATAGAGTTCAAAGGTCGAAAAAATAACTAACTTTTAATCCTAACATATATGTCTTATAAAATTTCTCTTCCAGAAGAGACAATGAAAGATCTCTGGAGACTACGAGAATATTGTGGACAGCCCCCAATAGTCCAGCAAATCAGAAGGGCTGTTAATGAGTACTTGAAAAATAAAGAGATAGAAATTGGAACGTCTATTGAAGATCTAACTGAGACTATAGCAAAACATTCAATAGAAGAAAGAGAACGAAATGAATCAATGTACTAAAAGCACTTATCCTTGCGGGTGCGCTCGAGGTTTTACATGGCTTTGGTCGAAACCATTTTAAAACCGAAATCGTCTTCGTAAAATTAACAAAATTAAATCAATATGGAATTAATTACAAAAGAATTAATAGAACGCTTTGCAAAGGTTGGAAGTCAAGAAAATGACAAAGACCCAATTGTAATCGCAAAGCTCTTTAATCCAACCGGTGCAGGAGACTGGTATGCAACTGAATATAATCCAGAAACTAAAACGTTTTTTGGTTATGTCAGTATCTTTGGTGACGGAAATGATGAATGGGGATTTTTTAGTTTAGAAGAATTGCAAAGTGTTAAATGCAATTTTGGCTTGACGCTAGAAAGGGATCTGTACTGTGGCGAGAAAAGAATCTCTAAATTCCGTGTCCCAAGCCTTAACAAGAGATAAAAATATTAAAGTCGGGAGGAGTTAAGGTCGGCCTCCTGACTTTATCCTTAAACTTAAAAAACAAAATTATGGAAATTAAAACTAATAAAGAATACAATCCTGTGCAGTTAAACGAAACGATTAACTTTTCTCCAGATGGAAAGGTTTTAAGCAAAAGCCTAATGTTTAACCTGCGTGGTGAGACATCAGAAAAGGTTTGGAAGACTTATCTAGAACTGAGAAAGTTTACTAATAACACAGTGATTGATTCAAAGAAAAGTAATAAAGTGATAATCCAAGAAAAGTCTGTGGAAGATAGAAAAGAAGAAAATAAAAGTGAAGCTTGTCCAGATTGCGGCTCTCCTCTAATTGAAAAATCTGGTATCAGCAAAAAGACTAAAGAGCACTATCACTTCTGGGGCTGTTCAAGCTTTCCAAACTGCATGTATTCTAAACCTTTTATTGGTGAAGGATTATTCCAAGATGATGAGAATCTGATAATGTTTCAAAGCTAGTCTCATAGATATAAGGTAGTTTCCTTGCACTACCAAGAAGCCGGAGGGTTAATTAATTAACTCTTCGGCTTTTTTTTGTTTTATATAAAAGTTTTAAAGAGATTTCCACGGGTATAGATGATATTACCTATCAAGTATTGAAAAAACAATCAAAATTTTATAAAATAAAGATAAGAACTAATCAAATACAAATGGCTATAATAAAGTGGATAACAATTGAAAAGCTATCTGGAAAACCATTATTAGAATTGTGGGAACTTCTTGAAGATATTGAAGACAATCTTGAGATAGTGGATCCATTAAACTCTATCTCCATACCTTTGCTTCCTGAGAAATGTAATACCAAAATACAAAAAAAACGACATTGCAAAAGAAGAGAACAACTCCTAGAAGAACTTGAGAAAACAGAAGAAGTGTTAGAAATTTTACATAAGCCTAATCAAGATATAGACTTCGCGTATATAAAGGTTAATAAAAACAAGTTTTATTCTTTTTATGAAAAGGTGCAAGAAGGAATAGAAAAATCAGATCAAAAAATAATTCCGGATAAACTCTCGCCGTTTCTCAATGCTAAATGGGAAGATATTACAATTCAATTTGTAAATGGACACGAGGTAATTATAAAGATAAAAAAGAAAGTGTGGCATACCACCTATGAAGAAATGGGTTTCAAAGATAAAAGAACAAAACTTCCAAATAGACAGTGGGAATTTCTTAAGAATTTATCAAAAACTAATGGTGAGATATCATGGAAGAACCCAATAGCTACCGTAAAGGGTAAAAAGCAGAAGCAGTTATTATCTGATAAGCTTAAAAAATATTTTAAGATTAACGAAAAACCATTCCATTGTGACAGAAAAGAAAAAATGTACAAAATTAAAATTAATTTAATAGCAGAAACTAAATCAACGCCAAGTCCTAAAAAAGAAAAAGGAATTAAGGAAAGTATAAAAGAACTCCACGAAGAACAATGCCCAGAAGTCTATGAGAAATAACTAAGTGAATTCACCAAAAATTAGTTATCTAAAAAAAGCCCTTAATAACAGGGCTTTTTGTTTTATCTAATTTTTCACGGTGAATTTTCGTCATATATAAGTAGAGGGCAAAAAGATAAATAAAATCCTCATTAAAAATAGAATCTATGATGAATAAAAATTATGTTGTTATATAAACAAATAATAAATTTTAAAGAGTTTTGCAAAGATAATCCTGATAAAAAAATTGATAAGAATAGAGATAGAAAACCAAACTCAAGAATGATTGAAGAAGCTAGCGATAGATTCGCTGATCTCTTAATTTCTCAAATAGAAATTAATAAAGCAAAAAATCATTCAGTTAAAGGTAGCGGATTGAAGTAATTTGAAGACTTTAATCCAGTGTCTTTAACACTAGTTGTAGAGGGGCATACTCGGAGTGCTGTGATGACAACTTTAAATAAATTATTGCAAAGGTTCCGAGCGACCACCTAGGGCGGCAGCGTACTGGGTAAAAGAATATTTTGTTAAATCATAAAAATCTTTTTTCTTCTTTTACTGTTTTCTTCTTTTTAAGATGATTACCCAGGGGCAGAGCCAAGGATGGGAAGGTTCTACAAAACTAAAACAGAGAGAAAAGAGGGAGGAAACCATTATGTCAACAAATCCACACAATATAAATAAAAGAATAACAAAACAAATTAGGGTATCAATAAAGATACATGGAGATTTAAAACTCAGGGCCATTAAGAAAAATACTACTATATCAAAATTAGCAGATTATATTATCGATAAATATTTAAAAGACAATAACAATTAAAACTATAAAAATAAAATAACGAAGACGACTTCGTAAAAGTATCGATTATTAATATGAAAAGCCAAAATTGTATAAATAAGAAAATATGAAATCAATAGAAAGGGTATTCCATGAAATAGAAGAACAAAATCCTAACTGGAGCTCCTATCTATGCTTTGCCGAAACGATTCGGGTAAGAAATTTCAAGGAGAAAACAATCCGATCTTGGTTCCATAAATTAGTTGATCCTCAGGATTATGCCAAGGATGAAAAAAAAGCCATTCTGAGATTTCTCCTTACTTTTAAAGAGTACTGAGGACGGCATGTTTTGAAGATAATATGCATCACCTGCTATCAAAAGACATGATTTGTAATTTACCTTATCTTTATGCCCTCTATGCCCTTATTGGACGAATTTAAAAAAATCTTCCAGAAAATTTTTCCTATGATATGAATGCTTATTTTAATAGAATTTTATCATAAATAAACCATGCTCTTGTATAAACAAATAATAGAAATCTTGATTCCAATCTTAGAAGCATATATAATTAATATTGGTTGGACGCCTCTTATAAAGCCTGCATAAGGTCTAGGTGTCCAACCTAACAACTTCGGCTGTAAAACCTTGTGCGGGCTTTGTAGTTTAAGCCAAAAAGTTTTAATAAGATCTAAAAAAATGCCAAAAACAATGATGGTTACAAATAACAAAATTGGAAAAGCGTTGATTTACTGCCGTGTATCAACCGAAGAACAAGCTAAGGAAGGTTATTCTTTAGATGCTCAAGAAAAATCTTGTAGTAGATTTATAAAAGATAATGGATACCGAATAGGAGGTGTATATAAAGATGAAGGAAAAAGTGCAACTAATCTTAATAGACCTGCCCTTAAAGATTTACTTGCAGAATGTCAGCAAAGTAAATCTATTGATGCTGTCGTTGTCCTAGAAACAGATCGGCTAGCAAGAAACACTAAAGATCATCTTACTATAAGAGCTATGCTCAAGAAGGCAGGTATAAAACTTATATCTGTTGCGCAGCCAATGCTGGATGATAGTCCCGAAGGAGATTTGATTGACACAATTTTAGCTAGCATCAATCAATTTCAATCAGCTATCAACGGTAGAAAAACAAAAAAAGCATTACAAGAGAAATTTAATTCTGGCTGGTGGCCTGGTTGGGCCCCCCTCGGTTATATGAGTAAAACAATAAACGATAAAAAAACTGTAGTCCCCGACCCTGATAGATGGCAGCTTATTAAAGAAGGATTAAATATGTATCAATCAGGTAATTATTCAGCATTACAGATAATAGATATTCTTCATCAGAAAGGGCTGAGATCTAAAACTGATAAGAAAGTATGCAATAGTATTATGATAAACACCTTAAAGAATCCTTTCTACGCTGGAATAATGAAATGGAATGATCAAGAAAAACCAGGAAAACATACAGCGATGATTACTCTAGATGAGCATAAACAAATTCTATCTATTATGGAAGGCCACAATATGCATGCTTGCCGAAGAAGAAAACATAGCTTTTTATTGAGAGGATTCGTCTTTTGCGATATATGTGGACAAAGATATACAGCAGAAAAACATCGTGATAGAAAAAAAGTAGATTATTATCATTGCTCAGCAAGCAGTAAAAGGCATAGCAATGAAGGGCAGAATATAGAAGTAAAAGAATTAGAAAAACAAATAGAAGAAAAATTCAAAAACATTCAGTTTAGTAAAGAATTTATTAATATTATTATTCAAAAAGTGCAAAAGTTTTATCAAGAAAGAAAGAGTAGAAAGGTACAAGAAAAAAAGATTCTATCGAATAAAAAAATGGCGATGGAGAAAAAGAGGGATATCGCTGAAGAAAAATTACTAGCTGGTGTTTTAACCGATGAAAGTTTTATAAGAATAAGAGAGCGTTGTGATGAAGGTATTCTTCTTCTTCAAAATGGAATAGATGAAATAGATAATAAACATGATGTTAATATTGATACCATAAGAGAAGTATTAATGCTTTCACAAAATATTTATAAGGCATATAAAAAAGCCCCTTATGAAATTAAGAGACTCTATTTATCTTTCTTTTGGGATGGTTTCTGGGTTAGAGATAAAAGAATTATTAAAGCAAGACCAACCAAACTAGTAGATGCCCTAGTAGAAAACAGAAAAGTTATAATAAGAAGTGACTTGCTCGCTTGGCAGGACAGCTTTCGAACCTTTAATTGGACTAAGGCATTTCCGGTACCGGATCTTGCCATAAAAGAAATAAAACAACTATTAGCTTTAGCTTAATCTTTTTCTTAATTCTATCAGCTAATAAGGATCCTATGACTGGACAATGTTAGAACCTGTTTAGTAAAATACTAATAATCTGTCCTAAAATTTTCCAAATCTTCGGTAAAAAATAACCAAAAATACCAGCGATCACTATGTATAAAATATTTAACCAAAATTTATTTTGTTCTTGTTTTTGTTTTTCTGTTCTATATCCCCTCTCTTTATATTCAAATAACCCTGGCTTTACTCTTAACATTAATCCGTAGATCTTTTTAAATTCTTCTTCTATCCATTTAAACCTATCGATATCCTTTTGTGCTTCCCCAAAATCAGGCATAGCTACTGAGTGCTTAGTTATTTCTTCTACCAATTTTTCATCAATAAGAAACTTAACTGTATAAACAACATCCTCTAGTGGTCCTAATGAATCTTTATTATATTTACAAAGAGGAAATCCATCTTTTAAGTCTTTTTCTATAATGTACTTTAAACATTTTTCATCTTCACCTAATAAATAATGAACAGGAGCTTCTCTTTTTTCTAATAGTGAATTAATAAAATCTTTGTCTATTTTCATATTATCCATATTCTAACAAAAAATCACCTCTTTTACGAGACGATTCTTCTTAAAAAATCCGCTCTGGGGACTGGACAATATTAGAGCCTGTTTTATAGCATAGAAACCGAAAACCCCACAAAAACAAGGTTTCTGACTAGGCTAGCTACTACCTCTTTTTCTACTAATCTCATAAAAGGTACAATAAAGTTCAGCTAGATTTTCTAAATGTATATTAGCAATTTCATCTGAAAGTTCCTTGTGAAACCTTTGCTTGAAATAATGTTTATATTTTGTAATCAATTTCTTTGAAAAACTAATCATAATAATTAAAATATAAAACTATGTACTAGTATATCTTATTTGAGTTTTGTGTCCTTATCCAATTCATCATAATTATTTCCAATTCTCTACAATTATTTATTATTCTTATGTCGTGCTAAATGCTCTTGTATCTTTTTTCGCTTTCTTTCAAGGGCTTCTAAGTGATCTTTTTGATCTATATCCAGCATATTTTTTCTATGTTCAGATCTTTTTTGTTCGTAATCAACGTACTCTGCCTCAGATTTTATAGACAAAGGAATATGAAAACCATATGGGATGTAAGGATTTTTTCTATTTATAAACAACCAATCTATTAGATTACTTTTTTCAATACCATCGTCTATTGATTTAATTAGATTTTTTATTTGAGATGTGCTGCCAAACTGCATATGCGGATATTCTTCAAATTTACACAAACCTTTTATGAGTAGGCTTCTTTCTACAACATTAAGTTTTGAAACGAAAATATCAAACTGTTGACTGTGAATTATATCGTGAATTATATCAATAACTACATTTCTACTGAATTTACATTCAACAGTTTTATCTATACCAATTTCAATAAGCATATCTATAAATTTTTTCATATTTTTATAAAATAGTATTGCTTAAGATCAATAGTAAAATCCAAATTATAGCCGCGATAATTCCGTATAATTTCCAATGGGAATGTTTAGGCTTAACGCCGCCGGATAGCAGCCACTGGGGAATATGTGAAGCGTTAGAGAACAGTGCGCCGAGAATGAATAGAGCTATAATTATAAACTTTTCCATATTTCACAAAAAATTAAAATCCTAATTCATTTAATTTCACTTTTACAAGTCCACGCATAATACCCAACACCATTGCAAGTATTAGCCCAATATAACCAAGAACCAAGCCAGCAATAGCATTTTTTTTACCTCCATATACATCTGGCTGTTTTTTTATTTTAGAAAGAGCTATATACCCACATATAATAGCGATAATACTCCCTGTTGAAAATGCTGTAGTACCAATTATACCAAATATTAAACTTGCGATTGCCAAACCTTTCCTTTTGGTGTTTGGTCGATTATCTTTTAAAATTTTAACTTCAATCTTTTTCATATTTTTTGTGTTTTATAAAATTCACTATATCCTCTCTGTGATAACGTCTATCTTTGCGCTCGCCAAAACGAACAGCAACCAAAATACCTTTCTTGTCCCATTGTCTTAAAGTATTTGGGTGACACCTTAAAATTTTACACGTTTCTTTAAGAGTTAGAAGCTCTGTTAGTGATTTATGTTCAATTTTTCTCTTTTTTATCATTGCGTTATAACTTAACATTTGATACCATTATTATATAACAAAAACTTTTCATCCACAACATTAAATGATAATTACATTGAATTACTATGAACGGTGAAAAAAATTATGCCAAAAGAAAAACTTTTTATTTACTAAATAAGATTCGGGAACTTATAAAATTTGCCCCGGAGGGAGATTTATTGAGATACCAAATTAAATTTTTTAATAATGGTAATCATCAAAAGAAAACGAGCCCAATTAAAGAGGATGAGATACTACACGACATTCAAAGATGGGGAGCATTAAAAATAGAGAATAAAGAGCGGCTTGATAACGAAATAATTTATTATCTAAAAATTTTACCTAAATTCGAAACAATTTACCTGGATCACAAAAATCTAATAGCCAAAAATAAAGAAGAAAAAATACAAGGTTACGAAGACAAAGATCAACCAACAAGCGACTCCTTATCAATTCGGCTAAGAAACTGCCAATTAAAAATAAACGAGAATACTGGAGATGTTAAGTTGAATAAATTTAAGGCAACATTAAATCCAAAAAGTGAGGAATTTCGTGTTCTTATAAAATTGGCGGCAAACAAGGATCATATGGCAACTTATAAAGATTTACTTGGAGACAACACATCAAAGGTCAATAAAAGAAATTTATCTTTTGTTATCAGAAATCTAAAAAAAGATCTCGGCATTCTTCCGATAAAAAATGCAAAAAATAAAGACATTATTAAAAATATAAAAACATACGGCTACAGGATTATAGATTAATCACACACGAAGCACATTCTTTCATAATAAAACCACGATCTATCCGTCTCGTTTTCCAACTTTTCCATATAAAGTCAAAGTAAATACGCTTTGGCTTTTTTAATTTATCTAAACCACAAAGTCATTTTAACTAATTAGCTAACAAAATTATATTAACAAAACTAGTGACTTAAAGATCTAACTAAAATTAATATGAAAAATATGAGATCACTTGAAAGACGATTTCGTAAAATAACAAAAAAAAATTACAATTGGAGTCCTTATCTCTGTTTTGCTGAAACGATAAAAGGACAGGGTTTTAACAAACAAACAATTCATAACTGGTTTCAAAAACTAGTAGACAAAGATGATTATGCAAAAAGTGAAAAAAATAAAGTCTTAAAATTCCTCGACATACTCACTAATCCCTGAGGACAGCATAAAAAGGGGTTATGTTGGCGCACCTGAGACTTTCAAATATCAAAGTAATCTAAAGACACAACTCCACAAAAATCAGATGCCTTACAAGGCATTTTCGCAAAAGGAACTAATCATATTTAAACTACAATCTATTAAAACTACAATTACACTAAATGCAATCAGTCGGCTCCATAATCAATAAAAATATCAGCAAAGAGAATGGTATTTTGAATACCAAAATTAACGGATTTACTAAAGTTCCTAATCTTTATAAAACAATAGCGTTATTTTATGTTAAGCAAACTACTCTTGAATGAGTTTAAAACAATAATAAAAAAAGATTATAATAAAGATCTTAGTAATCAAGAGGTCAGCCAAATGGCTAATACTTTAGTTGACTATTTTGATCTGTTGGCTAAAGTTCTTTACAAAATAAAAGAAAAAGTTAAAAGTCCTGACTTGCTTCCAATAAAGAAGTAAATCAGGGTTTTGAACCATATCGCACGAGGGCGTATCCGTAGCGCTAGCTAAGACGATATAAAATAAAACTTAGCAGAGATTACGGGCGACCGACCAACACGACCGATATACCGAATAAAAAAACCTTAAGCGTAAAAAAGATTTTGCGCATCATACAATAAATAAATAAAGGATATTCGGGTTGAGGGAGAGAAGGGAGGGAGGTATTAACTAAATTATAACGGGAGGAATATAATGTCGACAAAATTACAAAAACACAAAAAGACAACTAAACAGGTGCGTATTGATATTAAGCTTCATAGAAAGCTTAAGTTTGATTCTGTTGCTAAAAATACTTTGATGTCTTCTCTCTTAAACTCAATCATCAGAAATTATTTTGACAGATTGTACAACAATAAAAAACAATATGAAAACCACTCCAAATAACTCCAAAAATAAAAGCTTAAAAGGATTAAAACATCAGATGGAATATCTAGATTTTATAACGTGGATTGCTACACCAAGCGTTCTTAGAACACCTAAAAGCCAGCAAGAGCTATCAAAAAAGTTTGGAGTCGGACAAGATACTTTATCTGAATGGAAAAGCAGAGAAGGATTTTGGACCGATGTTTATGAAAAAAGAAAGCGATGGGGACGAGAAAGAACGCCTGATATAATTATGGCTTTATATAAAAGAATCATTAGAACCGGGAGTGCACAAGAAGTTAAGCTATGGCTTCAATACTTTGAAGATTGGTCCGAAAAAATTATCTCTAAAGAACCATCTCTAAGAAGATATGCCGACTTAACAAATGAAGAATTAGCAGACCGAGAAAAAACACTAATAGATTTTCTTCTTAAGAGATAGATGATCAGAGATTAAAGTAATAAAATTTATAAGCAAAGAACTAATGATTAACTATAATGCATATACTAAATAGAATATTTCAATTTATAAATAATCAAGACGTTGAATACAAAGATTGATTAAAAATCAAATCAGTCTTATAATAACTATGGACACCGTAATCAGCTTTCAAAGACAAAAAGGGGTAGTTTCTGCCTACTGTTTTTGAAAGAGAACGGTGTCCAGCAGAACTATCCCTTTTTGTATTAAAAATAAAAATATGAAAACAGTAATTTATTGTAGGGTGTCGTCCAAAGAACAGGAAGAAACTGGTTATTCTTTACCAGCGCAAGAAAGACTTCTAAAGGAATATTCTAATAGAAAGGGCTTTAAAATTGCAAAGATTTTTTCAATATCTGAATCGGCTAGCGGAAGATATCAAAGAAAAACTTTCACTGAGATGCTTAATTATGCAAAAACTAATAAAATCGCTATCATCGTTTGTGAAAAAGTTGACAGGCTTACAAGAAATTTAAAAGATGCTGTTGTTATTAATGACTGGCTTGGAGAAAATGATGAAAGACAAATACATTTTGTAAAGCAAAACCTTATTATCTCAAAAGAATCTAAATCAGATGAAAAATTCCGATGGGACATTGAAATTGTCCTAGCTAAAAAACATATCTCTAACCTATCCGAAGAAGTAAAAAAAGGACAAGAAGAAAAACTTGCAGAGGGCTGGCTACCAACTAAACCTCCCACGGGATATAAAACTATTGGAAATAAAGGACATAAGATTCACGTGGTAGACGAAGAAAAAGCTCCATTCATTCGAAAAATGTTTGAGATGTATTCAATTGGTAACTATTCGTTAAAAGCTGTAAACGAAATCCTTTACAAAGAAGGACTAAGAAACGCGAACGGAAATAAAATTACCAAAAGCCGGATTCACGAACTGATTTCCAATCCCTTCTATTGTGGGAAAACGCGTTGGAATGGAAAAATTGGCAAAGGATCGCACGAACCACTTGTATCTCAAGAATTATTTAATGAAGTACAGATAAAACTTACAAGAAAAATAGGTGCCCCGCAATACAAAAAACATCTTCCAATTTTCAAAGCCAAAATATTCTGTGAAGAATGTGGTGGAACTATAACTTGGGAAACACAAAAAGGACATTGGTACGGACACTGTAGTCATTATAAAAAATGCAACCAAAAAACATATCTCAGGCAAGAGAAAGTTGAAGAACAGCTATTCCCTTATTTCGACAAGGTTGCACCAAAAAACGAAAAAATAATACAATGGCTTGGGAAAGCATTAAAAGAAAGCCACTCTGACGAAATAAATTATAATGATACAAAAAGAAACGAATTAAATAAAATAATAGTAAGTTCTGACAGAAGAATTGAAGGTGCTTACCGGGATAAACTTGATGGAAGAATAGAACCAACTTTATGCGAGAAAATGATGATAGATGCCACAAAAGATAAAGAAGAAGCACTAAATTCCCTAAATAAGCTCAGCGAAAGCCGTACAAGCTACTACGAGGCCGGCTATGCTATCCACGAGCTTGCTTTAAGAGCAAAAGATATCTATCAGAGCCCAAGGACTACCACGGAAGAAAAAAGGATGCTTTTAAGCTATGTATTTTCGAACCTTAGTAAAAACGAAGATAAAATAACGCCAAACTATACTTTAGCATTCGATTTTTTAGTTAACTGGATGCCAAGGCTTAATAAGGTTTTCGAACCGCAAGAAACAAGCTTAAATAAAAGAAAAAACAGGGTTTTTGACCCTGCTTGTCCTAGATTGCTCCGCGGGTAGGACTCGAACCTACAACCTACTGGTTACACCTAGTCTCTAAGTTTCCTTAAAGGATGGACTATATCTTCACCTTGTCTATTTTATAGATTTAGGTGCCTCGGTATCTAGTCTCTACGGCGCCCCTGATTTCAATCAGGGTTCCCACGGTATTAGCATAGTTTGATATTATCAAACTTTAGCCTTCACCGTTATCCCGAGATGTTCATTCCAAAGTTTTCTTTGGAAGCTGCGAATTTTCAGCATGCAATTCTCTATGACAGTTTGCGCAAACAAGAATACATTTATCTAATTCCTCCTTAATCTTTTTCCAAGATCTAGTAAGTCCTCTGACAGAAAGTCCAAATTCTTTTTCTTTTGAATTAAGATGGTGAAAATCTAGGGCATCATTACATTTATTATACCCACAAAAAATGCATTTTCCTCCTTTATATTCAATTGCCATCTTTTTTAACTTTTTTCTTCTTGCTGTTACTGCCTTTTTAAGGTACTCTGCACGCTGTCGATAATTTCTTTTATCCATAGCGATGGGACTTTAGGTTATTAACACAGCCAGCCGCTCTACCATTGAGCTACCGCGGAATGTTTGATATATTATAACATTTACAAACAGCAAAATCAATTTTTAAGATATAAAAAACAGGTTCTAACATCGTCCATTTTATGAATCATTAAAAAATTGCCTTATCAGCGATTTTTTTATTACAGACTATTTATCAAATAAGTTATTGGTCTTAGCTGCTATTGG
>Ga0265596_1000493_pt1 | contig 23623 bp, 15 predicted proteins | sample saktaG_FD_190143 | JGI IMG/M metagenome (GOLD analysis project Ga0265596, IMG submission 190143) | Saline water microbial communities from Sakinaw Lake, British Columbia, Canada - sak_2013_06_06_60m | ecosystem: Environmental > Aquatic > Non-marine Saline and Alkaline > Saline ...
ATATTGAGTTTCAGGGATATTATAAAATGGAAATTTATGGTAAAATACTTGCTATTGGAAATATTAACGACTCCATCACTTTTACAATAAACGATACTTTGCATTTTTCCGATACATCAATGCGTGTCGGGGGTTGGAACGGAATCCATTTAATCCATGGAAATGATAATGACACTTCTGTTTTTGAGTATTGTAATTTGAAATATGGTAAAGCAGTTGTTAAAGTACCATGGTGGTATCATTATAATAAAGAAGGCTATGGTGGACTTATTTTTGCATACTCTTATCATGCTTTAATAATAACACATTCGAACATAACTTATAATCTTGCCAAAGATATTGGCGGAGCAATATATGCAAACTACTTAGATTATTTTTATGCAGGAAGAAATACATTTTCTTATAATAATTGCCTAAATATCGGTGGTTGTATTTATTATTATTCTTCTTCTGATGGCTCAGCTATTATCGAAAATAATGTTTTCACTTTTAATAAGGCACATTATTATAGTAATTATGGTGAATCAGGCGGTGGTTCATGTGTTTTTGTTAAATTACCCTATAGTGGATTTCTTAAGATTATTAACAATAAAATGTTTAATAATAAATCCCTTGATGGAGCAATATATGAAAATTCTTATGGAGCAATAGTGAATAATAATACTATTTGTAATAATTACGGAATATCAATAGTTAGTGGAAATCCACTTTCAAATAGTGTTTATGCAAATAATACTATAAGTAACAATTATAGGTTTCTTGGTTGTTCCGGTATTTTTTGTAATTCTCATAATCTTAAAATCATTAATAATATTATATGGCATAATACAAACGGTATGGGAGAAACAACACAAATTGATTTTTATGAAGATGATCCGATAGTAAATTATAATTGTGTCCACTACGGCTATGAAGGCGAAGGAAATATAGATAGCCTTCCAATGTTTGTTAATCCCACTGCAGGAGCAGGATTAGCTTACAATGGAGCAGATGCCGATTGGTCATTACTTGTAGAATCTCCTTGCATAAATGCTGGCACTCCTGATACCTCAGGTTTGTTTTTACCGGATTATGATATTGAAGGAAATCCGAGAATATGCGGTTTTAGGATTGATATGGGTGCTTATGAAAATCAGGTTTTTGCTTTAACAAAACCTGTTTTGCGGGAAAATAATTTTTCATCCGTTTATCCAAATCCCGGGCAGAATAATCTATTTGTTAAAACGGAATTAAAAAACTTAACTTTTGAATTGATAGATTTTACAGGGAAGATCATAATCCGCAAATCTTTAAACTCATTAACACAACAAATTAATACAAGCAATATTCCCTCAGGAATGTACTTTTATAGAATTCATAATAAAAGTGGAATTATTGAAACCGGGAAATGGATTAAACGGTAAACAGCAATTTCAATGATCATTTTTCAATACTCTAAATGAAACACTTTTACTCTAACATTTTCTTAGCCTGCAGCACAGCTTCAATCAGTCTGTCAATTTCATCCTTAGTATTATAAAACGCAAAAGATGCTCTTATAGTTCCCTGAATTTTAAACCAATCCATAACAGGCTGGGCGCAATGATGTCCTGTACGGATTGCAACACCCATCTTATCAATAATTATTCCTGCATCATAAGGATGAATATCTCCGATAAGGAATGAAATTACACTTGTTTTGTGTTTTGCAGTTCCGATAAATCTTAATCCATTGATTTTTTGCAATTCTTCTGTAGCATAATTTAAAAGTTCATTTTCATAAGCTTCAATATTTTCACGACCAATTTTATTCAGATATTTAAATGTGGCATCTAATCCTAAAACTCCGCCAACATTCGGTGTTCCGGCTTCAAACTTAAAAGGCAATTCATTAAAATAGGTTTTTTCAAATGTAACACTTTTGATCATCTCGCCTCCAGACTGGTATGGTGGCATTTCTTCAAGAAATTTCTCTTTTCCATATAATACACCAACACCCATCGGAGCATAAACTTTATGGCCTGAGAAACAGTAAAAATCGCAATCCAGTTCTTTTACATCCACTTTTAGATGCGGAATACTTTGTGCGCCGTCAATAAGTACCGGAATATTTTTTTCGTGAGCTTTGCTGATAATTTCCTTAACGGGATTAATTGTGCCCAAAACATTTGAAACATGGGTTATTGCTACCAGCTTTGTTTTGTCAGTTAAAAGTTCCTTAAAAACATCAAATATTATTTCTCCTTTTTCATTTATGGGGATAATACTGAGCTTTGCTTTTTTCTCTTCACATAAAATTTGCCAGGGAACAATATTGGAATGATGTTCCATCACAGAAATTAAAATTTCATCATCTTTGGAAATAAATTTTTTCCCAAAAGATGAAGCAACAAGGTTTATTGAATCTGTTGTTCCTTTTGTAAAAATTATTTCGTGAGAATTTTCCGCATTAATATATTGCTGAATATTTTTCCTTGCAATTTCAAAAGATTCGGTTGCTTTATTACTAAGATAATGAACTCCGCGATGGACGTTTGCATTTTCTTCTGAATAATATTTTGATACGGTATCAATTACCACCTTCGGTTTTTGAGTTGTTGCAGCATTATCAAGGTAAGCCAAAGGTTTTCCGTAAATATTTTGTTGTAAGATCGGGAAATCCTGCCTTATTTTATTTATGTCAAAAATCATGGGTTTATATTTTAATATCAAAATGAATTTCTTTTTCCGGTGAACCGCAATGCAAAACACATTTATCACAAATTGACAATTCGCCACGTAAACGTTTTTTTACCATATCATCTATCCTGTCACGCAAGGGCTTGATTGAAATTTTATTAATAACCTCAGCAGCAAAAGCATACATAAGTAACAATCTGGCATTGGCTTCGGTAATGCCCCGCGAACGAAGATAAAACATAGCTTCATTATCAAGTTGCCCTACAGTTGCTCCATGACCGCATTTAACATCATCAGCATAAATCTCCAGAAACGGCTGGGTATCAATTGAAGCTGTATCTGTTAGTAAAATATTTTTATTACTCTGAAAAGCTCTTGTTTTTTGTGCATCCCTGCGAACAAGTACATGACCGTTAAACACTCCTGTTGCATTTTCATCCAAAATACCTTTAAATAATTCATTGCTGCTACAGTTCGGTTCCGCATGGTCAATAAAAACATGGTTATCAATATGCTGGGTTTTATCCATCAGATAAACACCGTAAACATTAGCACCGCACATCTGTCCGCTGAGTTTTACAAAAGTATTGTTGCGGATCAATCCGCCATTTAATGTTATTGAATTTGTTGAAGCATTGCTGCCTGATTTCTGATGAACAAAAGTTGAATTTATCAGGGTTGAGTCATTATTGAGATTTTGTAATTTGTAATGATCAAGATTTGCATTTTCTTCAACAAAAATCTCAGTAACTGAATTATTAAAGCTTGATTGCTGATTAATTGAGTCATCACATTGAACCAAAGTAAGTTTGCTGTTTTTACTCAGGATGATCAAATTACGGTTCTGGACAAACAAATTTTTATCATGATTGATGATATTAACCATTTGAATTGCCTTTTTCACCTCAACTCCATCAGGAACATAAATAAAAAGCCCGTCCTGTGCAAAAGCTGTATTTAAAGCAACAAAAGCATTTTTATCGGACTGAATATTTTTGTTATAATATTTTTCAAAAATTTCGGGATATTGTTCAATAGCTTTTGCAAGACTTCCTATAACAGAACCATCAGGCATTTGTCTTAACTTGCTATCACCATTAACATAGAAACCGTTTAAAAAAGAAACAATATCAGTATCAAAATTATGAATTTCGCATTTGAATAATTCTTCAATATTTACATTATCGCGGCTTGAACTGATAAAATGATTATAATTTTTTGACAAGGCTTTTGAAAGGTCTGTATTCCTCCATCCTTCCATCTTTGTTGTTGGAAATCCTAATTGGTTAAATTTTTCAATTGCCTGATTTCTTAAATTTGAAATATATTGAGGTTCATTTTTGAAGATTGAATTTTTATTTTCTTCAAAAAGAGTTGTCAGTTTATTCTTCAGTGCAATGTATTTATTTTGTTTGTTCATTTTTTATCCAGTCATAACCTTTTTCTTCCAGTTCAAATGCGAGTCTTTTTCCTCCTGATTTCACTATTCTTCCATCATACAAAACATGCACAAAATCAGGAACAATATATTCCAGCAGTCGCTGGTAATGAGTAATAATTACAAAAGCATTTTCTTTGGTTCGCAGTTTATTAACACCGTTAGCCACTACCCTCAAAGCATCAATATCAAGACCTGAATCGGTTTCATCCAGGATTGACAAAGTCGGCTCAAGCATAGCCATTTGAAATATTTCATTTTTCTTTTTTTCGCCTCCTGAAAATCCTTCATTTACAGAACGGTTTGTCAGCTTGGATTGAATTTCAACAAGTTTCTTTTTTTCTTCCATTTTTTCCATAAAATCAAGAGCAGAAATCGGCGGAAGTCCTTTGTATTCACGGTGTTCATTAATTGCTGTCCGCATAAAATTTATAATGCTTACGCCCGGGATTTCAACTGGATATTGAAATCCGAGAAAAATCCCTTCCCTTGCCCTATCTTCAGGTGGCATATTATTGATGTTTTTTCCCTTGTAAATTATCTCCCCTTGTGTGATTGTGTAATCACCTTTTCCGGCTATTGCCATTGCCAACGTGCTTTTTCCGGTTCCGTTAGGACCCATAATTGCATGAACCTCACCATTGTTCACACTAAGATCCAAACCCTTTACAATTTCTTTCCCTTCGATAGAAACATGTAAATTTCGAATATTCAGTAACATATTTTTTTTCTTTGGTTAATCACTTATTCATTATTTTCTATCCAGCATCCAGTATCCAGCATCCAGCGACACGAAGTTAGCCCGTATGGGTATCCAGTATCCAGCCTATCCTACACTTCCTTCCAATGATATTTGAAGTAGTTTTTGAGCTTCAACAGCAAATTCCATTGGAAGCTTTTTTAAAACTTCTCTGGCATAGCCATTAACTATCAGCCCTATTGCATTTTCTGTATCTATACCTCGCTGGTTACAGTAAAATAACTGGTCTTCTGAAATTTTTGATGTTGTTGCTTCATGCTCAACTACCGAGGATTTGTTTTTCACATTAATATTTGGAAACGTATGTGCACCGCATTTATCACCCAAAAGCAAAGAATCGCATTGTGAAAAATTCCTTGAGTTTTCAGCTTTTTTAGAAATTTTAACAAGTCCTCTGTAACTATTATTGCTGTGACCTGCAGAAATTCCTTTTGAAATTATTGTGCTTTTTGTATTTTTTCCGATATGAATCATTTTGGAACCTGTATCTGCCTGCTGAAAATTGTTTGTAACAGCTACAGAATTAAATTCCCCGACGGAATTATCACCCTTCAAAATACAACCCGGATATTTCCATGTTATAGCTGAACCGGTTTCAACTTGTGTCCAGGATATTTTTGAATTTTCCCCTTTACATATTCCTCTTTTTGTAACGAAATTGTAAATACCGCCCTTTCCTTTTTTATCACCCGGGTACCAGTTCTGAACAGTTGAATATTTAACTTCGGCGTTATCCAGAACAATGATTTCCACAATTGCCGCATGCATTTGGTTTTCATCACGCACAGGAGCCGTACAACCTTCCATATAGCTCACATAGCTTCCTTCCTCAGCAATAATTAATGATCTTTCAAACTGACCTGTTTTTGCAGCATTAATCCTGAAATACGTTGAAAGTTCAATCGGGCAACGAACACCTTTAGGTATATAACAAAACGAACCGTCGCTGAAGACTGCTGAATTTAATGCTGCATAAAAATTATCAGTATAAGGGACAACACTTCCCAAATATTTTTTCACGAACTCAGGGTGTTTTTGAACTGCCTCCGTAAATGAACAAAAAATTATATCGTGCTTTGCAAGAGTATCCTGAAAAGTGGTTTTTACCGATACACTGTCAATTATTGCATCAACTGCCACTCCTGTCAGCCGTTTTTGTTCCTCAAGCGATATGCCGAGTTTATTAAAAGTTTTAAGTAATTCAGGGTCAACTTTATCAAGCCCTTCTAATTCTTTCTTTTTCTTTGGAGCAGCATAATAAATAATATCCTGGAAATTTATTTCAGGAATTTTCAGATGTGCCCATCTTGGCATTTTCAGGGTTTTCCAATGCCTGAATGCCTTCAAACGAAATTCAAGTAGGAAATCCGGTTCGTTCTTCTTTTTAGAAATAAATCTGATGGTATCTTCATTCAGGCCCATTGGAGCCATTTCCATTTCAATATCAGTTACAAACCCGTATTTATATTCCCCCTGGGTTACTTCATCAATTATATTGTTTTTGTCTGAATTCATTTTAATAGAACAAATGTAGCTTATTTAGAATAAGCTTTATTAAAAATAATAGCATACAAAATTACACAAAATTATTGATATACTAAACGCATTATACTTCACTAATATTATAAATATTATATTATTGATTTATTCCCAATCTACATCATTTTTTGATATTTTTGCAAATAATCATCAGCAAATAAAATATTTTTCCAAATGTCAAAACAAAACATTCCCAGAACAGAACTTTCCGAATTAGGTGAATTCGAATTGATAGACCAGCTTACAAAAAACATAAAATTAAAAAATAAAAGCACTATTAAAGGCGTAGGTGATGATACGGCTGTTATTGAAAAAAACAGGAATAAATATACATTAGTAACAACCGACCTGCTAATTGAGGGAGTTCATTTTGACCTTACATATTATCCATTAAAACATTTAGGCTATAAGGCAGCCATTGTAAATTTTTCGGATATTATTGCCATGAACGGTAAACCGGAACAAATAATAATCGGGATTTCCATATCAAACCGTTTTTCTGTTGAGTCGATTGAAGAAATCTATTCAGGGATTTACCTTGCCTGCGAAAAATATAATGTTGATGTTGTCGGCGGTGATACCACTTCAAGTGTTTCGGGGCTTTTTATTGCCATCACAGTAATCGGTGAAGTTGAAAAAAAAGATATTATTTACCGCAGCACTGCTAAAAAGGGCGATTTATTATGCGTTACCGGCGACCTTGGAGCAGCATACATGGGACTATTATTGCTTGAACGCGAAAAACAGGTTTTTAAAGCCAACCCTAAAATGCAACCCGATCTTACTGGAAATGATTATATTCTTGAACAGCAACTTAAGCCCGAAATCAGAATTGATATTATTGAAAAACTTAAAGAACATAATATCAAGCCAACTTCAATGATTGACATTTCGGATGGTTTGGCTTCCGAAATAAAACACTTATGCAAGGATTCAAATCTCGGATGTAATTTATACGAAGAAAAAATTCCGATTGATATAACAACTGCAAGTGTTGCTGAAGAATTTAAAATTGACCCTACAACTGCTGCTTTGAATGGTGGAGAAGATTATGAGCTTCTTTTCACTATCAATCAAAATGATTATGAAAAAATCAAAGACATGGAAGGCATTTCTATCATCGGTCACATGACAGATAAAAGCGAAGGCGAAAATTTAATTACTCGTTCAGACACGTCCATTCAACTTAAGGCTCAAGGGTGGGAAGCTTTTAAAAAATAAATTTTGCAGACACTAAATAAACATATCACTCAACTCCAGCCAATTATAAAATCATTGCCCGGAAAGCCGGGTATCTACCAGTTTTTTGATAATAACGGGAAGATAATTTATGTAGGTAAAGCCAAACATCTAAAAAAAAGAGTTTCATCATATTTTAATAAAGATATATCAGGAAGCGGAAAACTTACATTACTTGTCAAAAAAATTGCTGATATTAAATATATTGTGGTTGATACGGAGTTTGACGCTTTATTGCTTGAAAATAACCTCATCAAAAAATACCTCCCACGCTATAATATACAATTGAAGGATGATAAATCTTTCCCTTGGATTTGTCTAAAAAATGAGCCATTCCCGAGAATTTTTCCAACAAGAAACCTTATAAAGGACGGCTCAATATATTTCGGACCTTATGCTTCGGTAAGAATGATGAAAACCGTTCTTAACCTTATCAAACAATTATATCCTTTAAGGAATTGTAAATTTAAACTTACCGAAAAAAACATTCAAAATAAAAAATATAAAGTTTGCCTTGAATATCATATCGGAAATTGCAAAGGTCCATGCGAGGGTAAACAAACTGAAGATGACTATAACAATACAATTACTGAGATTAAAGAAATAATTAAAGGCAATATAAATGTTGTAACCGGTCAGTTAAAAAGATTAATGAATGAATTTGCAAAAAACTACGAATTTGAAAAAGCACAGATTGTAAAGGAAAAAATTGTGTTACTTGACCGGTACCAAAGCAAATCTACTATCGTAAATCCGAAAATCAATAATGTTGATGTTTTTTCAATAATTACAGAAAAGAACTACGGTTTTGTTAATTTTTTGAAAGTGATAAACGGAGCTATTGTACAAGCCCATACAGTTGAAATCAAAAAGAAGCTGGATGAAAGTCCCGAAGAACTACTTGCACTTTCCATTACTGATTTTCGCAAAAGATTTAGCAGCGATGCAACCGAAATAATTATACCTTTTAAAATAGAATATGAAATTCCTGAAACAAAATTTATAATCCCGAAACGCGGGGATAAAAAACATTTACTTGAACTATCCGAAAGGAATGCAAAATATTTTAAGATTGAGAAGCAAAAACAAAAAGATCTTATTGATCCAGAACGACATACTAAAAGAATTCTGAACGGGATGAAAAAAGATTTGCGACTAAAGGAACTTCCGGTTCATATTGAATGTTTTGATAATTCAAATATTCAGGGTGAATATCCGGTTGCAGCAATGGTTGTTTTCAAAAATGCTAAATCCTGTAAAAAAGAATACAGACATTTTAATATTAAAACTGTTAAAGGTGCGAATGATTTTGCTTCAATGGAAGAAATTATTTTTAGGCGTTATAACCGTTTACTTCATGAGAAAAAGCCATTACCCCAATTAATTGTTGTTGACGGTGGGAAAGGTCAGCTAAGCGCTGCATTAAAAAGTCTTGAAAAATTAAATTTAAGAGGAAAAATAAGTACTATCGGCATTGCAAAAAAGCTTGAAGAAATCTTTTACCCTGAAGATTCCCTGCCGTTATATATTGATAAAAAATCCGAAACACTAAAGATTATTCGGCAATTGCGTGATGAAGCCCATCGCTTTAGTATTACTCATCACCGTAAAAAAAGAGAAAAAGGGACAATAAAATCTGTTTTAACCGAAATTGACGGAATCGGTTATTCTACTTCTCAAAAATTGCTTCAAAAACTCCGGTCGGTTAAAAACATTAAAAAAGCTACAATTGAAGAATTACAGAAAATTATTGGAAAGTCAAAAGCTCAAATTGTGTTTGATTATTTTAATAAAATTGCATGAAACTAACATGAACCGACGGGTTAACCCGTCGGCTCACATTGGGATATGATTATTTTTACAAATATAAACAGATGAAATATTATTCTATAATATTAGTAAAGTTTAAAGTCTCATTAATAAATCATTTAACTTATGGAATGTAATAAATCGCGAAATTTAAAATCCTGCAACTGCACTTACGAGCCTTGCTCCCGTAAAGGTATTTGTTGCGAATGTATAAGCTATCATTTGAAATACCGTGAACTTCCTGCATGTTGCTTTCCTGATAATGCCGAAAGAACTTTTGACAGGTCGTTTGAGCATTTTGCCCGTTTGGTTAATGCCGGAAGTGTATAAATAAAGGGATTCGGATTAAAAAAGTGTCTTTTACCGGAGTGTAAATTTTATTGGCAAAACAAACTGAACTCTTACGGGTTTCATTCTTTGTTTTCCGGGTATCCATTTAGGCATTGCTTTAACAACACGAATAGATTCTTCATCACATCCTCCGCCTATACCTTTTAATAATCTAACATCAGTAATAGAACCATCTTTTTCAACAACAAATGTTATGTAAACTCTTCCTTGTATTCCTGTTTCTCTTGCCATGGCAGGATATTTAATTTTCTCATATAAATACCTGATTCTTGCTATATCACCTCCGGGGAAGGATGGTTGTGATTCAACTGCTTCAAATATTTTATCTTCGTCAATATCTTCTTCATCCGGATTATTAAAAGTGGCATATTCTTTATTTTTTGTATTTTCATTAGCTCCAATGTCAATTTCAATAATGTCATCTTTAATTTCTTTTTTGTCATCAACAATATTGAGAGCCGTTACTTGTTTTTGTAATACAGGTAATGGTTTATTCTTTTGTACGGTAATCGGAATGATATCTGTAGAGATTTTACTTGCTTTTCGGTTCCACACTTCAATTTCTTTTTTATCATAGCTTTTCCATTCAAAAGCAACCAAAACAAGTGATAGTGTAATAATAAGACCTATTTGGGCAAATATTAGCTTTTTTGATTCAAGGTCTTTCTTTGGTGATTTTTTTGTTTTCATGATTTTACATATTTATTAATATTACACCAAAGATCCTGCCAGAATAATAGCAATATTTAACCAAAGAAAACAAACATTAATGAAATGTCTTATGGTCAAAAAAAAGCCTCGAAAAAATCGGGGCTTTAAAAATATTTATTGAAGTGTAAATTTGATAGGCAAAGTAAACTGGACTCTAACCGGTTTTCCTCTTTGTTTTCCGGGTATCCATTTAGGCATTGCTTTTACAACCCTGATGGCTTCTTCATCGCATCCGCCACCTATACCTCTTAAAATTTTTACATCAGTAACTATACCATTTCTTTCAACAACAAATGTTACATAAACCCTTCCTTGTATCCCACTTTCCCTTGCCATAGTCGGGTATTCAATATTTTCGTTTAAAAACCGTATTCTTGCTTTATCTCCACCCGGGAATGATGGCATGGATTCAACTACTGTAAAAATTTGGGCTTCTTCAACTTCTTCATCGTCCTCAATTTCTACAGGAACGTATTCTTCAATTTCAGTTTCCTGATCTGCTTCGGCATCAATCTCAATTTCATCTTCAATTTCAACATCATCATCAACAATATTAATAACCGTTACCTGTTTTGGAGGGGGAGGAGGAGGAGGTTTAACTTTTTGTTCGGTAATTGGAATGATTTCCTCCGGAATATCAACTATCTCACGTTGAGATAAATCTATTTCCCTTTTCTCATAAGTTTTCCAATTAAAAGCAAGTAAAACAATTGCTAAAGTTATAATAAGACCAATTTGCGTAAATACAACCTTTTTTGATTCAAGGTCAGCTTTTGGTGATTTTTTTGCATCCATAATTATTTTATTTTAAAAAAATTCTCAGCATTAACAATCAGCTAAATTATTAAATATTTTTTAAAGAATCAATATTTTTCTTAAATTTTTGTCTAAAAAAAATGTAAAATAGCAAAACGCCTAAAAAACAACCGGCTGAATTTGCAGCAAAATCATATATATTTCCGTTTCTTCTCACAAAAATAAATCTTTGCAAAATTTCAGTTAATCCGCTAAATACTATACCAATTAACAAAGATGCTATTATGTAATTAGAACGTTGTTTAGCAGAAGTATATTGCTTTTTAAATCCAATATTTAAAAGCAAAACAAATATTGAGAACAAAAATAAATGAACGATTTTATCTGGCGAAAGCCAATCCCAGAAAGTAGTGACTTTTGGGAAATAATTACCGGGTATTCCTGTAATGATTAAAATAATAACACCCCATAAAATACCTGGCCAATTATTTTTTATAAACATTATTTATGTTTAGATTATTCCTCAATAATTTCTTTATATTCATTGGCCGATAATAAATCATCAATTTCATCAGTGTTTGTGATATTGATTTTAATTATCCAGCCTTCTCCGTATGGATCCTGATTTATAAGTTCAGGTTTATCCTCTAATTCGGGATTAAATTCTATAACTTTTCCGCCAACAGGCATAAACATATCCGAAACGGTTTTAACAGCTTCAATTGTTCCAAAAGCTTCTTCTTTATCCAAAGTTTCGCCTTCTGTTTCCACTTCAATAAAAACAATATCACCCAGTTCATTCTGGGCAAAATCGGTTATTCCAACAAGGGCTTCATTACTTTCAATTTTTAACCATTCATGGTTCTTTGTGTACTTTATATTATCTGGTATATTCATTGTAAAATAATTTGATTTTTAAAACGTCCAAAATTACATTTTTTTTAAATATAAAATATGTTTTTTATTGATTCAATGTAAACCTTAAGCTTATGCCTCCATTTGTAGTTGAATTGCGATATTGAGAAGAGACAAAGGGATTGTTTATAATTTTATCAAAGAATAACCGGATATTAAATTTTTGGTTTATTACATAATCAATTGAGGTATTGATTGAAATTATTTTTTGACCTGCTGAAACCTGATTATTGTTTTCATCAATTCTTCTTATAATAGTTTTATTACTTCTTATTGAAAAATCTGCTTTAATATCCAAATCGCTTTTTAATCTGGTTTTTCTTCCACCACCACCTATTGATTTAATTGAGAAAGAAACATCTTTAAATTTATAGCCCAAACCCACAATAAATTCATCGCTAACTACTTCTGTCAACTGGTTATTAATAAAACTTAATGAAAGATTCCGTGATTTTTTCATTTCAATTCTTGTTGACAAACTGTTTTTCCATTGCATATCAATTCCTAACAAGGGGTTGAATTGCTCTATAATTGTAATCTGACCAATATCGAATTTAGGTATAAAATCAGAACCATTTGCATAATACGCAGAAGAATACCCGTCTTTTTCCCTGTAATCAATAAAAGATGAAAATGAGCCTATGCTGTATGTTGAACGATATGAATGCGAAAGAGAAATTTTATTAAAGTATTGTTCTAAAAATTTAATCCTTGTTAAGCCGGTATATGTAATTCTCCAGTTTGGTAAAGGTATTGTCGGGAATTTATTTAATGTTATTTTACCGGGGCCACTACCTTTATATGCAGCCAGAAACGATGGCAATAGTACTTCCATGGAAGTTGGTCCGTAACCCTCAGGAAAATATTCTTTAGTAATAGTATCTTGAATATAATTTCCCGACCAATTAGGGTTTTCGTGGGCAAGACGTTCGGCAATTTCAACTCTGTAAGTTAATAGATCCTCGAAATTCCCGGAAACATTCTCCTTATTATCTTTAATGAAAGCTGTTCCCCAGGTTATATATGACATACTGAAACTACCTCTGTCAACGGGTGAGAATGAATTAAAACGTCCTGAGCTGTCTGCGCGATAGTATTCTTCATGGTTTTTTGAATACGCCCTGTCAGCTGTAATTTCAACACGAAAATCAGGTAAAGGTTCAAATGTTACTTTCATAGTTAAATTACTTGAGAATTTAGTAGCATAAGCCTGATTCAATAAAGTATCTGGTGAAATCCATCCATATCTGAAAGCATCATTCCTGATATCCCGCTGGTCACCAAAAACAAAACCTATTCCAGGGGCAAGACTTTTTGGATAACTGCCTCCGAAAATATCAGGATCTTCAAATATGGATTCATCCGGTGTATAACTCCAGTTATTACCAATAGCACTTGGTTGAGGGAAAAAGCCTGGTATAAATGTTCCGCTGGTTTCGGTATAATTGATTGAACCCTTTTTAAAACCGGTTAAAATTTTCAATATCTGATCGCCAATAATTTTAAAATAATTAACTTTTGGTTTGGATTCGGTTGTATCATTTTGTTGATCAGTTTCGGGTTCAGGTATGTTTCTTCGCGGTCGGCCAATAGAGCTTTTTCTTTTTTTACTACCTTCATCAAGCTTTTTCAGATATGGAATTTTATTATATAACTGCGTGAAGTTAAACTCACCGTTTAGAAGTTTTGTATTTGAGTTTTCAATTTGGTTTCCAAGTTTATTCTGTATGGATTCCGGTGATGCAGTCCATGAATAATTACTCTGATAACCTGCTCTAGCATTTATCCAGTCCAATAAAGGAATTTTATTTATCGGGATATTATAATTAATGATTAATGCTTGAGTAAAACGGTTTATTGTCCCAAAGCTTAAAATTTGATCAATTATTGTATCTTTATTTCTATTATAATCAGAAGTACCTTTTTCGGGGTTTCCCTGCGGTTCATCAACAAATGCATTAGCCACTGCCGAATATTCAAGTGAAAGTGACTGAGCAAGGTCAAACTTAAGACTATAATTTCTGTTCCAATCCCATGTTTTAACATAAAATGTCTTCATTGGAATAAGTCCTTTGCTCTTGTTCCGGTATTTTTTCGAATTATGTAATCTGTTCATGTCTGTCCGGAATGATAGAGATTTAGGTAAATAATTGAAATTAAAATCTTTGATCAGGGCAAAATAATCGGATTTTGAGAGGAACTTTATTTTGCTAAACGGTTTTATATTTTTAGGATTAGTTGTAAAATTATATCCGAATCCACCTGAATAATTTTTCTGCAAATCAAATTCCATATCTATATTTCGCATATAAATTTCGGAGTATGCATACGTAAAATCAAAATTTTCAATATCGTAAATACGCGTCTTTCCGGCAGAGCCTGTTCTGTCTTTTCTGACATTGATAAAGTTAATGTTTTTTCGCTGGACATAATCCTGGGTAATTTTTTTAATAGAATCTTGTTTATGCTCAAGGTTGTATGATTTAATATCTTCTTTTAGTTTTATATCAGGATCTAAAGGATTGTATTCCGGATTACTTCTTAATTCTGAATAATCAAAATGAAGAGGGATCCTAATACCTGTATTTTCCGGGAAAAATTTTCCAAGTTCCAGGTCGGTGGATATATCAAATTGTGAAATTGTTTCTTTTTGTGTCTCGTTAATTTTCTTTTCAATACTTCCAAATCCGGGTGTACTGTAATTTCCTGAAAGAATTATTCTACCCAGGTCGGCAAGGTTTGCAGCCACTCTTGCAGTTGCAGCCCAACCGCCTTTTTTATTAAAATCAGAAACACGCAATTCATTTACCCAAATCTCCGCACTTTTCGGGTCTCCGTCATCATTACTACTGGTAAGCGAATTTTGTTTAGGATTTCTGACACCTATCAAAATAGCTTTTACATCGCTGATACTTGGCACTCCGAGAACTGTAATTTTATTTGCTCCCTGGTATTCCACGTATGGAAAAGAAGGAGATACTGTTGTGCCTGAGGTTCGCATTTTGATGTTCCTGTTGAGCTTTATCTGAACCAGTTCATCAAGGTCAATATCAAAATTATTTGCTTCCGGCCAGATTCCATATGGGTCGGAAGCGGAAGTTCCCCAGGGAGTGAAAGTAAGCGGGATTTCATATTCATAATAGTTCTCGGTAAAATCCGATCCCAAACGAATAAAAACAGTCAGGTCACCGTATTCAAGGTCTTCATTTTCTTTTAGTTTTTCGGCATGAACAAACATTTTAAGCTTTTTATACTGGCGAAAATCAAAATCAGTGGTTTTATAAGCTCCTCTTGCATCTCCATCAATCAAATCAATAACTTTCAAAACCATTGATTGTTCATTTAAACGTGTAAGACTTGTTGTACCAAGATTTATTTCCCTTTCTATTCCGGGTGGTATTACGTAATTAATTGGATATCTTTTACCATTTTCTTCAATATTTACCGCACTAATATCAAAAACGGTCTGGCTTTGAATATCATTCGGGACATATTCGCCGGGAGCTAAAAGCGAATGATTGTATTTCCTCCACTCACCCCTAACAAGTTCAAAAGTTGCAAAACGGGTTACAATAGGTTTTTCAAACCCTTTGAAAAACATACGTAAAAAACGTATTGATTTAAAATCCTGAATGTTACCGATAACTTTATCAGGCTGGCTGACAGGAATCTTAAACTGATACCATTTTACATTACCTATTTCACCATTTGGCAATGGAATACCTACAGCATGATAAACATCAGTAATATAATTTTCTCCAACTTTCATTTTATCCGGTTTAAGGTCGATTTTGTATTGAAAATACCTTTCAGCTTCACTTAAAGTATTATCTCTGTTAATATCTTCAACATTAGGAATAGTAGTTGCTGCTGTTGGGTAGTTCTCGGGATTTTGCTTATCGGTAGGTGAGTTTCCGTCAGGACCATTATACATTTTGTATCTTTCAAGGATGCTTCCATATTTGCTGCTTTCATCAAAATCAGAACCCCTGAAATAATGATAATTGTCGCTCGAAGGATCTTGATATGCACTTTGATATGCTCCGGAATTCAATCCATACATATTTTCAATATCGATAAGATAGTTATTATTGAACGGATTATCTTTAAAGAACGTTCTTTCATCTTCATCCATCAAACCATCATATCCAACATCCTGATATGGGCGGGAATTCTCTTCATTGTCAAACGATTCAACTAATGCCTGGATTGTCGGAACCCGCCCCCACATTGTTGTGTCAACATCTTTCACATCTGCAGATGTTGGCAAACCGTTTTCGTAACTTTTCCTTGAATCCCTTAAAATATCTTCTGAAATATCTCCGAGGTTAAAGTACATCTGTCCTGAATTATTAGGATCTTCAGTAAATGGGTCCATCATCCAGAACTCAATATATTCGACATTTATTTCTTCAAAATCCGTTGACTCAATCTTTCTCATTATACCGCCCCAGCGTGAATCAGGAACTTTGAGTTTTCCGTCCTGATCAATACCAAAAGTAAGACCCGAAACACCTTCTGCATCAAAATTATATGGTCCTTTTTCATCAGGATAATAAGCCATATTAAATACAGCTATATTTGTAGGAACACCGCTTGGAATATCCTTGTTTGGGAATACTTCCGTTTCTAAAACCTGGCGCACTGAACTTTGTGATAGTTCACCTTGACTGATGTTCGGAGGTTTGAGGTTTCCTGATCTGTCATAAAACAATGGATCAATAACATACCATGCTAATTTTGCCCTGTTTTTCCCATAATTAATTCCTTCGGATGGTACTGCTTCGGGAAATAAATCCATTTGATGTTGAGGTGTACTGGCTAAAAACCATGTACCGATATTTCTAAGGTCAATAGTAGATTTGCATCCTTCAAAATCATCAATATAAGATGTGCCGGTTTTGCCGATAGCTCTTGAATGACCGGGTATAAAGTGTGCAAATTCGCCGTCGATAGTGACCTTTGAAACCGCTTTTGTATTTATTAATGGTATTTTATCCACCATTTTGGTTATAAATCTTGATTCCTTTTCAAAACCGAAGTTAAAACCCCAGATAGTATTTGAAATCGGATCATCACCATAATTAGTTTTTTGGGTTAAGGGTCGTTCGGTTAGATTCATGATGGTTGCACCAAAATTTATATTTTTACTGAAGGCATAATCAATATGTGTTCCCATGAGTCGCTTTGTTTGTATATTAAAAAGCGAAGTGCTTTCAAGCTTTATAGATACTGGCGTTCCTGAATTTAGAATCCCTTCATTAAGTATTCGTACCCTTCCTAAAGTATAATCAACGGTATAATCAACGTTTTCTGTTAGTGGTATTCCACCGGCAGTGACAGTAACCGAACCTCTCGGAACATTTAAAGCATTTAACGAAATTTCGTTACTTGTAGAAGATTTATAAAATCCATCAATAAGGAATTTATTTTTATCGGGATATTGTTCGGCACCGGTTTTAGTCATAGTATATAATGAATCATAGGAATACTTATTTGCAAGAACCGTATCATTGCCGAACAGGTTTCTCATGTATTTTCCGAAAGGTTCCAGTACTGTAAAATATACCCTTCCGTTTGAAGTCTGAATCGTACCACCATTTTGTGCTGCTCCGTCAATAAAGTCAAAAACACCATCACCGTCTTTTATCGGGTTCATCATTTGGTCTAAATTATCTAAGTTTAATAAATGGAGAAGCGGTATACCTTCAATATTTTCGCCACCTTCAGTAAAATAAGCAGTTGGAACGCCGTTTTTATTACCAGAATAAAAAATGTTAAGAATAAAATCTTCCCTGTTAACCTGGTATGCACCAAGCGAATAAACGTTTTTCATCATTAAATTCCACATGGGATTTTTGGTATTTAATGTTGTGCTTTTCAATAATTTAACAGTAAGGCAGGCAGGGGCGTTTATTCCTTCATCAGAAAAATTACCTACCTGATAAACAGCTGTGTCACCAATTTTTGTATATTGAAATGCAACAGCTAAAGCCTGGTCGGAATTAAGATTTGTATTCAGAGAAAGAAATCCCAGTTTACTGTTATAATTATATTCGGATGGTTTAAGTTTTCTGGCACTTTCAATTTTTTCAAAATCCTCGCCAGAAACAAAATATCCTGATTTACCTATTCCAAATGGGTCGCCAATAAGATAATTCGTTACTGTATTTATATTCCTGATCTTAGCTGTATCCAGACGAGTTAACAGATCATTAGAATAATTAGATGGCATAACATGACCTTGTATAGGATTAATTTCCTTATTATAGGTCTTGTATTCACCAATATCGGTAAACGCAACAATATTACGGTTTTCTGTTACAGCTGCACCAATATTTGTCACCCAAACTTCCATTTTGATAATATTAATATTAGTAGATATTATCGGTAGATTTTTTAGTGCTTCATTATAACGGTTACTGATTTTTCCTTCACTATCAGTTACATCATCCCTGAAATACTGGGCTATAAAAAAGTGTCTGTTTTCTTCATAATCGACTGCGGTTAAACTATATTCATTGGTTTGTGCCCCACCCTGAACAGTAATCGTTGAAGTTTCGCTTTCCTGTTGTGAAAAAATACCGGTAACAGTAGTTCGTCCGAATTGCAGTTTAGCTTTGACACCAAATAAACTCTGACAACCTGTAATAAGTGTTGTTGGTAAAGGCATTGAAACATCCCCGGCTTCAATTACTTTAATTATCTCATCTTCTTTACCTTCATATTTCAGGGCTAATTTATTTTCAAATTCAAATGTTGCCTCAGTGTTATAATTTGTTTTAAATTCAATTTTATCACCGATTTTGGCAATTACATTCATTTGAATTTTTTCCTGAAAATCAAAATTCACTGTTCGTCTTTGTCTTACATCCAAAGTAGGATCATCTCTATTGTTGGCTAAAACTCCAAAAATCAATTCAGCAGAACCCTGCGGGCGAATATCAATGGTACTACCACCGAATATCCTGTCAAATGCTTTTCCGCCAATATGAATCTGAGGTATAATACCTGTTTTCGTATCCATTCCCGAAGTAATTGATCTTTCTTTCCAGTAATCATTGATAGATGTATTTAAGTCAAACTCACGATATTCATCAAAAGTCATAAAAGTTGGATTTCTATAATTGAAATCACCAATTTTTTTAGTAAAAATATACCGGTTAGTTTTGGGATCATATATTATTTCAGATGTAATATTGGTTGGTGTACCAAGAAACAATGGATTGGAAGTTTGATCATAATATGGGCTTCCGTCATCATCTTCAAAGGGATAAAGAAGTGGAATATCTACTATTGTGTCATTATTTTCAATGCTATCGAGAGGGAAAAAATCAAAAGTCTGTTCATTAAAACTATTATCTATTGAAGCACTGGAGCCCAATACCAAAGCTGAAATAAAAAGTATAAATACAAATTTCAGAAAATATTTTTTAATTAGTCGCTTCAAAAGAAAACCGGAATTTATTTATTCAGTATCCAAAATTATCAGGTCATTTAATAAAAATTTATAAGACAAAACAATCCCTTCCGGCATTTGCCTTGCCTTATAAACCTATAAAATTTTTAAAGCACTTTTTATTAATTGTTCTACTGATAAATCTCCACTTTCAGTTTGAAGAATTCTATTAAGTGCTTTTTCAGCAGAATTTTTATTAAATCCAAGTATTATCAAACCTGATAACGCTTCATCTTTCTTAGTATTGTGCTGAATTCCCAATTTTTCAGTTGGTATTCCTTCTTTTTCAAGCTTATCTCGTAAATCAACAATTATTCTTTGGGCTGTTTTATTACCGATTCCTTTAATTGACTGCAATACAGGTACATTATTACTAATTATTGCCTCATATAATTCGTTTGGTGATAATGAAGAAAGTATCAATCGTGCAGTATTTGCTCCCACACCTGATACGGAAATCAGGTGGCGGAAAAGTTTTCTTTCTTCTTCTTCGGCAAAGCCATAAAGCAACTGAGCATCCTCACGAACAATAAAATGAGTAAATAGCTTGCATTTTTCTTCATCTCCCAATAACGAATAAGTGTTAAGAGAAATATTTATTAAATAACCAATCCCGTTTGATTCAATTACAACGTTGGTAAGGTTTTTCTCAACCAGTTTCCCTTTAATATATGAATACATAATTATTTATATTAATTAATATAACGAGCAAAAATACAAATATTTTTCAGGTGAAAGTGAAAAGTGCAAAATGCAAAATCTAAAATCCTTAATATCGCAGGACCAAGAGAAAGTAATCAGCCGGAGATATATAAGCAAACACTGAGATTTCTGGAAAAACATATCTGAAAAATAATTTTTTTATGGGATAACAGAAATTGATATTGGCTTTTTGTTGTGATTTTTGTTGTGATTTTTGTTGTAGTAGGGTCGTATTGCAATACGACCCTACTACAAAAAAAATACGAATTACAATACTTTTATAACAACTTCCAAAACAATAAACTTTGTCTTGATTTATAAATCAGGTCATTAAACATTTGGAACACAGGAGTTTCACTTTGTATATTTGTGAGGAATTTCAAAAGTAGCCGGGAACGGCAAAATGGAATTATTTAAAAATTTATTTGCAAACATTAAAAACACAAATCATGAAAAATTTATTAAAAAAAATCGAATCAGCCACAATTAGCCTGAGTATTATATTTTTACTTGCAAATTGTGGCGGAGGAACAAGTACTAACGAATATCTTGGCAAATTACCGGGTATTGCTAAAAACTATACTGAGAAAATTGATAAAAAGGAAAAAGAGCTCAAAGAGTGTACTGACATGGGAAAAGCTTTTAAACTTGATAATGAGGTAAAATCACTAGGGGATGAGGCTGATAAAGCAATTGAGGAATATCTGGCAAAGAACCCGCTTAATGCTTTACCATTTGAACAAAAAGCTGATTATCCGTTTACAATACAGGAAGTTTCAGTAAATACTAAAAATAGTTCTTCCATTTCGCGCTTACAACTTATCACAAAAGTGAAGATTAATCAGGATATTAAGAATGAATACGGAGGCTTTAAGAAAACAATATTTGCTTACATTATCGCTGCGGATAAAGAAGGAAATTCTTTAATAAAAAGACCGGGTGTTCTTAGCTCCGGATTTAAATCTCAAGAGTTTAAAAAAGGAATGGACTTTAAATTAGAAGGTTCAATTGATGGTGTAAAAAATTTAGTAAAATTTGAAAAATTCGTGTTTATTTCCAACGAAGAGTATAATAAATTAAAATAATTATAAATCAAATTTAAACTATTATGTATTTAAAAAAATTAAAGACATTACAAAAAGCACTATTCTTTGTGTTTTTATTTTTAGCTTTTAACTTGAATTTAAAAACACTTTATGCACAAAAGAGTATAGATTTGCAAAAAGGTCTTATCGGGTATTATTCTTTTAATAATAATAGGGCAACTGATGAGAGCGGAAATAACAATCATGGTGAGATTGATGGTGTTAACCACGAAAAAGATGTAAATGGCGACCGAAATGGTAGTTATAGATGGAACGATGATGGTGATAATATTAAATTACCTATTGATATTAACATAGGAGCCTTACCTATGGTTAGCTTATGTGCCTGGATTTATCCGATATCTTATAGTGATGAAATAATTGTAATTTCAAATGATGATAGAGGCGGAGACCGCAAAATTTACACCGCAATTAGTGAAAAAAAATGGGTATGGGCATGTTCAGACGGAAAAGGTGGTTTTATAGGAAAAATACCCAAGGAAGCTCAAAAGTGGGTGTTTTTAGTTACGACATATAACGAGAATACCAAAACTGCTTCTATTTATGTTGATGGTGTAAAAACAAGTGGAAAAACCACTATGGATATGGGGGCAGCAACAACATTGATTGGTGCAAATCCAAGAGGTAATGATGATTTTGAAGCGCTTATAGATGAGGTTAGAATTTATAACAAGATTTTGTCAAAAGCTGAAATTGACAGTTTGAGAAATTTAAAACCTGTTATCAATAATTTTGAAGAAAAGAAAAAGACATACTTCTACCTTGTTAAACAGGACAATTTAATTGTTCGCTCTGAACCTTCAACCAAAGCACAATCAATTGGAAAAGTTAATAAAATTGATACTTTATGCTTTACAGAAGAAGTACCCTCAAAAGGCGGGAAATGGAATGAGTGGTTAAAAATTAAAATTGACGGAAAAACGGGCTATGTCCAATTAAAATATTTGAATCATACAAGCATAGAAGAAGAAACTTTATCTGACTTTGAGAAAACAATGCAAAAATATGTAAACTGGAGCAAATGGCAATTTTGGGTTATTATGTTAGTATTACTAATATTAGGCCTTGTTGGAAGTTTTGCATTCAGACATATTGATTCATTGTTAAATACAATAACAAGAAATGATTATGATGGCAATATTGCCTTTTTCCCGTTAATTACTGCATTATCCGGTGTTATTATGGCAATACTAATGGTGATCTGGCAAAATGGAGTTGAGTACTATCTTGGTGATAATTTTACTTTATGGCCTTCAGGATATGGTTTTTCTGCCTGGGTTGTATGGGTTCTATTACTGATAAATGCAATTTTCTTTGTAATTATGTTTATTGAAAGTTTAAGATGCGGTAATATAATACACGGTTTATTAAGAATAATACTTCAATCAATACTGGCTGTTTTTACTTTTATTTCCGTCTTTGTAATTACAATTGCAATTATAATAATAGTCATTATAGTAGTCGTAGCATGTATATTTTTAAGTGCGATATTTTACAGAAGAGTTTACACCGATAGTTCGGGAAATAAGTATGTAGAATATTAAAAATATTGTTCAAGTTGTTCGTTTAACATAATTATACAAAACAATAACACATAACATTAAAATAAGTTTATTATTTTTAACAAATATTTATTAACCTTAAAAATTAATGAAATAAACAAAACAATAATATTATGGAAAATTCAGAACAATCAACACCCAATGTTCAGCCACAAGACAATGATATTGTGGAAAATTCACAACAACCAACACCTAATGTTCAGCCACAAGACTATAATACGAGTGGCTACAATCGTCAACAATCTGATGTTATATCAGTCGGCGACTGGATGGTAACTTTACTTATCATGATAATCCCGCTAATTAACATTATTATGCTCTTTGTATGGGCATTTGGCGGTGGACCTAAAATTAGTAAAGCCAACTGGGCCAAAGCTTCATTATTGTGGTTATTAATTATGATAATTATTTATATCATAATCTTTGCTATCATCGGCGGTGCGTTTCTTTCAGGTTATCTTTAAGAATTCCAATATATGTAGTTTAAAAATAGGACATAATTCTGAAATCAATTATTTCTTAGACTTATTTCAATTAAAAACTTAAAACATAAATATCATGAAATCAACTATTAAATTATTTTTCATCGCAATTATTTTTCTGCTATTTAACAAAATC
>Ga0265596_1000494_pt1 | contig 23609 bp, 28 predicted proteins | sample saktaG_FD_190143 | JGI IMG/M metagenome (GOLD analysis project Ga0265596, IMG submission 190143) | Saline water microbial communities from Sakinaw Lake, British Columbia, Canada - sak_2013_06_06_60m | ecosystem: Environmental > Aquatic > Non-marine Saline and Alkaline > Saline ...
TAGACAATAATTTTTCAAATTATTACACAAAAACACAAGTTGATAATAATTTCACTTTATATTTATTATTGACTGACCAGAGATTTAATGAAACTGAGCTAATTAATTCACTGATAAATTCTGTAAATACAACAGTAAATATTCAAGCATTAGGATTTTATACTTCATCTGAGGTTGATGGATTATTAGAAAATGCTGGAAATTCTTCATTTAATCAGTCTTTGACAGATACATTGTATGCCTCAATTATTTGGAATTACAATCAGACAATTCCAGCGAATGCTTATACAGATTCTGTTGTAAGTGCAAATAATGAATCTTGGACAAGCACTTACAACGCAACTTATGATGCAAAGATTTCAGGAAATGCAAGTTGGAATCAATCATTGGCAGATACTCTTTATGCTGATATTTCAGTTATAGGAGATAATTCATCTTGGAATGAAAGTTATGCTGATAGTCTTTATGCAAATATTCAGTGGGGATATAATATGACAACCCCATTTACAGATTGGCTTTCAACATTTGCTTATGATTACAATCAAACAACTCCGGCTATAAACTGGGTTCAATCACAGAATTATTTAATAAGTGTGGTAGATAATTCGACAAGAATTGCATATCAAAATATAACTAACTTACCAACCTGTGGAGCTGATGAACATTTAGATTTTGATGGAAGCATTTTGAGTTGTACAGCTGATGCAATAGGAAGTGATTCATGGGCTGGGAATTACACAAATTATTATAATAAAACTGAAGTTGACACAAACCTAAGTTATTATCTTTTGTTAACAGACCAGAGGTTTAATGAAACTTCTTATATAGATAATCAGTTGAATGATTATTACATAAAATCAGAAGTTTATAATAAGACAGAAACAGATAATCTAATTCCAGATACAACTGACTTCTATACAAAAGCAGAGGTGGATAGTAATCTAACCTTATATCTGCTCCTAGCAGATCAAAGATTTAATGAGACTATATTAATCAATAATTTGATAAGTTCTATTAATACAACTGCAAATATACAATCATTGGGATTTTACAATCAAACAGAAGTTGATGGATTAGTTACAAACTTGAATGAAACAGACTTAGTCTTAAATGTTAACTCAACTTTATGGAATTACATAACAACTAATGAAACAGATTGGCTTTCAACTTACAATTCAACTTACAATACTTGGGCTTACAATCAGACAACTCCGGCAATAAGTTCAAGCAATGCTTATACAGACGCGCAAATTAATTCTGTTAATACAACTTCAAACATAGATTCTTTAGGATACTTAAATAAATCAGGAACAAATGCAAATCAAGATGTTAATATTTCCCCATATAATCTTCAGGCAGGAAATCTAACTTTAACACAGAAGATAACATTTTCATTAGGAGAAATAATCGACAATATAGTTGATGGTTGGATTACAATTACTGGAAATTTGCAGGTTTCTGGAGATGTTAATGTAACTGGCAATATCACTACAACCGATACTTTTTGTTTTACAGCAGACTGTTCAGCTAAAATGTATCATAATGGGAGTGGGATAATCATCTCTAGTTAAAATGAAATCGAAATTAATAAATCTCAAATTAATTCCTTTAATTTTTTTCTTTTTAATATTTATGATTGGGTTAGTTAGTGCTGGAACTCCAACAATAACTTGGGAACCTCCAACACCAGAAGGAGAGACAACAGCAAATAGTTGGGTGTATTTGAATACGATTATTACAGATGACAATGATACTAGTGCTTTTTTTGATTGGAATAATTCTTTAGTAGGATACTGGTCTATGGAGTCTTATAATTCTACGGGAGTTTATGATAATTCTAGCTATAATAATTTTGGAACATTTGGTGGAGGATTAAGCTCATCAGATATCACTACAGGAAAATATGGGGATGCTATAACTGTGGGAAATAATTATATTAATGCTGGACAGGACAGTAGTTTAGATGTGGGCATAGGAACATGGGAAACATGGATTTACCCAACATCTTTTGCAGACCATTCTTACCATACAATTATCTCAAAGTATTATTCTACTGCATATTGGTTTGGTCTCTATGCAAATACAGGTAGGATACAAATGTGGGTTGGTGGAGCTGCAGCTCAATCAGCAAGCGCAGTACAATTAGATCAATGGTCTCATGTGGTCGTTACTTGGGATGGAGCAACAATAAAATATTATATAAATGGAGATCATCTTACAGGAGAAGATGATGCTGCAACAGGCACTCCTAGGACAAACGCTTATGATGTGCATATTGGTGCTGACCCTCAAAGTGCTAGTTATCGTTTTACAGGTAAAATTGACGAGGCCCGTATCTATAACAGAGTATTATCTCCAGAAGAAATAAAAGCATCATACAATAATAGTGCATATAGATTGTATCATAATTTTACTTCTTTTTCCAGCCCTACTAATTACACTGCATGGGCCATAGATACAGATGGAAATATAAATAAAAGCGAGAGAATTATATCATTTGCTTCTCCTCCAACATATTCTTTAAATTCTACTAATTCAACCTTGGCAGGAACAAATATTTTGCACTCTTTAAAATGGTTGGATGAAACAGGATTGAGTGGGTATATATTTAGTTTTGATAATGGAACAGGAACATTTGTTAATGATTCTTGGATAGCTTTTAATTCAAATCCTGATTGGTCAAATGTTACTAAGTATGTCCCCTCAACAATTGGAACAACAATAAGGTGGTGTGTTTATGCAAATGATACAACCAATGGATGGAGTAATTCCTGTGCAACTCCTTTTAGTTATCTTACAACCGAGGGAATACCTCCAACATATTCTTTAAATTCAACAAATTCAACATTAGCAGGAACAAATATTTTGCATAGTTTAAAATGGGAAGATAATGTAGGATTAAGTGGATATATCTTTTCTTTTTGTAATGGAACTTGGGATGGAAGTAATTGTTTAGGAGATTCTACCTGGGCAAATAATTCTTTTGATAAATGTTTAGAAATCAATATTTCAAATACCGGTACTACAGATTTAATTAATTTTCCAGCTTATATAAATTTAAACAAAGATAATGATATGCTTTCAAATTATGATGATTTAAGATTTTATAATTCTTCTTGTAATAATGGTGGTGATGAATTAGATTATGAAATAGATAGTTATACCTCTGAAAAAGCAGATATATGGGTTAGAATACCTAACTTGACCTCAAGTGGAAAAACAATTTCAGTTTATTATAAAAATAATACTGCTATAGAATCTGGAGAGAATCCAGGGGGAGTTTGGGACGAGGATTATAAAATGGTTCAACATTTAGAAGAAACAAGTGGGACACATTATGATTCTACTTCTAATAATTATGATGCAGATGAAACCATAACTTCTCCAGGTACACAAGATGCAACAGGAAAGATTGGTGGCGCAGATGATTTTGAGACGGATGATTATATAAGAAATGATAGTTTTAATATTGGAAGTGACCCTATATTTACCGTGTCTGGATGGTTTAAAAGAACAAGCAGTATGACTAATACTGGGGCTTGGGGAATAGGGGCTGGAGGAGTTAGTGGACAAACCATTTCGGGTTATAGTAGTGTTGGACAAGATATAGGTATTGATTTATGGGGGCAAGCAACTTTTTATGTTGATTATGAGTATCCTTTAAATGATTGGATTTATATTACTTGGATAAAAAATGCATCAACTCTTTCTACATCTACAATAGAAATCTATGCAAATGGGGAGAAAAAAACACTTCTTGTCGCCAGAGGAACAGTTCATACTCCTTCTTTGTCTAATGGTGTGACAATGGGGGCGATTCAACCAGCATCATTGTATAGCGCCCCTGTAATTATTGATGAATTCCGTGTTTCAAACACAATTAGAACATCAGACTGGATAAATCAATCTTATCAAATGGTTGAGAACCAAAACGATTATGTGGAATTTGGAATAGAAGAAAGTAATGGATGGAAAAATGATCCATTCGTTTCAATGACTGGAATAGAAAATTGGAGTACTGTTACAAAAGAAGTAAGTGCTACAATTGGAACAAATTATTCTTGGTGTGTTTATGCAAATGACACTTCAAATAACTGGAATAATTCTTGTGCAAATCCTTTTAGTTACACGACAACATCCTCTAACACTTGCACACCTCCTGGCTCTGGGAACTGGGGGATAACGTGTTCTGATAATTGCATTAAAGATGCGGATTTTACTGTTCCTGATAATATCACCATGACTGGTTCAGGAACACTAACATTAAATGCTAATATGACTTTTGAGAAAGCACACTGGGAAATTTATAAAGAAGATGGATGTGATATAGTGATTAATCCAGGAGGGAGTATCAGATGATAATAAAAAAAAATATTCAAAGAATAACTCTAATTTATTTAATAATCCTATTTTTAGTTTTTACTTTCTTTATTAATAGTGCTTCAGCACTAACTGCAAACTCTTCAAGCTATTCTGTAAGTATGTTTGGAACAGGAATGGCAATAGCAACTCCTTCGTCAGTAAATTATGAATCAACTGCTTTATCAGAAACAAAAGCCACAACACGAAACGCTGAAAGTGGAACTTATACTACAAATATAGGTTTTTTTGAAAATACTTCATATCATGTAACAGTAAGCATAACTTCTTATTCAATTTATCCAAAATCAGCTATCCAAGGTTCAATAATAAGATTATCAATTTCTGCATTAAATTCTCAATCAGTCTGGGCAGTTTTAACACTTCCAGATAGCACTCAGGAAACTATTGCTCTAGCTAACAATGGGAATTCATATTATACTACAAACTCTGTAGGAGTTTATACTGTAACATTTTATGCAAATAATTCGCAGGGAAATTTAGCTTCAGTTATAGATACATTTGAAATAACATCTACTATAATTCCTCCAGTCACTCCTCCATCAGGTGGAGGAGGTGGAACTACAACAATAATAGAAAAATGCACTTATATCTGGGATTGCACCTCGTGGAGCATTTGTTTAGAAGGAAAACAACAAAGAGAATGTAAAAACATTGGGAACTGCACAGGAACAGAAGGTAAGCCAATAGAAACAAGAGAATGTTCAGACGCATTATTTGATGTTGTCATGAAATTTAAAGATGTAGAATTAACTGCAAATAAAACATTAAGATTCGGCATTGATTTAATAGAGCAAGAAGGAATAGATAAAATAGATGTTCAAATAAAATATTCTATTATTGACAGCAACAATACTGAAATTTTCAGCCAGATAGAAACAAGAGCGATACAAGGAAATTTAACTTATGAAAAAGAAATAAGTGAGATAAAATTAAAAGATGGAGAATATACTCTAAGAGTAGACATTATCTATGGAAACCTACAAAGAGCTTTTGCTGAGCAAAAATTTGAGGTTAAGAAAGGAGAATTAGGTGCTCCTGTCAAAGAAGGCTTTAATTATAATTTCTTAATAATTTTTGTGGGTTTGATATTTTTACTAATTATTTTAATTATCTTTATATTAATAAAAAAGAGAAAGAAGAAAGCAGGAAAACTAAAAACACACAGAGAATACAAATGTAAGATTAAAAGGAATTTGAAGAGAATAAAGTCTAAAACATTCTTAATAATCCTTGCTGGTTTTATGTTAGTAGGAGTTTTATTTATTGGAGGGAATAACATTACTGGATTTGTTGTTGGAAGTGCAAGTACAGTGAGTAATAATTGGAATCTTTTTGGATTTGTTTTAATTGTAGGAATGTTGGGGTTGTTGGTTTTTGTTTATAGGAAAAAGATTATAGAAAAAATAGAAATTAAAAGGATAAATAAACATCCGAAAAATAGCCTTAAAAGATTAATTAAAAAGAAAGTTTATACAGAACAAGGTGATAGTATTGGAAAAGTTGAGGAGATTCTTTTGGGAGAGAATAAGATTCATAGTTTGAGAATTAAATTAGAGAAAAAACAAAAATTCAAAGTTAAGGGAATTGTTGTTAAATATAAAGATGTTAAGAATATAGGGCATATTGTGATTGTTAATGAAAAGATTTTAGAAAAGTTAAATATATAAATAAAAGACTTATTATAAAAATGTAAAAAGGTGTGAAAATGAAAACTAAGAAAAAAGAATTATCTAGTCCAAAATTAAAGAAATTAAAGAAAGATTTAAAAAAAATTGAAAAAGCAGAAGATTATTTGGAAGTGGAAAGAAAGAAATTGATGAAGGAAAAAGAAACAATTAGAAATAAAATAAGAAAAGAAACAGAAATTCTTAGATTAAAAGGACAGATTGAAAGAGTGAAAAATAGGGAGAAATAAAAAATTAATTAGTGTATAAAAGTTAAACCTTAGCTTAAAAATCCGGCGGGGGCATATTTATTTACAATAAGTTAAATTTAAGATTGTGGGAATTGAACCCACAAATTTTAAAGAAATTATCCTATACAATATCTTTTTATATGCTCTTTTCTTAGATTATTAATGAAAAAAGGAGTGATGGTTTTACTTTTGTTGGGAATGTTTTTAGTTTTACCCCTGGTGTTTTCTCAAGGAAAAGAGCAAATGCATGAGGGATGGAGTGGTCCAAGTGCTGAAGATATTAAATGTCTTGAAGATTGTATTGGTGTTGGGTGTGATGAGGGTGATGAAAATTGTATGAGAAGTAACAGTAAAAAATGTGAACAACAATGTGGTGTTAAGCCTGAGCCTTCTGGTGAATTAGGTGAAGGGGAGCAGTGTGTACAAGATTGTATGGATAGAAGTTGCGTTAGGGGGCAGGATTATGCAAATTGTATAGAATTAGTAAGAGATTCTTGTGATAAGGAATGTGGTATGATTGGAGAACCTGAAGCACAAGGTGAGGAAGAACAATGTATTAGGGATTGTATTAATAAAATTGATTCAACAATTACTTGTTTATCTGGAACTTTTGAAGGGGAAGGGGAAAGAGGGAATGAAGTTTGTCAAAAATGTGCAAAATCTTGTGAGTATTTATACTCAGGTCCTTGTTTAAGTGATGAAGAATGGACTGAAAAAGAGAATGTATGTATAACTCAATGTGAACATTGTTATGGTGCACCTATAAGTGGTCCTTCTGGGCAAGGATGGGATTGCACTATTGATATAAAATGTGAAGATGCTTCTGCTGAATTTGGAGATGACCCTGGAACAGGAGAAGATAATTGGGAAGAAGGCCATGCTCCAAGCGAGGATAATATTTACTGGGGAGATTATAAATCTGATTTAGAAATTTTAGATTCTGAAGCAACTCTTTCAATAAGAAATACAAATATAAAAAATATAGGAAAAAAAGTTGAAGTAAATATTTATTTTGATGAAGGAATTTCTCTTGAAAAAAAAGATAAAAAATTAATAGTAAAAAATAATAAAGTTGAAGTTGAGATAGATAATAATCTTGATAAACTAATAATATCTGATAATGGAAATAAAAGAAAAATTAAGGATATTAAGATTGAGTTTGAAGAAAGAAAACCCATTTATAGATATGAAGAAAAAGAAAAAGCAAAGCTTTTAGGATTTATACCAGTTAATAAAAATATTAAAAAAAGAGTTGATGCAGAAAATATGGAGATGCTTGAAGAAAATGGTCCTTGGTGGGAATTTTTAGCTAGCGAACAAACAGAACAATAATTTTAATAAAATCAAAAAAACAATGGAGCACCATACCGTAAACAGGCTGTCCTATAATTAGAAAAATATAAATAGTAGTTTGTCGTCGATAAATTAACTAAATATTTTATTTTGTCGAAGACAAAATAAAGGGGTGTAAAATGACATACATAAGTTCTTTCAAAGGTCAGAATTGGTTGATCCCTCAATCAATTAATGATATGATACCTAAAAATCATATCTGTTTTTTTGTAGAAGAGTTTGTTGAATCATTAGATTTTTCTAGATTTGATTTAATAAACGAGGGTCCTGGGCACCCCCCATATCATCCCATAATTCTTTTTGTTTTAGTAAATTGATTATTTGAGTTTTATCTTCTGGATAAATTACTTTTTCATATCCCTTAATAGAACATTTTTTATGATTTCCAAATAATACTTCTGTATTTTTTTCTTTTGCTAATTCAATAATCTTCTTTTTTATTTCTATCTCTTTAGCTTCTATTTCTTTCTTTTGATTTTCTAGCTTCTCAAACTCATCAACTAATCCATTATCATTTGCCATTTTAGTAATTATTTTTATTAAAATCTTCAGGAATTTTATATTTTGTTTTAGTTAACTTTGCTGAACTAATTCTACTTGTTCTAAATTTTCTCATATCTTTTCTCAAATGACAATAACCTATAACATACTTTCTTGATTTGTAATAAACATCAATTTTTCTTTTTTTAAATTCTGCAGTTTGCATATTAAAATACTCTATTTCAATAGTTTTCAAGTCTTCAAATGCTTTTTCAATTACATCATAAACCTCTTCACTAATCTCATTATTAAATGGATGATATTCTTTTCTTAAAAAATTCTTATTAATCTTTTCTTTTTCTTTTTGTGGAATCGATGTTTCTATTTTTTTAAGTATTGTAAGAAGTATTTCTTTTTCTATTGGTCCTTTATCAAAATCAGAATGAGAATGATACCAATCATCCATGTCTTCTGGAAGTTGATTACAATACTCTCTAACAAGTTGATATAATGAAATTAATTCTTCTTTATTAAAATTTAATTGTTTTGACATTTTTTACATCTCCCCCTAAATGTATCTTCAAATTTAATACCTTTATCTTTTAACTTCATAAATGAGAAGATATCTACAGCTTTTAAGCTGTAGCACTTCTGCAAAGTTTAATCCCACTTTGTAAAACTATTTATTTCTAAATAACTTATTATTAGTGAGTTTGACTTTAGCTCATTGAATTTCAATCAATGTAGTTAGAGCTTTATCACTAATAAACTTTACGGAGGTATGAAAATGCAAAAACAAATTGTGCTTAGCGAGAGCTATAATAAAATGTATGAACATGAGTATGAAAGGGGGAATCATATGGTTGGGGTTTCAAGATGGGAATTTGAATGGTGTCCTAAATATAGATATAACATGTTTAGGAAATGGAAATATAAAAAGTTGGTTGAAGCTTGTATAAGAAGAGCTGCTTCAATGTGGGGAATAAAATGGATTGAATTGAGTGTTCAACCAGATCATATCCAAGGAACTGCTTCAATCCCAATGGATAAGTCTCCATCTTGGGCATTACATAAACTAAGGGGAATTTCTGCTTATTTATTTTTTAAGCACCATCCAAAAGCAAGACTTAGGTATCCAAAAGGACATTTGTGGAGTAGAGGGAAGTTTGCAGCTTCAGTAGGATTTATAACAATAGAGGCAGCAAATGAATATGTAAGAAATCAGGATGAACACCATGGAACTGTTTGGATAATGGAAGAGTAAAGCTCGTTTATAGGAAGCCCCACTCCGCGAAGCGGATTTTTTTGCCGCAGCAAAAAAACCTTTAGGGTGGGGAGGACGTCACGTTTTTTATAATATTTAGGATAACTAATTTTTATTCTATTAATCTTCATCTTAAGATATTTTCCCTTGCATTTCTCTGAACAAAATAACAAGACTTTTTCATCTCTAAACTGAGGTAAAAGCCAAATGCCTGAATTAAATTTTTCCTTACAAGTTTTACATGTTTCACTCATTTTAAATTCAAAGTTTTTAAAGTTACTTTAAAAACCATTATGACCTCCTTTTCTTCTTTCTACCCTTCTTCCCCCTCCTCCCATTATCAATAAACTTTTTAAAAAACTTAAACTCAGAAAGCAACTCAGGAATTGTCCATAAAACAGCAACAAATCCAATTATAAAAATATAAAGACTATAATTAGCATTTGAATCACCTAAAAACGGCTTTTCAGTAAATGAAAAATAAATTATAGAAATTCCAGCATAAAGTAAAATCACAGATAAAAACTTGCTGATTATGTCCCGAGGATCATGAATCATTTTTTTCTCAATTATCAAAACCATTAAATAATAAAGCAAAAACAATCCTACAATCAATAAATATGCTGGCGATATCATGAATATAAAGAAATTAAAAGATATTTAAAGATTTATTTGATTACTCATTCTATGCCTTCTCTAAATTTTCCATGAATCTCTATTAATCTTTCTTCAGGAATTGATGTTCTCAGTGAAGGAGTTGAACAATCTGACCTTAAGTAATCTGGATTTGAAATTAATCCATTACTCCTGCAATGATGATGGAAATCAGTCCCGGGAAATGGTGTTATAAACGAAGAATATGTATGAAAGATTTTTCCTTGCTTTGCTATCTCAGTATATTTATCCAAACTATGTTTTAATTGCTCTTCAGTTTCCCAAGGAAATCCTACCATTAAAGATGCCCATACTGGAATTCCAGCATCATAAGTTTTATTAATTGCTTGTTCAATCATTTCTGGAGTAGTTCATTTTCTTATTCTCCTTATCTCATAAACCTTTATATATTTCCTTTACCTTATATTTAATGCATAATCATGATGAATTTTCAAATCCAAAACCTTCATGTGACCATGAGGATTTTGAAGATGACCAAGATCTTGATGAAAATCTAGATCCTGACATAGATGTCAATGATTAATATATTCTTACACCCTTTATTATAATAGCAATAAAACAGTAAAGAATTATATAAATCTAACCCCATCAAATCCCAGCCATTTGACATCAGAGCCAGTTCACATCAGACGCAGTTTCCCTTGTCCTTCCACATGTGAATATCATTTTAAAAATAAATAATTAAGTTATTTAAATTTTTTGGTTTTGAATTTCACAAAACCCCCTCTAATCTCTCATCTCTAAACAAACATTACTAAATTCAAACAATCTCACCAAAACCAATCAATCTCCAGTGCCCATGAATATTACGAGCAATACCAACTGAATCACCACAAATAGGAATAACAGGAATATTTAACTTTAATTCAATTTCTCCTTTTTTAATTTTATTAATCTTTCCAACAGTCGTAGTAGTATTAACAGAAAGCATAATCATTTCACTTAATTTTAAATCCTCAACTTTAGTTTCTTTCTCAACTTCTTCTCCAACAACACAATCAAACAACTCATATTTTAATTTAATCTTATCTGAGATATCAGGCAATGAACCAGGTTTAGAAGCAATACTTCCAGACAAAGAATCTGTCTTTGTCAAAACATTATCTAACTCTGTTTCAAAACCCAAACTTCCTCCAGGTCCTGCTTCTTTAATAGGGAAATTCCCTCGATAAATAGAAACAATTTTAGTTTTAATTGCTTTATAAGAAATCTGATTAGCATGCTTTTCTGTTATTCCTGGCTTAATCTCAATTTCATCTCCAATTTTCAAAACACCTTTTTTCAAAATTCCAGCTAAAACCCCCCCATGCAACTTCAAAACCTCAGCTCCAGGTTTATTAATATCAAAACTACGAGCAATTAAAAACTCAGCATCTGACTTTAAGTCTCTTTTAGGAATTTCAACATCTAACAACAATTCTTTAATCTTATTAATATTAATATCTTGTTGAGCAGAAACCGGAACAATAACCGCATCTTCAGCAATTGTGCCTTTTACAAACTTTTTAATCTCATTATAATTTTTAACAGCTTCTTCTTTTGAAACTAAATCAATTTTATTTTGAATAATTATAATCTTATCAACTTTCTTAGATTTTAATGCAATCAAATGTTCTTTTGTCTGAGGCTTAATTCCCTCATTTGCAGCAATCACCAAAATAGCAGCATCAATTAAAGCAGCACCTGAAAGCATTGTCGCCATTAACATTTCATGCCCAGGACAATCAACAAAACTAATATATCTTTTTTTAGAGAACTTTGAATCTTTGACATTTCCGGAGGAAATCGCATCAAAGTTCTTCTTAGAGAATTTTGATTTTTCAAAATTCTCTTTATTCCCTTTTTCCAAAATAACATCTGCATAACCTAATTTAATTGTAATACCTCTTTTTAATTCTTCTGAATGAGTATCTGCAAACTTTCCAGTAATTTTAGAAAGTAAGGTAGTCTTTCCATGATCAATATGTCCAACTATTCCAACATTAAGCATTTCCATATTTTCAATGTCTTCCACTTTCACTTTTTCATTTTGTTTATCTTTAGCCATAATTACAAGAAATACAAAGGGTTTTTAAAACTAACCTATTTAAAAAATTAATGGCAAAAAAATATTTACATTTATGTTCAAGGGGGATTAATAGAAGTCCTACTAGTGCAAGCATTGCTAGAGAAATTGCTAGAGAAAAAGGATTAGATATTAAAATGTTTTCTAGTGGATTTGATAATCTTGTTAAAAATGTATCTAATGAAAATAGGAATTATTTTGAACAATATGATTTATTAATTGTTATGGAAGGGTATATGAGAAGAGGGTTGATAAAATTAGGGATTCCTAAGAAGAATATTCGTTGTTTAGAAATTCCTGACGAATATCAAAGAAATGACCCGGTTTTAGTTGATATTTTAAAGGAGAGTTTAAAATTATATATTAGAGAAGAACCATTGTGATTATTTTGGTTTTAAAAAACTAAAATCATATTTCCCCTTAACTATCCTCGCCCTCAACTCCCTATAAGGTCTTTGAAAATATCCATCAGTTATTTCAATTTGAAAATCTAAATATTCTAATGCTATTTTTTAAATTCCTCAACATCATTACATAATTGCTTCTAAGATATCTACTGCCTTTAGGCAGTAGCATAACTTATTTCTATTTTGATTAATTGAAAATAATGAGCTAGACTTTAGCTCATTGAATACCCATCAATGTAGTTAAAACTTTCTCATAATTAAACTTTTGCTTTCGCTTAGCGAGAGCTCTGGAGGAAAAATGGAAACACAAAAATTAGTAAATCTTTTGAAGAAAGGATTCACTTATACACTCACCATTAACACAAACATTACTATTACATTCAAAATTATTTTCACATGAAACTGCTTTTAATTGTTCAATAAATTTTCCTTCATCTGAACAATATTCTCCTGATTTTCTATATCTAAATGGATCACTCTTTAGAGATTCACATTCAGTAGCTTAGTTTTGTTTTTGAAAGATTAGTAAGGAAACCCACACATTTATGTGCGGGAGTATGTCATATTATTTTGGATAGAATCTATTTTTAAATATTATTAAACTAACCAAAAGGTTTAAAAGTAACATTTTGGTTATATTATTAACATGGATGAAAAAAAGGAATTACTAGAAAATATAAATGAGTATTTGATTAAAGCTAGAGAATCTGAAGAAAATTCTTATAATGTAGCAGTAACACTTTATTTTAAAGCAATAGCAGTTCTTATAGATCTTTTTATTTTAGAAAAAGAAGGTTATATTCCTTCTAATCATAATGAGAGATTTAGATTGCTTGAAAATAAGTATAATTTACTTTACAAAATTTTAGATAAAGATTTTCCAGTTTACCAGAGAAGCTATAGAATTAAACTTACAAAGGAACATGTAAAAATATTAAAAAATGATTTTGAAGAAGTTCTTAAATTTACAAATATTAAAATCCTTTAAAGATTTTAAAAAGAAATATAAAGAAATATTTGATTTTGCTATTTATGGATCTGTTGTAAGAAAAAAAATAAATGCAAATGATATTGATATAGCAATAATTTTTTCTTCTCCAGAAAAGCTTGATAAAAAATTAAACCTTTCTCAAGAATTAAAAAATGAATTAAAAAAAATTATAGATTATGATTTTGATGTAAAAGGTATAGATATCCCTGATTTACTAGACAGTTCTTTTATAGCATGCAAATCCATAATGGCAGAAGGATTTCTAGTGATAAGAAAAAAGTTCCTACATGAAATTTTAGGTTTTAAAGCTTATTATATTTTTTCTTATTCACTAAAAAATTTATCACCTTCAAAAAAAGTAATGTTTCAATATGCTCTTCGTGGAAGAAGGGGAGAAAAAGGAATTATTGAGATTACAAAATCTGTCTCAATAGGCAGAAGCGCAGTAAAAGTCCCATTAGAACATTCAGAAGAATTCAAAGAATTTTTCGAAAAAAATAAAATAGGTTATAAGATTTATAGAAGTTTAATATATTAACCAAAAATAACCTTTTTAACTTTTTTGGTTAAAAAATAAAAATGGCAAAAATACCTAGAAAATTAATAGAAAGATTAATTAAAGAATTTGGAGCAAAAAGAGTTAGCAGAGAAGCAAAAGAATCAATTGCAGAAAATATGATAGATCGCTTAAATAATATAACAGAATTAGCCATAAAAAATTCAAGACATTTTGGTAGAAAATTAATTACTAAAGAGGATATTGAATTTGCAATTAAACAGCTTAAATTATAAATTCAAACCCTTTTTTTCTTAACTAAAAAATAAACAATTGAAATTAGGATAACTATAACTATTAATCCCATAACCCAATACATATAATTAGAGTCTGGACCTCCATTAGAAGCATCAATACCAGAACTGCCAGTATATTCTACTATTGGGGAATTTGTTAAACTCAACGATAAAAGATTTAGACTAACCAAAGAAGAACCTATTCCACATTTGTAACAGCCAATTTGCGGACAGTTTCCTTCAAATGTTTCAACCATACAATTACCTGCACCAAGCAACCATCCACTTCTACCTTCATCACCAATAGCTCCACTATAATCAAGAAAACTATTTCCACAACTAGATGGTTTAAAATAACCTAAATTTCTAGTAGTAATAATATTTGAAATTTCATTTACATCTTGTGCAGAAATTCCGTAGATTATATCATTTGCAATTAGTAATCTTAATCCTAAAGAAGTTAATTCTTTAACTTGAAAATTTTCATCTAAAAATTTTATACCTAAGGAATTAATCTCTGGGCCCTCTTCAGAATCTTGTGAAGTTTTGGCAACAAAAATCATTTCATGCTCTTCATATTGAATTTGAAAAGTAATAGTTTTGTATATTTGAGGGGCATTATTATCTGAAGAAATTATGCAATTTTTATCTGTGCAATAATTTTCTAGAACATCCATATTAATTCCAGCATTAAATGGAAAAATAAGGGCAACTTGGTCTTTGTCAGTAATTATACAAGCAGAAACAAAACTAGAACTAACTAAAATCAAAGTTGCGATTATTATACTCAAACATATTTTTTTCATGATTTTAATAAAAAAATATCATTTATAAATTCTTTGTTAACTTCAAGGATCTTTAAATTTATTCTCACAACCTCAATATTTTAAACCCATCAAACATTCCAACAGAAATTAATGAAACTAACAACATAATTATAAAAATTAATACAACTAATAATTCATTTCTTTTTCTTCTTCACTATCTGTTTCTTCTCCACCTTCTTTTTTACCTATTAATTCATCAAACTTTTTTCTATATCTCTCAACATCTTCATTAGTTATCTTAGAAATAAAATCAAAAAGATTATTGTTAAATTCTTCAGCTTCTTCAATTGCTTTAATAATTTCTTCTTTTGCGATTTCAAAATCAGTATAATATTGTTTATCAATTCTTTCTTTTTTTGCATATTCAAAACTTAAATTATCAATCTCAAATAAATATTTTAATAAAATTATTGAAGCTGTATGATTCTCGCATTTTATTCCTATTTTAAAAAATAATGCTATAAGCATATTATACATACCATAATAGGTCAATGTAATTGCTTCTTCAAGCTTATCATTATCTAACAAGATTTTTGAGGAAGCAAGATTGCTTTCTGATTTTCCAAAATAAGATTCCTTAATCTCTTCGCTTGGTTCAATAATTTGAAGTTTCCTTTCTCTTCTGAGTTTATTCAAAAAAATTATTTTTTTCATAATATTTGTCAATGCCTTTGATTATAATATGATTTTTTTTTATTTCCTTGATTAAAAAATTTGTCCTGTCATATTCTCCTATTTTTATGCTCAGCCTCGTATTTATCTTTTCAATTTCTTTTTTCAATTCTTTGTCTTTTGTTTCTATATAAATATCAATATCACTTTCTTTTTTTGCGATTTCTTTTGCATAAGAACCAAAAAGAATAGCAAGTTTTATTTTTTTATTTTTTTGGATTTTCTCAATTATATTTCTTAAACTAGGATATTTTTTTAATAATTGAATTAATTTATAATTCTCTGACTTTAAAATATAAGATTTAGTTTCTATTGTATTTTTTAAAAAATAAACTTTATTTTTCCCTTGTTGTTTGAAATCTACTACATTTTCATCTAATAGATTTTTTAGTTTTCTTACTATAATCATATGGTTGATATTTAGTTTTTTAGCAATCTCTCTAGCATGATTATTATCTTTTAAGAGTTGATTGATGATTTCTAATTTGTAATCTTTTTGTTCCATATGTAACATTTATGTTACAATTGTTTTTAAAGGTTTAGTTGTGAAAAATACCTTGCAAAAACTTATTAAATTTTCAAAAAAATTTAACTCAATTTAAAAAACTATAAATCAATATTATAATTATTTCTTTTCCTCTTCAACCTTTTCTTCCTTCGGAGTTTCAGCAGGTTTTTCTTCAACAGGTTTCTTAACTTCATCACCTTCACCACCTCCCTCGCTTCCTCTAGAACCAACCAAATCTCCAAACTTCTTCTCTCCTTCTTTAACAACTTTAATATTAATCTGATGTGTCTTTAAACTAATTTCTTCTCCCCTATTAGTCATCCTCAACCTAACACCTTTTCTTTTATTTTTCATTCCAGAACCAAAAGTTAATAATCTTCTATGATAACTAGAACCTTCTAATCCTTTAAAACCAGGAATACCAGATAAATCACTAGTTCCAGTAATAACAAGTTCATAACCCTTTAAACTTTCATCAACATCTTCCCCCTTAACACTTTCACCTATTTTCTTACCTACAAGTACTTCTGATTCAATCTCAACCTTAAAGGTCTTTCCCTTATGTGATACATTTATTTTAAATGCCATAAATAACCATAAAAAAATAGGTTTAAAAATCTTCCTAACCCAGTTTATTTTCTCAATTCTCTTTTTATTTTCTTCATTATCTTTTCATCAGCTTTTAATCTCTTAACATAACAAACATCATCTTCTTTTTTAGAATATTGACCCCAAGTCTTTAATAATTCATTTTGGGCAATTTTAAATTTTAAATCTCCTAATCTACCTATTTGAGGATTATCAAATAATTTCTTTGGAAATTTCGTAATAGCAATTTTTCCATATGTAACAGCAAAATCACCTTCTTCACTTACTAAACATAAATCCACATCCTTAACACCTTTTTTATTCTTTAATTTATAAAGATCATTATATTTTTCTTTATTATATTCTAAACCAATAATCAATTCCTCAACTTTTCGCTTATCTTCTTTTGCACATAAAACATCAATATCTTCATGTTCCCTTGAAATAAAACCTTTTTTTCCATCAATTGCAAATCCAGCTATAATCATATATTTTATTTTTCTTTTTTCTAACTCTCTTATGAATTTCTTCAGCTTTCTCAAAGTTATTTTATTTTTCATCTTTACTTCACAACAAAAACTCCTTTTACACCCCACCACTCAGAATAAATCTCATTTAAATCATAAAAAGCAATTAGTTTTAAATTAAGTTTAAAATTTCTAGATTTTTTCATCACAACAACACTACAACTTCCTCCCCACTTACTTTTTCTAAATTTAATATTTTTAAATTTTTTAATATAATCTTTAAAAAGAATAATTTTATCTTTCTTCCAAATTTCAAACAGATTCTTATGTTCTAAAGGATATTTTCTTTTAATTTCTTGAACTTCAATTATTGCAACCCCTCCTTCATTCAAAACCCTATTAACTTCTTCTAAAAACTTAGCTTTATTAGAAATATATTGAACACTTGCAACACTTATTATAAAATCAAAATAATTACTTGCATAAGGCAATCTCTTACCTGCATCACCAATATAAAGTTTAGGAAGATTTTTTCCCAACTCATTTATAGAAAACAATTTATTACACAAAGCATATTTTTTAATTATCTTCAAAGTCCATCTTTTTTCATAATTAATCCCATAAATCTCAATCCTATCTCCAAATCTTCTTTTTAATTCAAGCAAGGTTCTTGCATAACCACATCCAATATCTAAAATCTTTATTTTCTTTTTCTTTTTCAACAAATCTTCAATATCTAAAATAAAATCACCAATTCTCTCTTTATACTCTTTTATACCTCTCTTCCTACCTTTATTCCATTCAATCTTTTTCTTTCCATTTATTGTTTTAAAATTATAAAGTGCCATTTAACTAAAACACCTTAATCCTTTAAAAATCTATCCACCCCGTCGACAAACACTAGAAAACTTTATAAACTTAAGAGCCTTAAATAATATATAATCTTTAAAAATCCTATCCCTATAACATAAATCTTTATAATCCAAAACAAATTCCCTCTTACATGACCAAATACATAGTAGTCACAGGAGGTGTAATTTCTGGTGTTGGAAAAGGAGTAGCAACAGCATCTATTGGTAAAATTCTTCAGCAAAGAGGATTTTTAGTTACAGCAATAAAAATAGATCCTTATATTAACTGTGATGCAGGAACTTTAAGACCAACAGAACATGGAGAAGTTTGGGTCACAGATGATGGAGGAGAAATAGACCAAGACCTGGGAAATTATGAAAGATTTTTAGGACAACCTCTTTCTAAACTAAATAACATCACAACAGGACAAATTTACAAATCCTTAATTGAAAAAGAAAGAAGAGGAGATTTTTTAGGAAAAACAGTCCAGTTCATTCCACATGTTCCTGATGAAATAATCTCAAGAATTAAAAAAAAATCACAAAACAGTGACATTACTTTAATTGAAATAGGAGGAACAATTGGAGACTATGAAAACATTCCTTTTTTATTTGCAATGAAAAGTCTTGAAAATAAAATAGAAAAAGAAAACATTATTTATATTCTTGTAACTTATCTTCCAATACCGAGCCATCTTGAAGAAATGAAAACCAAACCAACACAAACAGCAGTAAAACTTTTAAGAGAAAATGGAATCCAGCCTGATTTTATTTTATGCAGAGGAAAAAATGCTTTAGATGAAATAAGAAAAAAGAAAATTGAAAGATATGCAAATGTTAAATCAGAAGATGTAATCTCAATGCCAGATGTAATTGGAAAAGGAACAATTAACACTATTTATGGGATTCCATTAGATTTAGAAAAAGAAAACCTGGGAGAAAAAATCTTAAAAAAATTAAATCTTAAATCAAAAAAACAGCCAGACTGGACAGAGTGGAACCAAGCAGTAAACAAAATTGCAAACCCAAATAAAAAAATAAAAATTGCAATGATTGGAAAATACTTAAATATTGGAGATTATCAATTACAAGATTCTTATATTTCTATAAATGAAGCTCTTAAACATGCAGGTGCAAAAAATAATACTAAAATTGAAATTACTTGGATTGATTCAAAAGAACTTGAAGAAAATTCCAATAACCTAAACAAACTTAAAGAATTTCAAGGCATTTTAATTCCAGGAGGTTTTGGAGCAAGTGGTGTTGAAGGAAAAATAAATGCAATTAGATTTGCCAGAGAAAATAACACTCCATTTTTAGGACTCTGCTTAGGTCTTCAGCTTGCAGTAGTTGAATTTACAAGAAATAAATGCAATTTAAATGCTCATACAACAGAGATTGACTTGCAAACCCAACATCCAGTAATAGATATTCTTCCTGAACAAAAAAATATAAAAAACAAAGGTGGAACAATGAGATTAGGAGCTTACAAGGCCATATTAAAACCAGGAACAAAAACCCATCAGCTCTATAATCAAACAGAAGTTTCAGAACGCCATAGGCACAGATATGAAGTTAATCCAGACTATCACAATATTCTTCAGCAAAATGGATTAATTTTCTCAGGCTTAAGTCCTGATAAAAAACTAGTTGAATTCATTGAACTTCCAAATCATAAATTTTTTATTGCAACTCAAGCACATCCTGAATTTAAATCCTCTCTTCTCAAACCTGCCCCTTTATTTGATGGATTTGTTAAAGCGTGTTTAGATTAAAATTAATTAATTTTTCCTATACCTCCAACCCGCCTCTTCCTTTAATCCAAAAATCTAACTAATTCCTGACTTCGAGAAGGTTGTTGTAATTTTTTAACAGCTTTAAATTCTATCTCACTTACCCTTTGACCTGAAATTTTAAACATCTTGCCAATCTCCGCTAAACTATACACATCTCCATTTAAACCATATCTTAATTTTATTATTTCTCTTTCTCTATAAGATAATGTTTTAAGAACTTTTTGCACTCTCTTCTCTAACTCAAATATTTGTGCCTCTTCAATTTGGTGCTCTTGTAAAAGAGGAACCCCTGTATCTTCCATTAAAGGAATAGCATAATCTAATGTATCATTTGAAGTATCTGGTGAATATTCTCTTTCTTTTCTTATTTCATAAACCATTTCATGTAAACTCTCAGGAAATAATTCTTTTATATAATCATCTATGCAATTTGCTTTTTGTAATCTCTCATTTAATAGAACAGCTATCCTTCTTGCAACAGGCTCCTCTGGAACAGCTCTTAATCTCTCATAACAACAAATTGCAGAATTTGAAACTCCTACTAACTTTGCTAACTCTCCTTGAGTATAACCTACTTTTAACCTAGCATCTCTTAAGGTATAATTAAAATAATCATCAATCCTATTTGATTTTAGTTCTACACTTGGATTTCCTTTTACCATTGTAAAAATTTGAGAAAACAATAGTTTTTAAAAATTTATATGATTTTAAACCACTACCCTTACTTCTCCCCCTCCCAAAAACCAACCCCCAACTAAACACCCCAAGTAACCTTTCCCTTTCTTTTTATCTGTGCAATTTTCTGCAAAACCTGAACTTCATCAGAAGTCAATAATTTTTTATTATCCTTAAACTCTTTAAACTGATACTCTGTTAAATCAGAATACAACTCATCAGTTTCTCCTAAAACTCTATCAAACATTATTCCAGGCAAAGAAACAGCAACTTCTTTTCCAACAACAGCCTCATCAACTTTTTTCTGATTTTCCTGAACATCTTTAACTTTTGCAATTTCTTTTCCATCTTTATTAATCAAACGAATTCCATGTTTCAATTTCCCAGCTTCAACCTTAACACCAAAAACAGCAGGATTTGAATTTCTAAAAATATACTGATGAAGAATTTTTAATTTACAAACACTTGCCAAACTCATCAATTTTTCTCTTTTAATCTCATTTCTTTTTTCATCCTGCCACTTAACTAAATCCTCAATTAACTTATAAATAATCTCATTTTTAATAATCTTAATTCCTTCTAATTTCATTTCCTTAACTTCCTCATCTTCTTCTACATTAAAACCTAAAATTAAACTATTCACAGAATCTTCTTTTAAATTAGTTTGAGCAGAAATAACATCTTTTTTATTTATACTCCCGATTCCCGCATTTATAATTTGAATCTTTTCTTGCTTCAACATTGTCATAAGAGCTTCCAAACTTCCTAAAGAATCTGCTTTAATTATAATTCCTTTTTTATCTGTTTTTAATTTCTCACCAATTTCTTTTTTAAATCCTTTTTCAATTTCCTCTAAATTATTTTTAAAAATTACAAAAGGCATTCCAGGCAAAATACCTTCTGAATTAATCAACTGCATTCTTATTCCATTTGCAGCAATCACATTATCCACTGGTTTAAATTTATTTGAAACAGGCAATATCTCCTCTAAAACTCTAATCTTACTAACAATAGGTTCACCAAAACTTGCAATTGCAATTTCATCTTTTACAGACAACTCTCCATCATACAAAATAGCTTCTGCATATTGCATTGTCTTTTCTTTTTTAACTTCTAAAACAACTCCTTTTGCTTCATCACCTAATTTCAAACTATCAGTTAAAAATTTCTGACTTAAACCACATAACATTAAAATCAATTCATTAATTCCCTCACCTGTTTTCCCAGAACATGGAACAAGAGCAATCTCTTTTGTAAAATCTTTAATCTCCCAAAAAACCTTTGCATTAAACCCATGATGATATAAACTTCCAACAATAGTAAACAGCTTTTCATTAAACTGCATCTTTGCATTAACAGATTGCATCTCAATACTTTCCTTTAAATCATCAGACTGCTTTCTCCATCCAGAAGTATTATCTATTTTATTTAATGCTATTACAAAAGGTATTTTATTTAATTTCAAAATTTCAATAACTTCTTGAGTTTGAGGCATTATCCCTTCATTAATATCCATAACCAATACAGCTAAATCAGCTAAACTCCCTCCCCTTTTTCTCAAATGTGAAAATGCAGCATGTCCAGGAGTATCAATAAATAAAAAACCAGGAAAACCAAGTTTAATTCCTTTTTCTTTAATTAAATCACATCTTTCCTCAACTTTTTCCAATGGAACTTTTGTAAATGAAATCTTCTGAGTAATTCCTCCTGCTTCCGTATCATAAACTTTTGTCTTTCTTATACTATCAAGTATTGTTGTTTTTCCATGGTCAACATGACCTGCTACCGTTACAATTGGTTGTCGAATTTGTATCATTTTTCTTAAAAAAAGCAAGTTTAAATCAGTTAAAAGCTTTTGCTTAAACAAAAAATTTATCATAAAAGTGACATCTCCCCACACCTAAATGTATGACTTCCTTATTATCTCTTTAAAAACACTACTAGAACTACTCTCTCTAAATCTTAACCTATATAGTATTAATGATATCCCATTCTTAAGAATGTGGATTTAATAAAACCATTTAATTTATCTTTTAAAAAAATATTTATTTCCAAGAGATTTATTTATGCTTCTTAAAACATCATTAGTCGTATAAACATTCATGCCTTCACAAGGAGTACGTTTTAAAATCAATTGATAATTTTCTTTTTCATCAGGCCCGACAGAATCCACACCTATGCCTAAAACATATTCTTGCATTATTAAAAAATCAATTCTTATTTTTAATATTTTCATTGCTCCTAAAAATTCCCTTTGAGAAAATGAGTCTCGTTTACCATATTCAATCACAACTGAATTTCCCTCATGATCTAAATCTCCCTTAACATTTACATGATTAAATATCCCTGTTTCTTCTAAAAGTGTTTCTATATTTTTTTTCATTTCTTGTCTGCTTGCCATTATTCCTCCCAATTATAAACTTCCTTCAGAACCCTATTAAGCCTTGTAATACTGACATAGAAAACTATATATAATTTCTTATTATTAATCAGACATGGAAAAAGCAAAATTAAAATCTATTCAAGAAATTCAAGAAATTTATGATTTAGAACTTTTAAAAATAATTAAAACAATTAAAAAACAAAAACCTAAAAAAGTTTTACTTCAGTTTCCAGAAGGATTAAAACCTTATGCTCAAACAATTACAGATGAAATTAAATCAGAAACTAATTGCAGTTGTTTTATCTGGCTTGATTCATGTTTTGGTGCTTGCGACATTCCTTTAGAAACAGAAAAACTAGGAATTGATTTAATTATACAATTTGGACATAGTCAAGTTAATTCACTTCGTTCATGACCATAACTAATCCAACCTACCAATCTGTTATCAACCCCTTATCTTTTTTGGGGGGAGGTTTAACATAAGCTATCAATTCCATCCTCTCATAACAACAAGGAC
>Ga0265596_1000497_pt1 | contig 23323 bp, 24 predicted proteins | sample saktaG_FD_190143 | JGI IMG/M metagenome (GOLD analysis project Ga0265596, IMG submission 190143) | Saline water microbial communities from Sakinaw Lake, British Columbia, Canada - sak_2013_06_06_60m | ecosystem: Environmental > Aquatic > Non-marine Saline and Alkaline > Saline ...
TTGTTCAGTTTTTCTGAACAATCGTTCATTTTATAAAAGGAATAACCTTTTTATAAATTTGTTCTGTTTCTCTGAGCATTTTATCTAAAGAAAATTCCTTTTCTAGTCTCTCTTTTGCATTTCTACCCATTTCTTTTATTAAGGATGGATTTTTTAGTAATCTTTCTAAGGCCTGTTTTATTTCTTGTTGGTCTCCCCTTTTAACTAAAATCCCGCATTCATTGTTTATGGCTTCTTTTATCCCACCAACATCTGAAGCAATAACTGGTAAGCCACAACTCATTGCTTCTATAATAGTATAAGGAAAGCCTTCCCAATCAGAGATTAAAGTAAAGATATCAGATTTCTTTAGAGTTTCCAAAACTTTTGTCCTGGGCATACTGCCTAATAAGTTTACTCCTTCTAATTTAGTTTCTTTAATAAACTCCTGAAGTTGTTTTAGTTTAGGTCCGTTTCCAATAATAGAAATACTTGCTTTGTCTTTTAACTCAGGAGATAAATCATTAAATGCTTTAAGTAGTAATAATGGATCTTTTGGTTTGGCTAACCTCCCTACAAAAACAATTGATAGTTTAGAATTCTGAAAATCTTGAATATCTTGGATATTAACTCCATTATGAACTACTTCTATCTTATTTATAGAAGTAATTTTATATTTCAAAACTAAACTTTTATCAAAGTCTGAAACACAAATAATTTTTGAACAAAACCTTCCCGCAAGTTTTTCAATTAAAATTGCTATGGTTTTCCTTAAAAAAGGAGTTCCTTTTGTAAATGCCCATCCGTGAGCAGTAAAAATAGTTGGAATCTTATTTCTAATAGTTAATCTACCTAAAAATCCGGCAGCCGTACTATGACAACAAATTAAGTCTGGATTAAAGTCTTTTACTATCCTCTTAATTCCTTTTATTGCTTTAAAAATTGTAAAAGGATTGGGAATGTTTGAAAAATACTTATTAGGATAAAACTCTATTCCCGTATTCTTCGTTTCTTGCTCTAACCATGCTCCTGGATAGCTCATTATGGCAACCTGATCCCCTTTTCTAATAAAACACTTACTCAACTGATAAATATGAGTTTGAGCTCCTCCTGGTTCTGATTTAGTAATTAAATAAAGAATTTTCATTTTATTTGTAGAATTTCTTCTTTAATAAATGTTTCCGAATAAACTTACGCATAAAAAAAGGCATTTTCATAAAAATCCAAGATTTTAAAATATAAAAGTAATATAATTTTGAATATTGTCCACGTTTAATAGCATTTTTCTTTGCTTTTAAAACAAAATATAATTGCTTATTGTCTTTATCCTTAGAAAGCCCTTTTTCATAGTATTTTTTTGTGACTAATGCTTCTTGAATATTAGCAACTTTGTATTTTTGAGCAATTCTTAACCATAAATCATAATCTTCTGATTCTTTGAATTTTTCATCATATAAACCAATATCATTAAAAATATCTTTTCTGATTATAACTGAACTTTGGATAAAGGGATTATATTTAATTAAATCTTTTTGAAGAATTTCGTTTTTTGCTGGAAAAATCTTTTTATATATCATTTTCCTCATATCTATCATTTGACAACAACCAGTTCCTAATAATCCTATCTCTGGATTATTTTGCATAAATTTGATCTGCTTTTCTAATTTGTTCTTTAACCACATATCATCTGAGTCTAAAAAAGTAATATATTGTCCTTGGGCCTTTTTTATTCCTGTATTTCTAGCGTTAGATGCTCCTTTGTTTTTTTGTGGGATATAAATAATCTTATTATCAAAAGATTTAACAACTTCAGATGTATTATCGGTAGAACCATCATCTACTATAATAATCTCTATATTCTTATATGTTTGATTCAAAACACTCTCAATCGCCTCTTCTAAGTATTGAGATTGGTTATAAGCAGGAATTATTATGGAAACCTTTGGTCCGCTGTTCATAAATTTAATTCTGTAAATATGTTATTAAATCTCTTTTCGTATGTATGCTCTTGCAAGGTTCGTTCATACCCAGCTTTAGCAATCGCTTCTCTTTCTTTATTATGCTCTAAATAATACTTTATTTTATCAATCATATCATTGATATCCTTATAAATAACAATTTCTTTGCCGTCTTCATAATAATCACCCAAATTATCAGCATCACTAGTTAATAAAAATCCTCCGCAGCCAGGAATTTCAAAATTTCTGCCTTTAATTTGTTCTCTCTTTTTGGCTAAGATTGATTGAAAATTACCAAACCAATATTTTGGATTTATAAATTTTAAAGAATTATTTAATTCTTTCTTTAAAAATATAGAAGCCAATGCTCTAAGATTAATACTTCCGGAACTTTTTGTTAAGTTTAAATTAATTTTACTTTGAGAAAATATCTTAAGCATCTCATCTTGAGAAACTCTTCCAGATTGCCATCCATTTCCCCAGCATTTCATATTAATACCTGCTTTTCTTATCTGATCAACTATCTTTCTTCTATCACTGTGTGGCTGTCCAACAAAAGAAACATCATAAGTTTTTGACAAATCAAATGGTTTATATAAAAACTGATTACAGGCCCATTGAGTTTTGATGACATTTTTGTAGCCAATTTTATTATATTTTTCTACTGCTTCGGAATCAGTAGTTGAAATCCAATTAAAGCAGGGAGCATAATATTTAGAAAAATTATAAAATCTAAAATGGTCGTCTGCAAACCAATTAAAAGTTATTGAACCGCTTTCTTGCGTAATTTTTTTAATGGTTTGTTTTTTTATTTCATCTCCAAAAAGAAAAAAGAAACATAAATCAGGTTTCTCTTTTTGAACAACTTCTAATAATTCTTTATTCATTTTGTCTCTCCCCTTTTCAAATATTATTTCATCAAAAGGAAAATAAAGAACTTCATTACTGCTATTGTTCATCCTGACTAAAGAATCATAAAAATTATAGTGTTCAAAACTATGCCCTAATCCTTTTTTTCCATATTCATATTTCATCCCAATATAAAGTATTTTCATATCAAACAAATAATTTAGGGTATAATTTAATTTTCTCTTCAGGAATAAAAACTAGATTATCATATCCATACTCTTCTTTAATCTTATGAGCAACCAATTCACCCTCAGATGTTATTTTAAATACCTGATAGTTTTTATCCAATAAGATTTGAATTGATTCTTGACAATTTTCTTTCCACTCTTCGCCTCCAGCTACCTCCAAACTAATAAGTGGTCTTAGTAAATTGAGAATATAAGACATTCCCTTCAAAATAAGATGCTCTGCTCCTTCTGCGTCTATTTTGATAAAAGTGGGTTGAATCTTTTTTTCTTGACAGTATTTATCTAAAACAATTGTTTTAACATCGATTATTCTTTTAGATTTTTGCAAAAAGTTTAAATCCTTACTTGTCCGATTTTTATAAGTATTAAATGCTCCATATCTTATACCATAATCTGCAAAAGAAATAAATTTCTCTTCATCTAAGACAGCTGCTTGATTTATGATAACATTCGAAACTGATAAAACATTTTTTCTGAGAAATTCGAATGTTCGAGGCGTTGGTTCAAAGCTATAAACATTGCCTGTTTTTTCCACTAAACGAGCTGCTAAAAGAGAATAAAATCCAAGATGAGCCCCAATATCAATAAAAATATCTCCTTCTTTCAAAAAATTGATAAAAAAATTCGTTAAGTTTGCCTCTCCAGGACAACCATAATAAAAAATTGCATTACCATCAGGTATATAACAATACATTTTATCTCCCCATAAAGTTTTGAATTTTATTTGAAATGGCTTTATTCTGCTAAGCAAAACTAAAATATAGAAAGGAAATGTTCTTAATGGATCCTTAATGAGTCGTTTTAATCTATGGCTGTGAATTTTATATAATTCATGTCTTCTTAATATTTCTTTCTTTATTTCTTCTTTTTTTTGTTTAGTCATCATTGATATTTTTAACTTTTATCGTAATTCTTTAATAATTTTTAAATAATTTTTGGCTACCACCTCGTTACTAAAATTATTTATTACATATCCGCGTGATTTTAGATGATTGATATTATCTAAAAAAATTGGTAATTTCTCTTTAAAATCATTAAAATCTTTAAAAAACATTCCGCATTCTTTTGTTAAGTAGGGTGCTGAAATATTGCCAAAAACCTTTTTACCTACTTTTTTGTATTCAAAATACCCTTGATTCCAAGCTAAAGTAGGTACGTTCCTCATCCATGCCTCTAAAAGAGCTATGCCCTGACTTTCCACTTCTTGGAGATAAATCATAAATTTTACCTTATTAAGTAATCCAAAATATTTTTCTTTTTTATATCTTCCATATTTTATTATTTTATAATCAATGTTTTTGGATTTTAGATATTCAATAATAAATTTAAAAAGATTTTCATCAACATCCTTTTTATAAACCAAGCATCCTTTTCTTCTTTCATCTGATTCTGAACAAATTTCTACACCAGCAGCCCAAACTTTTATTTTTTTACCAAAACTCGACCTAAAAGATACATAAAAATCTTTAACCCATTGAGAAGGCACAATGACTAAATCAATTGCTTCATTTAATAAAATACCTTCTGCATCTTTAGGAGTTATTACTATATTAGGCCCAGCAATGATTTTCTTAATCTTGCCTTGTTTTTTTGCCTTAATAGCCCATTTCAAAGCATCAACTCCACTAATAACACAAACAATATCTGAAATGTCTTTTGTCTTTGGATTTAATTGATAATCAACATTTAAAATGTTAAATCCCCGAATTAAACTTTCCAAGACCGCAGAAGGTCCTCCATAATGAAAAAAATGGTTCTTAATATATTTTCTGAGCCAGAAATAAAATCGTTTCAAAAAAGAAATATCAGGAGATAGGGTCAATAATGTTATTTTTAGCATTTTCTACAATTACTTATTACTCCTAATGATTCATATATCTATAGGCAATCTTTTTTAGATAATCATAATTATCTTTATACCAATCAATAGAAATATCTAACCCATCTTCAAAACTAACCTGAGGAGTAAATCCAAGCTTTTTTATCTTTGAAAAGTCAAGATATTGATCAGGAATCTCAATAAAATTAGCTGGTTTTTCTTTAATAATAGGAGAGACATTAGATATTTTTGATCTTAATAAATCAATTATATCCTTTACACTTTTTATTTTCTCACAATTAGACAAATCACTAACATCATCTTTAGTATAACTGCCAACATTAAACGCTGCCCAACCATATGTATCCTTACCAGTTCTTGGCATATTACAATTATCGTCACCATAATAATCTTTTACTTTTTCCATCAAAAACATATAGGCTCTTACTACATCATCTATATAAATATATTCTCTCAAAACATTCTCATTGCCTTGATGTATTACCGGAGGCCTTTTGTCTAATAAACACATAATGGTTTTAGGCATAAGACGAGAGAAATTAAAATCACCTGGACCGAATATATTACAAGATCGTGCCACAATGATAGGAACTTTAAACTGATATGAATATGTTTGAGCAAGAATATCACCAGAAACCTTAGACGCACTATATACATCTAACCCTTTTAAAGCATAGTTCTCTTTGTAAGGTATATCTTCTAAGTCATCTGTAGCATGATCCCCATAAGATTTGTCTGATGAAGCAATCAAAACTCTTGGTATTTTATTGATACGAGCAATTTCTAAAATATTAACTGTTCCCATCACATTATTTTTAATTGTAGAAAAAGGTGCATTCGCAGCATCACTCACAATAGATGAAGCAGATAAATGAAAAATTGTATCTATCTGATGTCTATCACATAATCTTCTTAGTTCATCAAAATTTAAAGTATCGCACTCCTCAATCTCTGGAAACATAAAATTATTTTTTTCTTCCTTGCTATAAATCATTTCCAATGTACTTATCGGTTTTTTATAAAGAACAGTAGCAACAACCACTGCACCTTTATTCATCAGAGATTTTATTAAATGTGAGGCAACAAAACCATCTCCCCCTGTAATTAATACTCTTTTCCCAAACCAAAAAATTTTATCTTTTTCCATATTTTTAAATTAGTTATTTTAATGCTTTATCAACCCATTCTTCAAATCGCTTAATATTATTTTTAACTAAAAATAATCTTTCTGCTTTTTCTTTAGCTCTCTTCCCCATTTCTAAAATCTTACCATTTTGTTTAAGTTCCGTAAATTCTTTCATATATTCAGCATACTGCTTGACATTGTCAATTTCTGCTATACGACTAAAAGAGTTATCAAGATATTCCAGATGAGCATTCCAATATCTGGATTTATGGCTAATAATTGGTTTTCCGCAAAGCATTGCTTCTCCAATATTTAATCCACAAGATTCTCCATCTTTTCTAAAATGAGCCAGAACATCAATCGCTTGATGAAATGCCCAGACGTCTTCTTCTTTAGCGCTAGGATTTAAAAAATGGACATTTGGTATTTTTTGTTCTTCAACAATTTTTCTTAAAATTGGCGGAGGAGACATTATTAAGTAATGAATATCGGGTATTTCTTTAACCACTTGTTTAAATGCCATAATCCCAATTGAATCAAAAATATTGTCACTGGCCCTGCCAATTCTTCCGAAAACAATTTCATTGTCTTTAATACCTAATTTTTTTCTTAAAATTTCTCCATTTTCAAATGAATCTTTTGTCGGACTTTCTGATGGAACATACATCACTTTAATTTTCTCTTTTTTTACAATCGGTCTAATTTTATCTGCCACTTCTTCTGAAATACAAACATTATAAATAATATTTTTTTGAACATTCAGTAAACCGAAAATATTCAATAAAATAATTGGTATATTCTTAATTATATTAAACGGAAATTCTGCATATCCTGCTCCAGATGTAATCAACAAATCAATATTATTATTTTTGATTACTTCAAAGATACTTGGCGACATTTTATTAACAAAATATGGATGTTTATCATCTAATTTTTCGTAATTAAATGAGATTAATTTAACAGGAGTATTTTTAAAATAATTTAACCGTCCATCTAACACCATACTACCAAAACAAGAACGAGGTTTAGGTGAGTACATAAAATAAATATCATAGCGATTGTAATTTAGGTGTTTGGCTAATATCTGTAAGAATTTTTCAGTACCACCAAAACTTAATCCAGAAATATTATAGAAAAGTATTTGTGGTTTTATATTTTTTTTATTTTTTTTAATTAATGAATAATCTGGATATTCTCTTTTTAAAAATCTTCTGATTTTGAGGGCATAGTAATCAGAATAAATTCGTACAACAAAACGCCGAATAAATCTTGGCATTATTTTAAATATTTTTTTAAGTAAATCTCTCATATTTAAACTTCTCGATGTAAACCTGTTATCTTTAATAATTTTCCGCCAAGCGACCTTATTCTCCTGCTGGGTAAATAAAGAAGGAAGTGAAAAAAGCCATCTATCATCCATAAGATATCTTCTAAAACATTTGTTTTGTAATTATTAACCACATTTTCTTTCCCGATAAAAACTCCAGATATTCCATATTTATAACCATTACCAGTATATTTACAAAAACTCAAATTCCAATTTGAAAGGTTTTCTGCCCACCATTTTTTTCTCCGAATATGCCATAGGGGAATTTGGATATTTTTATCATATGGCTCCCTAAAAAATAATACAGATCCTAAGGGAGCGTTGTTAATCAATTTCAGACATTCAATAACATAATAATCTCTAATGTGACTGGAAACCATAGAGGTGGTAAAAAATACCGGTTCATTCAAATTCAAAGACCGAATTGCATCTATAGCGTCGGCATTAATAAATTCAATATTCTTAGTTCGTTTAGTGAATATTCTCGCCATTTTCACGGCTGTCTTTGATGGTTCAATCCCTATTACTTTTTCAAAATATGGAGCTGTTTTTAATAATAACCAACCTGCCCCTGAACCAATATCAACGTGAAGCTTTCTAACTTTTGGATTTTCATCAATTACCTTTTTAAATCCTAAATTCTCAAAATAGTTTAACTCATCATATTCTTTATATCTTTTTTGATGCCATTTAAAATCAGATGTGGTCTCGTAATATTTATTATGTTCTACATAACTATTAAGGTCTTTTTTCATAAAAGTTTTCTTAAAATTTTTAAAACCCTATACACCTTATACAAAAAACTGCTGTAACCTAACAAAGATTGTAAATGTATATGATAAAGCCTAATATAAAAGAGTCGTGGATCCTCTATTTTATTTTCGGGAATATCTTTTATCCCCCTTTTTATAGCTATCTGTCTTTTTTCCTCCCAGTCAATGTCCCAAATATCTAACCATCTAAAATATTCATCTCCATATTTTTTTAAGAAAATTTCTTATTTTATTTATGTTTAGTATCTAAAATATTATTTTTATTCTTAGAATAGTTGACAATTTTTTTATTTATTATTCTTTCTAAAAACTTAATGAGAAAATTAAACAATTTTAATTTGAACATAAATAATTATTCAAAATACCAAAGTGTCTACAAAAATTATTTATCTTCTTATTAAGTAACGAAGAAGTCTTTGGAACCAAATTTTCCTTTTAAGTAATTTGTATAATCTATACATCAAGGGAGGATAATTGAATAAACGAGCATAAAAATTATCAATATCCTTAGGTTGGATTATTCTTTTCAAATAAAACAAAATTTCTTTCCCGCTTAAAATGTTTTCTTTGTATCGAAAATTATCTTTCCAAATTAATCTGAGAAATCTCTTTTCTCCTTTGGGTGGTTTTTTATTAGCGATCCAAGGAAGATGAACCCAAGAAGTCTTAAAGGTAAATCTTAGAACACTGTTATCTAAGTCAATAATCCAGCGATGATGGTGTGCCCCAGCCAACCTTTTTCCTTCTATGCCATAGCTTGTCTCATATAATCTACTTGGCACCTCAATTAAACCTTTCTTACTTATCCTAATTAGTTCTGAACAAACCCAAATCGGATCTCTTATATCTTCTAAGGTTTGAGTACAGATAGAAAAATCAAAATATTTATCAGGGAAGGGCCAAGGCTCTTTGTCACAAGCATCTCGAACAATCCAAGTTTCTTTAGAAAATCGTGGAATAATACCTCCCCACATTTGTTTTTTATTTCTTTGCTCATAAGGTAAAATATCAATTATATGGTTCGCTCTAGTACAGGGGGCGACACCTCCCCCTACATCAATTACTAAATCGTTATCATCAATTGATTTTATGATTTCATCCTTAGAACACTTTGTAATACTTATACTCATAATTTCTTTAAAAATCGGTAAATTTTATACAAAAAACTGTTATAACTTAGTAGGGGCTGCAAATATCTGTGATAAAATTTGATATAAAAAGATCTTGGGTCTTTTATTTTATCTTTCGGTAAATCCTTTGTACCTCTTTCAATAACCACTTGTCTTTTTTCCTCCCAGTCAATATCCCAAATATCTAACCACTTGAAATAACTAGCACCATATTGTTCAAACCATTTTAAAATTTCAACATCATACCAATAAAGTTCTTCTTCAGGAAAATTAAGTAAATCAATGCCTTTTTCTACATAAAATTTAATCCAATTTAATGGAAGATCCTTTAATATAATATTATATTCGTCTTTTGTGGAAAAATAGGTTAAATTTATTTTTAGAAAATTTAAAAATGTGTTTTTCCTTTGAAGAATCTCTGTAAATCTATAATATGCTTGTTTTGATAACATTCTGTCATAGTCAACAAAGTTATAATGTAAAACTTTCGGAAAATCAAATTTATAAATATTCGTAAGAGTTGAAGCAGGAACTCTTGGAGCATGATCGATTACATTTAAAAAATTATAATCAGACTTTCTGTCATCAACAAAACCAAAGGGTTTCCAACTATTCGCCCAAATCGAATTATCTTGACGATACTTCAAGGGGGACTTCCAGAGATTGATCCATTGAAACAATAAGGAAGAACCTGGGGGTAGTTTTTTTAATTTATTTAAAAAATTATTATCTATAATATGAGCAGTAGGAATTTCATCTGCATCAAAACTTAAGATAATATTATTGCCTTCGAAATTTCTCGCAGCATCTAGAAGTTGTTTGCGAACACTACTTATATGAAATCTATTTTTGTTTTGAATAACAATTACCTTTTTAAACTTTCTGCAAATTTCTAGAGTTCTGTCAGTTGAATTTTGGTCAGCAACAATAATATGATCAACAAAAAGAGAAATTGCTTTTAAGGTTTTTTCTAAAATCCATTCTTCATTTCTAACTGGCATTACTACTATGATTTTCATAAAAGTTTTCTTAAAATAAAAGAAATTATTTTCTGAACAAATCTAAATGGATAAGTAATTAAACTTAAAAATATCTTGAGATTTTTATCTTTGATTAAGTCAGCATACTTATTATAAAAATCATTTATCGGAAACCATTGATTATTAAAAAAAACTTTATAAATTTTATATTTTAAAGCTTTTTTATAATATAGAAAATCAATTTTGTCATATATTCCATATCTTAATTCAATAACTGTTCTTTCAATCGGCTGTAAGCTTCCTTTTCTTGTACTCAAGCCAGCTTTTTCATTCAAATAATAACCTAAAATTACTTGATTCTTTTTCATTTTACAATGCAAAGCAATTCTAACCATTAAATCAAAATCAGCTCCTTGAATTAATTGTTCATCAAAATAACCAATTTTTCTATTAATTTCTTTTCTCCACATTGGAAAAGGTCCACAATACATTCCCCTAATAAATTTTGTTTTTTCAAATTCAGATAAATTAATTAATTTGCCAGTAGTTTGACCAATTTTATCAACCATTATAAAATCTCCGTAAGTTAAACCAATTTCTGGATTTTCATCAAGAATTTTTATTTGAGCCTCTAGAGAATTTGGAGTACGTAGATCATCAACATTCCAAATAGCCACATATTCCCCTTTGGCTTCTTTTATACATGTATTCATTGACTTTCCTATCGGCTCTACTGGTTTAATAATAATATGATTTATAACACTTGGATATTTTGATTGAAAGTTTTTCACTAATCTAATTTCTTTTTCTGTTGGTTCATTATGGACTAAAACAATTTCTATCTTGTCCAGTATTGTTTGCTCAGAAACATTTCTCAAAAAACTTTCTAAATATTTTTCTCCTTTAAAACAAGAAGTTATTGTGCTAATTTTAATCTGCATAAAATTTCTTATTTAAGATTTTGCTGGTAATATGCGACCCTCCTCTTTAATCCTTCCTCCATACTAATTCTCGGTTCCCAGCCAAGTTCTTTTTTTGCCTTAGAATAATCAAGAGAATAACGGTATTGCTCACCTGGTCTATCTGATAAATATATTGGTTCTACTTTTTTACCTAAAATTTCAGCAATTTTTTTATATAAATTATTTAAACTTGTTTCTATACCAGTTCCAATGTTAAAAACTGGATCTAAAAAATCAGAAGAAACATCTAATGCCAAAAGATTTGCTGTTACTACATCTTCAATATAGATATAATCTCTTGTTTTTTCCCCATCGCCATACATTTCTGCTTGTTCATCATTTGCTAATTTCCTAATATAATCAGCCATTGCTCCTGTAGATTGCCTTGGTCCATAGACAGTTGAATATCTTAAAACTACATAAGGTAAATTAAAAGATCTCTTATAAAACTCTAAATAATTTTCAACAGCTCGCTTAGAAACTATATAAGGAGAAATTGGCATAATCGGTTCAGTTTCTTTAACTGGTAAATTTCTAGTATTTCCATAGAGAAATGCCGAAGAAGAAAAAATAATTTTTTTTACATTATACTTTTTAGCATTTTGAAAAATATTAATTGCTCCAGCAATACTATCCATATCCATCAATGGATTTTTAACTGATTCTGGTACTAAAACATTAGAAGCAAAATGATAAATAAATTCTGGTTTTTCTTCTCGAAAAACTTTTTCTATTTTAGGATCAGTAATATTCAAATTATAAAATTTGGCTTTGGGATTAAGATTTTCCTTTTTCCCTGTCACTAAATTATCAATAATAATCACATTAGCTCCTTCTTCTATCAAAGCATCAACAGTATAAGAACCAATAAAACCGGCTCCACCAGTAATTAAAAATTTTTTGCGTACATCTATCTCCATATCTTTATATTTACTTTCCTTTTACTGTCCAAACATCGCCAAAAGTATCAGGCGAAATTCTGGTTTCGTCAGGATTTTCTTTATTATAAACTTCACTCGCAACAGAAATCATGTTTGTATTGTCTTCCAAAGACATCCATCCATGATAAATCTCTGGCGGAATAATAATTACTTTCGGTGACTTTTCAGACAAAATAATTGTCTCTTTCTCTTTATAAGTTTTACTTTCTTTTCTGTCATCAATAAACACAAACTTAGCTGAGCCCTTTACGATACAAAAATAATCCCAAAGTTCCTGATGTTTGTGGAAAGCTCGAATTGTTCCTCTTACCGGATCACCAATTATATAAACTTGACCAAACTTTGGTATATCATAATGGTGAATTATCTCAAAGAGATATCCTCTATCATCAAAATTAACTTTTAGTGGAATGATTTCTAAACCATCTATTTTTGTTTTTTGTTTTTCCATAATTTTTGAATTTTAATTTTTTATATATGACCTTTCTCTCTTAAATATTTCTTAAGTGCGTCTTTCCAATGACTTATTTTATCCAGCCCTATTTCTCTTAGATGTTTATTATCTAAAACCGAATAACATGGTCTTTTGGCAATAGTTGGAAATTCATCAGAAGAAACTGGTTGGCAATTAACTTTAGTGTCAGTTAATTCAAATATTTTCTGGGCAAATTCGTACCAGGAACATTCTCCTTGAGATGTAATATGATAAACCCCATATTTATTTGTTTTAATTAATTGAGCAATGCTTTCTGCTAATTCTTTCGTATAAGTAGGAGAAGTAAACTCGTCGTTTTTTACTTTTACTTCTCCTCTGTCTTTAGCTAATTTTAACATTGTCTCAATAAAATTGCCGCCCTTTCCTTTAGCTCCTGCTACTCCAAAAAGACCAGCTGGTCTAATGATAAAATATTTTTTTAATGCATAATTGATACAATATTCTCCAGCTAATTTAGAAATACCATAAATATTAACAGGAGCAGGCAAATCTTGTTCAGTATAAGGAGTCCTCCTTTCTTTAGCTAAGCCAAAAACATAATCAGTGCTAATATGAACTAACAGAATATCTAATTCTTTACAAACATCTGCTAAATTTTTAACGGCAGAAGTATTAACCAAAAAACTTGTTTGTGGATCTTTCTCACATTCATCAACTTGATGAAAAGCAGCAGTATTAATGATTAAATCCGGATGGTTTTGATGGATATATTCTTTAGTCTTACTAAATTGGACAATATCTAATTCTTCTATTGATGGACAAAGTAATTCATAATTTTTATCGATTACTTTTCTTAAATCAGTACCTAATTGACCATCAGTTCCAATTAAAAGAATTTTTTTTATTTGTTTTGTCATAATTTATAATAACCCTGCTTCTAACAAATGAATTTCCCATTTGTCGTTATAAAAAATTGGGTTTAAAACATCTTCAGGATATTTCTCTAGGTGATCCCATATCTCTAAAATAGCCTCTTCTGATGTTCTAGATGGAATAAACTGAAATATCTCTTTAAATAAAGCGTTATCTGCTTTGTAGTTTCTAGTAATACCAATCTGTTGGATATCAATTGTAACATCGATATTCTTTTTTTCTTTAATAATTTTTTGAACTTTCTTCGCCAAATCACCTATATTCCAGTTTTCGCTAGAAATATTAAATATCTTACCACCAATTTCATCCAATGGTAATTCTAACGCTTTAACATAGGAACGAACAACATCTTGAATATCAGCCAATGGTCTACATACCTGACCGCCACAATTGACAGTTAATATTTGCTTTGAAAAAGCGTCTTTTGTAAAAGAATTCAAAACTAAATCATAGCGCATTCTAGGAGATAAACCAAAAATAGTTCCTTTTCTAAAAATAATTGGTTGAAACTTTTCGTCAGTTAATTCTAGAATAGCCTGCTCAGCTGCTCTCTTTGAAAGAGAATAAGGAGAAATAGGATTTACTTTATCTATTTCTTTGCTAGGAACAGGATTAAGCGGGGTATCATAAGTAAAATAAACAGAACAAGAAGAAGCAAAAATAAATCTTTCTACTCCTTTTTTTTTCGCCATTTTGGCTAATCTTTCAGTCGCAATATGATTAACCAAATCAGTATACCTTGGGTTATATTGAGAAGTAGGTTCAGTAGCAAATCCAGCCAAATGAATAACAGCATCTACTCCGTCCATAATTTCGACCCCGATATCTCTAATATCGCCATTTATCAGCTCAACTTTATCTTTTATATTACTAAGAGAATTCTCTGTAAAAATTAATTTATCTAAAATTCTAACCTTATAATCTTTTTCTAATAAAGCACGCACTAAAACATTACCTACATAGCCGGCTCCACCTGTAACTAAAATTCTTTTTTTATTATCATTCATAATTTCAAAAAAGTTAATTTGTAGAAGAGATTTTAATTTTCTTCTTTACAAAACGATATAAATTACCACCAAACTTTCTAAAAAAGCTATATATAACATTTAATGGTATCAAAAATTTTAAATACGACTTAGGATTTAACTGATTATATTTATTAACAATCAATGGGAATATATTTTTAGCATCTAAGCAAGAAAAATCATAAAAAATTGGTGTCTCCATTCCTTTAGTCAAAACCGCTCCCTTTTCTTTAAAATAATCTGGAGACCATTTTTTACTCATAAGTTCCTTATTAATCTCTGAGTATTTACCATGCCCAACACCGGAAATATTTTTCCAGCCAGCATTTTTTTGTTCAGCCACATAATTAATAATGCCTCCACATAATCTATTGGTTACTTTCATATCTTTTATAGCCATTCTAGTTATATAATCACCATCTTCATCGCCAGACCCAAGTAGTCTTTCCTCAAACCATCCAATTTCTTTAATTATTTTTTTAGAAATCAGAAAATGACTCCAACTGTTATTAATAATAAAAAAATCTTGGTTTTCTGTAAAACTTTTTTCAAAATCTTTTCTAAAGAGTAAATTCACTTTAATATCATCATTCAAAATTAAAACAGCAGAAGAAAAAGACATTAATACAAGCCAATTCCAACATCTAGCAATGGGTTGATGTTTTTCATAAGTAATATACTTAATATTCGAAAATTGACTTAAAAAAGCTGTAACATTTTTTAAATACTCTATTTGTAAAGAAGTATCAGGATGACCATTAATTGTACAAATTATTTCTTTATCTGGAAAAACACTAGTTAATTGTTTAATAAGTGGGATAAAATATTTATCATATCTGGCCACATATGTTACTACACCAATAGAATAATTGTTCTTTATTTTATTTTCCATATAAATACCAATCTATTGTTCTTTTTAGACCTTGTTCAAAATTTATTTTAGCGACAAAACCAAATTCTTTTTCGGCTCTAGAAACATCAAGACAGCGTCGTGGTTGACCATCTGGTTTTATTTTATCCCAGCGAATTTCACCCTTGAAGTCCATTAACTTGCAAATCAATTCTGCTAAGTCTTTAATTGAAATTTCCATGTCTGAGCCTAGATTTACTGGTTCTGGTTTATTATATTTTTCTGTGGCTGACAAGATTCCCTCAACAGCATCTTCAACATATAAAAATCCCCTTGTAGCCCTGCCCGTTCCCCAAGCTTCAATATAATTCTTATTCTGTTTCTTTGCCTCAGCTACTTTTTTAATCAAGGCAGGAATAACATGAGAAGATTTTTCTTCAAAATTGTCTTCAGGACCATAAAGATTAATAGGCATTAAAAATATTGAATTAAAGCCATATTGCTGACGATATGCTTGTGCTTGAACCAAAAGCATTTTCTTAGCCAAGCCATAAGGAGCATTTGTTTCTTCTGGATAGCCATTCCATATATCGCCCTCTTCAAAAGGAACAGACGTAAACTTTGGATAACAACATATTGTCCCTAAAGCAACAAATTTTTCCACCCCTGCTTTACGAGCTGATTCCATTAATTGGATACCCATTATCGCATTGTCATAAAACATTTCTCCTGGTATTTCTTTGTTTAACCCTATCCCTCCAACTTTAGCAGCTAAATGAATCACAATATCTTGATTCTTAACTGCTTTTTGACAATTCTCCAGTTTTTTTAAATCTAATTCTTCAAAACTTGGTAAAAACAAGTTCTTTTTAGGAACTTTTCTTTTTTCTAATAAATTCTTTATTAAATGTTTCCCTAAAAAACCATTAGCACCAGTAATTAAAATTTTCTTTTCTGATAAATTTATCATAAAGATTATTCAAAATTATTCTTTATCTCAAACCCTCCATTTTTCAAATGAACTTCTTTTTTAGCTTCTTCTAAATCAGATTGAACCATTTCTTTTATTAATTCTTCAAAACTTATTTTGGGACTCCATCCTAATTTCTCTCTTGCTTTGGTTGAATCACCCAATAATGATTCCACTTCTGCTGGCCTAAAATATTTTGGATCAATTTCAATAATTACTTTATTTGTTTTTTTATCTATTCCTTTTTCTTCTAACCCTTGGCCTTGCCATTTTAATTCAATTCCTAATTCTTTAAACGCAAGCTCACAAAATTCTCTGACCGAATGTTGTTTTCCTGTAGCAATTACATAATCATCTGGCTCTGCTTGCTGAAGCATTAACCACATTGCCTCAATACTATCTTTACTATGTCCCCAATCTCTTTTAGCATTTAAATTCCCTAAATATAATTCATCCTGTAATTCTAATTTTATTCTTGCGCCTGCTCGAGTAATCTTTCTAGTCACAAAAGTTTCCCCTCTTCTTTTTGATTCATGGTTCATCAATATTCCGTTACACGCAAACATATTATATGCCTCTCTATAATTTACAGTAATCCAATAAGCATATAACTTAGCAACTCCATAAGGGCTTCTTGGATAAAAAGGACTATTTTCATTTTGGGGAGATTCTCCTGGCTTTCCTGAAAATAATTCACTAGTTGATGCCTGATAGAATTTTGTTTTATTTTCTAGCCCCAGAGTCCTAATTGCTTCTAGTAATCTTAAACATCCTAATCCATCAGTATCTGCTGTATATTCCGGCATTTCATAAGAAACTTTAACATGAGACATAGCAGCTAAATTATAAATCTCGTCTGGCTGTATTTTCTGAACAATTCTTATTAAATTACTTGCATCTGTCATATCTCCATAATGGAGAATAAACTTTCCATCTTTTTCATGAGGGTCATGATAAAGATGATCAATTCTGGACGTATTAAAAGAAGAAGCGCGTCTTTTAATTCCATGAACTTCATATCCTTTATCCAATAAAAATTCAGCCAAATAGGATCCGTCTTGGCCCGTAATTCCAGTAATAAGTGCTTTTTTCATATAATTTATTTAATAAAATAGTTTAACACCTTTTTAAAGATAAAAAAAGTTAAAAAATAAGATAAAATGCCAATTAAAATAATATAAACAATATATAAATTATAAATATCAGGGAAAGAAATCACTAAATACATCGTTATGCTAGAAATAAAGGCAATAAGAAAAGTTGAAATTAGTTTTAAATTAATTGGTTGAATAAAAGTGAATTTTAAAGTAAATATGAAAGATAAAGAAAACATTAAAAGTCCGGCTATTAAACTAGCCATAGCAGCACCATAAAGAGAATATTCAGGAATTAGAATTAGATTTAAAATTACATTAAGAATTGCTCCAAAAAGAACAATCCAAAAAGTTTTCTTCTGCTGATTAGAAACAACTAATATTTGTGTAAAAGGAATACCCAAGATAACAATCCCACCTATTATTATTAAAATTTGGAAAGCTAAAATAGACGGGGAATAACTTGGGTCATAGACAAGATCAATAATTTTAGAAGCCAAAGCAATACCACCAATTACTAAAGGTACAGATAGAAAAATCATTATCTCCATAAAATAATCCCAATTTTTTTGAAGTTTTTCTTTTGATTCTCCTAAAAATTTACTTAAAGCCGGAAAGAAACTAGCCGCTATTAAACCAGTAGGGATTAGAGCAACAGCCACAATTCTTTGAGCAGCATTATACCATCCTGTCTCAGTAATCTGCCCCCAATAACCCATCATTATAGAATCTGTATTAGCGCAAATTGAACCCATTGCGCCCCCTAAGGCTAACGGCCAAGATAATGTCAAAATATTTTGCCAAATATTTTTATTAAAACTTAATCTTAATTGATAAACCTTAAAATGAAATAATAACAAGATAAATATTAAAGCAACTAAACTGGAGAATAAATAAATTAAACTCAAGCTTTGAACTGATGGAAAATTATAAAGAACAAAAAATCCTGTACCTGTTACAGCTATGGCCTGTAAAATTTTAGCCCAAGCCTCATACTCCATTTTTTGACGAGCATGAAAAAAAGCATAGATAATACTTGAAAAACTGCTTACTATAATATAAATTCCTAAAATCCAAATTATTCCTTGAATTACCGGATCAGGAGTAATAAAAAAAGAACCAATGCAAATTAAAAGTAATGTCCCTATGCTTAAAACAAGTTTTAAAGAAAGAAGGGCTGGAAATTCCTTTTCTTTTTCTTTCTCTCTGGCAATTTCCCGAGTAGTAATCGTAGAAATGCCAAAATCAGAAAAAATAGCGAATAAAGAAACAAAAGCCAAAGCAAAAGTAAATTTTCCGTATTCAGTCGCTCCTAAAATTCGAGCAACATAAATAATTAAAAAGAGTTTTAAAAACCGGGTTATTCCTTCTGCCACTCCAAGCCAAAAAGTATTTTTAACAATAGTTTGTTTAGCTCCTAAATTATGTAATAAAAAACCAGCTGGGTTTGAAATAACATTTTTAATTGTATTTTTAATATTCATTTTCCTTAAACCATTTTATTGTATTCTCTAGCCCTTTTTTTAGATTATACTTTGGTTCCCAATTAAGTTCTTTTTTTGCCTTAGAATAATTAAGGCAACTCCTTCTTTGTTCGCCAAGTTTCGCCGGAGTATGGATTTCTTCACAATTAGAATTAGTTAATTCTTTTATTTTCCTAAAAATCTCATTTATATTTGTTTCTTTACCGGTCCCAATATTATAAATATCGCTTTTTTCTTGTTCTATAGATAAAAGAGCTGAATTCACAACATCATCAACAAAAACAAAGTCGCGGGATTGTTTTCCTTCTCCGTTAATTACAACTTTTTCGTTTTTCAGCATTTTATCGCAAAAAACAGCTATTACTCCTCCTTCCCCTTTTGAGTTCTGACGAGGACCATATATATTGGCTAATCTTAAAGCAGTATAATTTAATCCAAATGTTTCTTTATAAAAATGAAGATATTTCTCAATAGTTAGTTTGCAGATTCCATAAGGAGATTCTGGGTTTTCCGCATGGGTTTCTGGAGTAGGGATAACATCTGTATCTCCGTATATAGCACCGCCAGAGGAGGCAAAGATAAATTTCTTTACTCCTCCATTCTTTTGACAATTTTGCAAAAGATTTAAAGAACCGAGAATATTAACCTTAGCATCTTGGATTGGATCTTTTACTGATTTCCGAACATCAATCTGGGCTGCAAAGTGAAATACAATTTCAGGCTTTTCTTCCTCAAAAATTTGAGAGATTTCAGAATTGCAAATGTCTGCCTCATAAAATTTGGCTTGGGGATTCAAATTCTCTCTCCTTCCAGTAGATAGATTATCAATTACTACTACATTATGGCCTTTGTCTATTAATTTGTCTGTGAGATGGCTTGCTATGAAGCCAGCCCCTCCACTTACTAATATTTTAGACATATATATAATTAGTTATTTCCACGTTTTAATAGAATTTTCATAACGTAACCAAGTTCCACAATCTGTCCATTTGCCATTAAACTTAAACCCTGCTAACTCCCCTTTTTCAGCTAACTTGGGAAATAAATCTTTTTCTATCATTGAAAACTTAGGACCAGGATGATATTTAAATATCTCTGGAGAAAAAATATATAATCCAGAATTAATATATTTTGAAGGAGGATTCTTTGGTTTTTCCAAAAACTTATCAACTATTCCATTTTTACAAATTACTACTCCATAATCTTGAGGATTTTTAACCTTGACTAAAGCAATAGTTGCTATTTTCCCTGTTTTTTTATGAAAGGTCTCCATCTTTTTTAAACCAATCTTTTTTAATTCATCTCCATTCGTTAAAAAGAAATCATGTTTTGCTGCCCATTTTTTTAAATAATAAAGACCTCCTAATGTACCTAAGGGTTTCTTTTCTTTAAAAAACTTAATTCTTTTTTTAGGGTAATATCTTTTCTTCCACCAAATAAATTCTTGTTCAAACTCTTGGCTTATTAAAACCCCTATTTCTTTAACTCCTGCTTTCAGAAAAAGGTCAACCAAATAATTTATAATTGGTTTCTTTTTTATTGGTAAAAGGGGTTTGGGAATTTCATAAGTTATTGGATAAAGTCGTGTTCCCCTACCTCCGGCTAAAATTACTGCTTTCATAATGGTTAGTTAGTTAAATACTTTTATAAATGAAAACCCTGCACCTATAAAATAAGCACAGGGGGAGTTAACTGTTTTAATTTTAGCAAAATTAGGTATCTTGTCAATTATCGTAAACATATTAATTATTACCAATTAATTGGTTAATTTTATTTCTTGTGGATAAACCAACAAATCCAGTTCCGGAAGTTAAGTCCAAGGGATATAAAATCTCATTAGCATATTTATTCTGAAAACGAATAACAGCATTTTTGGTTAAAGTACCAAAATATCCAGTTATTAACCCTTCCGGGTAGATACTCTCTCCCTGGTTTTTTAAAAATTCTTGTAAATAAGAGACTTGTTGATTTTGCATTCCAAAATAAAGATTCTGGGTGATTTTTTGTTCTGGATTGTTTTGTTGTAAGATAGCGTTAATCTTGGCTGTAATTTCAATAATTTGTTTTTGCAATTCAATAATCGTAGCTTCAAGTTGCTTTATTAGTTCTTCGTCTTCTTTATTCTCAATTTCAACTGAAATAGAAAGAGAAAAATCATAAGAATATTCTGAATCAGTAAATCCAGAAATCTTTGATTGGATTGAAGGAATTAAAGTAAGGTTAGTCCAATTATCTTCAAAATCTTCTAATAAGATTTCTCCATCTTGCTGGCTATCTAATTCTAAAAAATCAATTGAACATTGATTGCCATTTTTACAAAGGACATAAGGAACTACAAATTCAACCTTACCTGTTCCATCAAATTCTAATTTTAACTGTCCTTGACCCCCAATAATTCTATACCAGTTTCCAGACCATTGTTTAATAGAATAATTCAAAGAAACATCTGTTTTTTGAGTGGAAGGTAAAAATATTAAAGAAGGAGTGATCTTAAGATTCTGTAAATTCTCATTTTTATAACAATATTCTTCTTTTAGAGAACAATCATTAACAAAAACAGTTATTACCCAGTCAGTAAAAACATCAAAAAAGGTTTTATCAATGTCATTTTTCTTAAAAGCTTCATTTATAGAAGTAATTCCTGTTTTAGATGATTTCAAAGAATCAGATAAAATCTCAATTCCATAATGGTCAACAAGGTATTGAGTAAAGATATTCACAATACCATAATCACTATCTTCGTTCTTCCACTCAGTCACAGAATCAGAGGGAGATGAAATAAATTGTCTCATTCTCTGTTGAAGATTACTTCCTTGATAATCCTCATCATACCCAAGTAAAGTTGGAGCATAATCAGCTCTAGCTTCATTTAACCAGATATCTTCTGACACTCCTCTAAGCCGATCTTTTTGGTTAAAGGTTATTAGATGAACAAATTCATGAGCCAGACAACTTTTAATAATTTCATAGTTTAGATTGTCAGTATTAATATAAATCATTTCCCTTTCATTTGATAAAACATTCTGAATCTTTTGATATTCATTACCATTATTAAAATATCCTCCAGCGTTTTCTTTCATTTGATGAAACAGAATAGTAATATGTTCGTCGCTATCAATTCCTGGTTTCCATTCCTGTCCATAAGCTAAAGTTAATTCTGAATATATTTTTTCATCAAACTCTTTTACAAGAGATTCCAAACTTTGATCAATCTCTTCTTTCTCCTTTTCTAATAAATTCTCATACCAATCTTTTTCTAAATAAAAATATGCATTTTCAGAAACTTTTTCTAAAATAGCTTTAATTTGTTCTCTCTGTTCTAAGTCAAAAGAAGATTCAATAAAAAAAGTCTTTGTTTGTCCCTCACTATCAGCCAAAGCAAAAACAGGAAATAAAAAAACAGTTAAAATTGTAATAAAGATTAATCTTTTAATAAAAACTTTCTGCATAGGATTAATAGATGCAGTTAAATATAACAATATTTTTTAATATTAACATAAAAACTTTGAAAAATAAAATGGCTGAATAATTATGTAATTTCATTTTTATTAGAATATTCTAATAAAAGTGAAACGTTTTTTTAAAAGGAAATTTTGCGTACAACCAGTTTATATAAACAAAAACCGCCAGAAGGGCGGTCTTTGATTCTCCTGCTCAATCTCCACGCAAGGAGAGACGCAGGTCCAAATTAAGAAAACGTTATTTGCCTAAAAGTTCGTTTAACTTATCTCTAGTTGTTGAACCAACAAATCCAGTTCCGGAAGTCAATCCCCAAGAAGCTAAAACTTCATCAGCATATTTATTCTGGAACTTAATCACTGCTGATTTAGTTAACGGACCAAAGTAGTTTGTTTCACTTCCCGGAGAACCTACGCCAGAAGCAGCTAAACGGGTGTCAGAAGCAGAATTTAACACAATCTGAAGATATTTAACATCAATCATAACATCTCCAATTTCTAAGTTCTTCTCAAAAGAAAAACTTGCTGGCACATCTGCGATTGCTGATCCACCTGTCATTTGGGCTAAAAGCGTTTGAAGAATACCAATTGCTTCTAATATCTCTTTAACTTTATCTTGAAGTTCTTGAATAGTCATTTCAGAGATTGGTTTATCAAAGGTAATTTGGGGAATTGTAAGGTCTTCTGTTCCATCTTCCTCTTCTTCCTCCTCTTCTTCAGCTGGTTCTTCGCCAGCAGCTAAGGTAGTAAATGTCTTATCTGTATATGTACCTATATTACCAGTACTATCTTTGGACTTCACTTGATAATGATAGGTTGTTTCAGCAGTAAGGCCAGTCAATGTTACAGAGTGAGAAGTAACATAAGAAGTAGTTTTCTTCTCTGAACCATAACTAGTGCTTGTGCCATAAACTACCCAAGAGATAGAGGATTCATTTGTGGTCCAAGAGACTACAGATG
>Ga0265596_1000499_pt1 | contig 23320 bp, 32 predicted proteins | sample saktaG_FD_190143 | JGI IMG/M metagenome (GOLD analysis project Ga0265596, IMG submission 190143) | Saline water microbial communities from Sakinaw Lake, British Columbia, Canada - sak_2013_06_06_60m | ecosystem: Environmental > Aquatic > Non-marine Saline and Alkaline > Saline ...
TCCTCATCAATCTTACCCTCTTCTAAGAATTCTTCATTAGTAACTAAATCAATTGCTCCAATTTGCCAAATACCACATTTAACATTATCTAGCCCACTTGTCTCAATATCTAATACTATCATAACTTGGGAAATACATAATGATTTTTAATAATTGCTATAATAGAAAATATTACTTTATGAAGCCAACTTTCTTTAATAACTCTGGCCCATTCATTCTTCCCAAGGTTCCTAATCTAGCTTCTTTTTCTGAGAATTTCTTTTCTTTTAGGTTAGAATCATTATAAAATAAAACAGGAACAGGATCTGCAGAGTGATCTTTAATTTTACAAGGAGTAGAATGGTCTGCAGTTACAACAACTTTAATTTTATTTGGGGGTGCAAATTTTCTTATAAAAAAAAAGAAAGTCTTATCAATATATTCTAACATTGTTTTCTTCTCTAAAGGCTTATTATCATGCCCTGGTAAATCTGTTTCTTTAAAATGAATATATGCATAATCAAATTTCTTATATATTTTCTTTAAAATTTTAATATTAAATTTACATGCTTTTCTCAAGCCTTCATATAAACTTCCATATGCATCTAAATTTTTTAATTTTGGATATTCAAATGCAAAAACACTCATTCCACTAGCTTGGGAAAAACCAATTTCTAAAGGCATATAACTTGGAGAAGCCCATTTTTTATATTGTTTTAATTTGGGAACTTCTATTCCAGCTCCCCTAACTAAAAGATAATTTGCAGGTAACAAACCTCTACTTTTCCTAGCTTTGTTAACTGGATGGTCTTTTAATACTTCATATGCTTTTTCAAGGAATTCATTTACAATATTTGCTGTATATTGTGAATTCTCATCATCGTCAGTTGGCTTGCAAAGCCTAATTTTATTTGTTTCTTGAGATTTCCCTTGTGTATATGTGGCATCATTTCCAAGAATATTATCTGAAAAACCCCCCTTAAACACTAAAACAGCTCTATGCTGAATAGTTGGTTCAAATACAAATTTACATGGAAGCTTTATTTTATTCAATGCTTTTGCAAGAAATTGTGATTCTTCTGTTGTCAATGTTCTTCCTGCTCTTCTATCTAAAATATTTCCAGAATTAAGATTATCAATTGTTGCAAAATTAACTCTTAGAGCCAAATCCCCCCTAGTTAATTTAATCCCTGCCCCCCGTGCTTCTAATTGTCCTCTTGTACTTGTAATCAAATCATTTCCAAAAATAGAGACTATTGCTTCATCTGATTCAGGAACAAAGCCAGGTTTAACAGGATACATATACCCTAAATCTCCTCTAGCCGCCAAAAAGTCTAAATTAGGCATATGTGCAGCTTCTAAAGGGGTTTTTCCATCAAGTTGTTTATTGGGTAAATCACCCGCCCCATCAATAATAATCAATATACCCTTCATACAAAAACCAATTCTTTTTTCTTTATAAAAATTTAGATAATTCAAAAAGTAATAACAAAAGTTAATATTATAAATTTACTTCATACTCAAAAACTTTGTCATACGGAATAAACCATTTCACAGTTTCCTTTTTTGAAGCATTTTCCATTATTTTTCTAAAAAGTCTTATAGAATTTCCATGAGCCGAAATAGCAACATTCACTTTATTTCTCTTTATAAATTTCTTTAAGTATTTAATAAAACTTTCAACCCTCTTTTCAACATCTGCAAAAGACTCGCCATTAGGCGCAGCAACATCATACCCCCTATGAATTGCTTCATACTCTTTTTCTCCTAAAAATTTCTCAACTTTCTTCCTAAGTCTAGGGGATAAATTTTCAATTGCATCTCCTTCTATTCTTAAATCATAAGATTTCTTACCAATTTCTTTAATAAATTGGTTGTGGGTTGTTCCTTCCAAATCCCCATAACTTCTCTCAATCATTCTATCATCAATAATAATTTTTTTGCACTCTGGATGATATTTCAAAACATATTTTAAGGTTTCTTTAGAACGAGGAAGGGTTGTATGAAAAGCTATTTGAAATCTTTTATTCTTCAATTTCTCAGCCACTTTTTTTGCATCTCTTTTCCCTTTTAAAACTAATTTTGTATGTTTATGTCCACAAAAAAGTCCTTTAACATTATACACTGTTCTTCCATGTCTAAATAAATAAATTTTATACACATTTTTTTCCATAAAGAAAAAAAGTCAAACACATTTATAAATCTTGTACATCTTATAACAATATGTTCAAAAAATTAAGGGATAAACTCAAAAGCTGGACAAAGAAAGTAGCAGAAAAAAAGTCAGTTGAAACTAAGGAAATTAAACCCCCTATGAAGTTTAATGTAGGTAAACAGAAATATGAACCAGATTTAGAAGAAATAAAAAAACCAAGTTTTCTTAAAAAAGTTACTTCAAAAATATCAAAAGTAAAAATATCTGAAAAAGAATTTGAAGTTTATTCTGAAGAATTAGAAATGCTGCTTTTAGAAAATAATGTTGCATTGGAAGTTGCAGAAAAGATGGTTGAAGAACTTAAACAAAGAATTATCGGTAAAGAGTTGTTAAAAAAAGAAGTTGAAAGTGAAATAACAGATTGTTTTAAAGAAATTATTGAAGAAATTCTAATTAATCCTTTTGATGTTATTGAAAAAGTTAAAGAAAAAACTTCTGATCAATCAAAAGAACCCTATGTTATCTTATTTTGTGGGATAAATGGAACAGGTAAAACAACTACAATTGCAAAGATTGCTCGTTTTCTTAAAAATAAAAAATTATCATGTGTTTTTGCAGCTGCAGATACTTTTCGAGCAGCTTCAATAGAACAAATAAAAAAACATGGAGAGAAGTTAGATATTAAAGTTATTTCTCAGGATTATGGAACAGATCCAGCAGCAGTTGGTTTTGATGCAATAAAATATGCAAAAAAGAATTTTATTGATTGTGTTTTAATTGATACTGCAGGAAGAATGCATACTTCAAAAAATCTTTTAAACGAAATTGAGAAAATCTCAAAAGTTTGTAAACCAGATTTAAAAATATTTGTAGGAGAATCAATAACTGGAAATGATGCAATAGAACAAGCAAAGAGCTTTAATTGGGCAATTGGAATTGATGGAATAGTTTTAACAAAAGCAGATATTGATGAAAAAGGTGGAACAGCTCTCAGCGTCGGCTATGTAACAAAAAAACCAATTTTATATCTTGGAACAGGACAAGAATATGACAAGATAATTGTATTTGATAAGAAAAAATTCATAAAAGATTTAGGACTCTAATGAGTATTCTTAAGAAAATTTAACAAAAGAATTGCAAGAATTGCAACTCCTGATAAATATGCAAACATAGTAATATAACTTATTTCCCATAAATAACCTGCAACTAACCCCCCAATTACACTTACCAACCCAATTGAAACATAATATAACCCATGTGCTGTGCCTTTTAATTCTCCAGATAAATCAGAAACATAAGCTCTTTGAGTAGTATCTGTAATAGCATACACAACTCCATAAATTAAAAATAATAAACCCAATAACCAAATATTCTCAAAAAAGATAAAACCCAAAGTTACAATTAAAAATAAAACATAACCTGTTAATAAAACTCTCTTCCTTCCTATTTTATCTGATAATTTCCCAAAAGGGATTGCAAAAAAGGCAAAAGTAATAGTAAACAATGCGTATAAAATAATCGGAATAATAATGCTGTGCGTAAGCTCTTGAGCTCTTAATAACATAAACATATACATTCCAAAATTAGCTAATGTGAAAACAGAAATTGTAAATATTAAATATCTTAATCTCTTATCTAGTTTTTTTAATCCTTTAATTAATCCTCCTTTTGCTGGTTTTGATTTTGACTCAGATATAAAAAACAAAGGAACTAAAGAAAAAGCAGAAATCCCTGCTGCAACAAAGATAATTGCTCTAAACCCAATTTCAAATTTCCAAAATAAAAACAACACTAATAAAATCCCAATAATTCCTCCTATACTCTCAATTAATCTATGCAATCCAAAATCCCTACCATGTTTCTTTGTTGCAACACTAATCATTGCATCTCTAGGAGCATCTCTTAATTTCCCAAATCTTTCAAAAGAAATAATACCTACTAATTGTTGCCAAGAACCTGCAATTCCCATTAAGAATTTAAAAACTACAGAGAAAAAATATCCAAATAAAACTATTGGATTTCTTTTACCTAATTTATCAGAAAACCAACCTCCAAAGAATTTAAACAAACTTGAGAACCCTTCTCTTAAACCACTTAACAAACCAATAACAACACCTCCGCCCCCAAGTGCAGCAATATAAAAAGGAAGAATAGGGGATACCATCTCACTCCCAATTTCATTAAATAAACTAGACCCTCCTAAAAGCTTGATATTTCTCAAACTTCCATCCCTCTTTTTTCTAACCATTCTTTTCTAAAGAAATTATGTCTTATAATTCTTACTAAACCCAAAATTTATTAACCTATAATTCACTTCTTAAATCATGTTAGAAAGATTAGGAGAAGTTATTAGAAAGGCTACAAATCGTATTACTAATGCAATATTTCTTGATAAAAATCTTATGGATTCTATTATAAGAGATTTACAAAGAGCTTTAATTGAAGCAGATGTAAATATCCTCTTAATAAAGAAGATTAGTGATAAAATAAAAAAAGAGGCTTTAGATGAAAGAATAAAAGGAATAGAAAAAAAAGAACATGTTATCAAATTATTACATGATGAATTAGTAGGGATTCTTGGAGAACATATTCAACTAAAACTCAAAAAAGGACAAAATAGAATTATACTTTTAGGCTTATATGGGGCAGGAAAAACAACTACAATTGCTAAACTAGGGAATTATTTTGCAAAAAGAGGAAATAAAGTTGCTTTAATAGGTTTAGATGTCCATAGGCCAGCTGCAAAAGAACAATTAAAACAATTAGCAGAAAAAAACAAGCTAAATTATTTTATTGATGAAAAAGAAAACAATGCAATAAAAACCTGGAAAAAATTTGAAAAAGATTTGAAGAAATATAATTTAATTTTAATTGACACTGCAGGAAGACATAGTTTAGATAAAGCATTAATTAAAGAAATAACAGCCTTGAATAAAGAAATAAACCCTACAGAATCAATTTTAGTAATGCCTGCAGATATTGGACAAGCTGCAAAAAAACAAGCTCAAGAATTTCAAGAAGCTGTAAATATTTCTGGAGTAATTATTACTCGTATGGATTCTACTGCAAAAGGTGGTGGAGCATTAACAGCTTGTGGGGAAACAAAAGCTCCTGTTTATTTTATAACAACAGGTGAAAAAATAAATGATTTTGAAGAATTTAATCCAAAATCTTTCTTATCTAGACTTTTAGGAATGGGGGATTTGCAAACCTTAGTTGAAAAAGTGAAATCTGTTACAGATGAAGGTAAACAAGAAGAAATGCAGAAAAGATTGGAAGAAGGAAAACTAACTCTTGATGATGTTATTGAACAAGTTAAATCAATGGGAAGTTTAGGAGGATTTGATAAAATAAAATCAATGATTCCCGGATTAGGAGATGCAAAAATACCAGAAGAAATGTTAGGAAACCAAGAAGAAAAAATAAAGAAATGGGAACATATTATAAAATCAATGACTTCTGAAGAAAAAAATAATCCAGAGATATTAAAAAAACAAACATCTAGAATTGCAAGAATTGCAAAAGGTTCTGGTGTAAATAATAGCGATGTTCGTGCTTTATTAAAACAATATGATATGTTAAGTGAGATGATAAAGGGTGGAGCAGATATGGATATGTCACAGGGATTTAACCAAAAGCAACTTCAAAAGTTAATGAAGAAATTTGGTAAAAAGAAGATAAGGAGGCTCTAATGATTAAATGGAAAGAAATTTCTGCATGCACACATTGTTCAAATTATAATAAAGATAATAGCTATTGTAAAGAGCATAAAAAAGAATTAACTATCTATGATGAATTAAAAGGATGTGAAAAAATTTCATTTACAGGGAATTTAAGCTTAGAATTATTCAAAGAAATACCTGAAGACAGCATATTAAGAAAATTATCCATAGGACAGCTAGCAAAATCAAATAAACTACTGGAAAATAATATTTCATCTAAAAAATATGGGGATTATTTTAATAATACAAAATCAGTTAATCCTAAAACAAATCTTTCAAAAACAGAAAAAGAAGGGGAAGCAAAAATAATTTCATTTGAAAAATTCAAAGAAGCCGTAAGAAAATTTGAAGAAGAGGAAGCATTTAACAGTATGCTCAAGAACTTACCCCCCGATCTTAAGTGAATTAGTTTTAATCTAGAAAGAAAGATTTAACCACCTAAGCGATAATCTTGCTTAATCCCGCTTTCCCTTTAATCTTCCTTCAATAGAAACTTTCTTGTTTCTTTTTACATTCAATATTGCTGAAAAAAATCCATTTGGAGTCTCTTTTCCATTTTCCTTTGTTGTATAAAGCTTAACAGGCTCCCCTATGATGTAAGTATCTCCTGAGTCTCTTTTCACCTCAAGTTCTCCTAAATAAACTATTTTATGCTGTTCTTCTTGTTTATTAACTTCAAGTGAATAAGGCATTCCTAAAATTGGAAAATGAATACTATCCCCATCTTTTATTCTCCCATTTTCCAAATCATCAAATAATTCAAACAAACTTTTATATTTCTTATCAAAAACTCTTCCAATCACTGCCACTTTTTCTTCTCTTGCTTCCCCCTTAACTACAGAATAATTAATAAGAGTGTAACATGAATCTTTAGAATAATCAAAAAATTCTTCTCTTCTTGCCCAATTATCTCTAACAATCTCTTGATAAGTTGAATCATTAAGCTGGTTAAATTCCATAGAATAAAGATTTTTCAAAAAAGAAAAATCTATTTTTTTAGGAGTTATTCTAAGGGAACTCATATTTAAATTTATACCTAAAAGCCAATCATTATAAACATCAAAGTTAAGATTATCCTGAGAAAAGGCTACACTGCTAGACAAAAAAAGTGCTCCTGCAAAAACAATTTCCTTTAATTTCATAAAGTGAAGGAAAAAAATAGGGTATAAAAGGTTTTATATAAAAATATCCATACCACAAACATTAAAATACCCTGTAAATTAAATCTTTTATGAAACCAAAACTTATAGCCCAAGGTGCAGAAGCCAAAATTTTTCTTGATAAAAATAAAAATCTCATTGTAAAAAACAGAATCTCAAAATCATATCGAATACCAGAACTTGACAAAAAGATTCGAAAAACAAGAACAAAAGCAGAGAAAAAACTTCTAGAAAAAGCGTCTAAAATAATAAATGCTCCAGACCCTTTTCCTCTAAAAGAAATTAATATAATAAAAATGCCTTTTATCGACGGGAAAAAACTTTCAGAGCACCTTGATAAATTTCCATTAAAACAACAAAAACAAATTTGTAAACAAATTGGAGAAGATGTTACAAAACTTCATGATAAAGAGATTATTCACGGAGACCTTACAACTTCAAATATGATTTTAGTTGGAAAAGTTGATATAAAGAGTAAATTAACTAATAAAAAAATTAAAGATGGTGCTCAATTAACAACTTCTTCGGGTGGGGGGGGGGGAAAACCACAAATCTTCTTCATTGACTTTGGCCTTGGTTTTATAAGCCATAAATTTGAAGACAAGGCAGTTGATATTCATTTATTTAAACAAGCGCTTGAAGCAAAACATTTTCAAAATTGGGAAGTTTTATTTAAAGAATTTGAAAGAGGATATAACAAGTCAAAAGATTCTAAAATTGTTTTTGAAAGATTAAAAGCAGTTGAAAAAAGAGGAAGATACAGGCATTGAAAACTAACTGGCTTTTCTACGTTGTGCAATATATTTTCTAAATTTAAAAAAATAATCTCCTATCATCCCCCCCGCTATTATTTTTTCTCCAAAATTAAAAAATGAAAGACGAGGAATACTTCCAAGATTAGCATAATTTATTCCTAACTTGTCTGCCACACGCAAAATTTCTTCGTTATACTCCTTCTTCAATCCAAACAATGTAATATAATTATTCTCTCCCCCAAGGACAAAAACCTGATGATGTCCTCCATTAAAGAAACTCCATTTTCTTTTTCTTAAACCTATTGCAAAGCCATCTATTTCTACACTCGATAGATTCTTTTTCAATTCATCTGGAAATTCATTAACAACATTTTGACAAATCTCAGAAAGTTTCATAAAACAATTAAGAATCTTAGATATATAAGATTTATTATTCGGGAGGAGATATTATGGATAGAAAAATAGCCCCACCCGGATTCGAACCGGGGTCACGGCCTCTCTTCGCTTCTCTAAAGTAAGAGTGAGAGACTTGAAAGTCTCGCTCCAAAGGGCCGCATACTTGACCGCTGTACTATGGGGCTTTGAATACAAAAAAAATATCCAAACTAGATTTATAAGGGTTGTGATGTGTTTTTATTTGAACAAACTTTCATAAAATATAGTACGATTAATATCTTGCCTTTTTGGATTAAGCCACCTAAACATTCTCCTTATTTTAATTGGCTTATGCTTTTCCCCCAACAAAGATGCTGCAAGTCGTTTAATTTCATCAGTAATTTCTGATTTTGGATTGTGCTTTGTAGATGATTTAAACTTTGATTGGGCTTTTAATACATTAATATCATGGGGTAAAACAGCCATTACAGGAACTTCTGCTGTTTTCTCAATATCTTCTGTAGATAATTCAAAATTCTTTTTATACACTTTATTAATAATTAAACCTGTTAATGGGGCTCCTCTTTGTTTGATTATTTTAGAAGTTTTCAATGTTGCACTCATAGTTGGATAATCCGGAGTTGTAATAATAAATATTTCATCAGAAGCATTCATAACACCCATTGATTCTTCATTTAAAGAAGGAGGAGAATCAATAATAATTATGTCATATTTTCTCTTTAAGCTTCTCAGTTTATCTTTTAACTTTAAAGGGTTTACTTGGAACTGGTTATATAACGAAGAAGGAATAATATCAAAATTCTCTAGTTTATGAATAGCGTCTTTTGGATTTGCTTCTCCTCTTAAAACATGATGAAGAGTTTTCTCAGGATCAATAACATTCAAATGTATTCCTAAATTAGGAGCAGATAAATTTCCATCAACTAATAAAACCTTTTTCCCAAAATCAGACATAGCATCTCCTAGTGCTGTTACAGTAGAAGTCTTGCCTACACCCCCTTTTAGGCTAAGAATACCAATTACTTTGCCCATACTTTATATAATTCTTTATTATTTAAAAATCCTACTAAGAAATGACTAACAAAAAGCATAGTATCTTTTAATCACAGCAACCTTTAAAAAACATAATCACGAACTAATAAAATGTCAAAAGCAAAAGAAGTTAAAAAAGCAAAAAAATTGTCTCAAAAAGACTATGAAAAAAAAGTTCTAGAATTAGCAAAAACAGGACTTACTAGTGAAAAGATAGGAGAAGCTTTAAGAAAAGAAGGAACCCATCCAAAAGAATATCACAAAAAAATTTCTAAAATACTTGGAAATAAATATTCTAATCCAGATTTAAAAAATGTAGAAGTTAAGTTAGAGAGAATAAAAAAACATTATGAGAAAAATAAGCAAGATAAAAGAGCAATGAGGGAAAAAGATAGAGTTTTCGCACAATTAAGAAAGTTGAAGATGTATTTCAAAGTGCAATAATTAAATTGGTTTTTAAGATGAAAAAAGAGGAAATTTCTTTAAAAGAGAAAATAAAATGTGTTGTTAAGGAATTCTTAGAGAAATCAAAAGATAAGGAAATCCAAATCATAAGTCACTTTGACACAGACGGAATTACTTCTGCTGCAATAATGATTCAAGCTCTAAAAAGATTAGATAGAAAATTTTCTTTGAAAATTGTAAAAAGCTTAGAAGAGCAATTTATTTACGATCTTCCTAAAAACAAATTGACTTTATTTTTAGATTTAGCATCTGGAAGTTTAAAACAAATAGAAGAATCAAAATTAGAAGATGTATTTATAATAGACCATCACGAAATAATTCACGAGATTCCAGAGAAAGTTACAATAATAAATTCTGAGTTACATGATAAACAAAAAATAAGCGGTTCTTGCTTAACTTATTTATTCTGTAAAGAAATAGATGAAAAAAATAAAGAATTTGCTAAATTAGGTATCTTAGGTATGATTGGGGATATGCTTGAAAAAGAAATAGATAAATTAAATAACGGAATCTTAGATGATGGAGAAATTCAAAGAAAAAGAGGCTTGATTATTTATCCTTCAACAAGACCTATAAATAGAACCTTAGAATTCTCTTCAAACCCATATATTCCAAAAGTTACAGGAGATGTAAAAGGAGTCTTAGAATTGTTAAGAGAAGTGGGATTAAGTCCTGTAAATGGTAAATACAAAAGTTTAATTGAATTAAATGAAGATGAAATGGAAAAATTAGTTACAGGAATCATATTAAGAAATCCTAAAGCAAAAAACAAGGAAATAATAGGAGATATCTTTTTAATAAAACTCTTTAATAAACTTGAAGATGCTCGAGAATTAAGTGCAAAAATAAATGCTTGCTCTAGGTTTGGGGAAAGTGAAACAGCTTTACAACTCTGTATGGAAATTCCTTCTGCTAAAAAAAGAGCAGAAACAATACATGCAAGATACAAACAACAATTATTATCTGGATTAAGATATGCTTCAGAAGCAGAAAAAATAGAGGGTAAGAAATTTGTAATAATAAATGCAAAACACCACATAAAAGATACCATGATTGGAACAATTGCAAGCATTTTATCAAATTCTTCTTTATATGAGGAAGGAACAATAATAACTACAATGGCTTATTATGATAAAAAAGTAAAAGTTTCTTCAAGAATTGTTGGAAGAAATGGAAGAAATGCGAGAGAAATATTAAATTCTGTTATTGAAAAAATTGGAGGAGAAGTTGGGGGTCATGAAAGTGCTGCAGGATGCATGTTCTCTCAAGAAAAAGAAAAAGAATTTTTAACTTCTCTAAAAAAGAATCTCGAATTAGAATTAATCAAGATTTAAAACACAAGCTTTAAAACAGCCAACTATCTTTAAATTTCATGGAATTAGAAGTTGGAGATGTTGTATTATGCACTGTTGATAGAATCGCAGGAACTGTTGTATTTGTAAAAATAGAGGGAAACGGAGAAGGGAGTATTATTACCAGTGAAATAGCTCCTGGAAGAATTAGAAATCTAAGAGATTATGTTGTCCCAAAAAAGAAGATTGTTTGCCAAGTTTTAAGAATCTCTCAAAACGGAAATATTGATCTTTCGCTAAGAAGAGTTACTCAAAAAGAAAAAAAGGAAATCTTAGAACAATACAAACAAGAAAAAAGTTACAAAAGTGTATTAAAAAGCATTTTAGATAAAAAAGCAGAAAAGATTATCAAAGAAATTGAGGCAAAACAAAGATTATTTGATTTTTTACAAGAAGCAAAAGAGGATTCAAAAGATCTTGAGAAAATAGCAGGTAAAACAGATGCGAAAAAGATTTTAGAAATAATTCAAACTCAAAAACAAAAAACAGCTATCTTAAAAAAAGAAATTAATTTAACAACAAAAAAATCAAATGGACTTAAATTAATTAAAGAACTCTTAGAAGATTTAAAAGAGGTTGAAGTAAAATATATCTCTGCAGGAAGATATTCTATAAAAATAGAGGCAGATGATATAAAAACAGCAGATAATAGATTAAAAGAAATATTAAAAGATTTGGAAGAAAAAGCAAAAAAAGCAGGTCTTGAATTTTCTGTAAAGGAAAAATGATACTAAAAAAATGTAAAAAGTGTAACAAATACACTCTAAAAGATAAATGCCCTAAATGCGGAGAGAAAACTTTTAATGCTCATTATAAATTCATTAAATCAAAGTAGATTGTTTCTCGTCAATTAAAGCAACCCCATATTCCCCATCATATCCTGGTTTAACTTTTATATTTCCCATTCTATTTTTTAAAATCAAACCAATTAACCTCATATCAACTTCTTTTCGCATTAAATCTTCTCTAGAAACATTTAATAAAATATTAAATTCATTTCCAAATTCTTTAATCAGATTATTATAGACATTCCAAACTTTTGATGTTTGCATTCCTATTCCTAAATTAAGAGCAATTAATTCATGCAACGGTAAAAGAGTGTGAAATGGTTTTTCATTCTTGGATTTATAACCAAAAGGATTTGTTGCTATTTGTTCAACTCTATTTTCTACTCCAATAGTTAAAGGTTTATTGCAAATTGGGCAAATATTATTAAATTTCTTAGATTCTTCAGAACTACAAGAAAAATTACAATTTCTGTGACCATCCCAATGATACTTTCCATAAGCAGGTTCTGCCTCAACAGTTGAAATAAAAGAATTATTCCTAATCTGCTCAAGAATCTCTTTATATGAATTTACTTTATTAAAGATTGTTGCCTCACGCCCAAGTCTCCAAGGCCAAAAACTATGTGCATCTGAAAAGCTAACAATTGCTTTATTTTCCAATTCTTTTATTCTCCAATTCATTTTAGGATCACTACTTATTCCTGTCTCAATTGCATGAATATTTTTAAGTTGCTCTCCAAAAGCTTCTTTTAAACTATCAAATCCTGACATACTTCCGAAAACCCCAAACCAAGGTGTCCAAATATGCGCAGGAATAATTTCTATATCTTTAGAAATTTTCATCATTTCCTTAACAAACTCCTCGCAGGAAATTTTAAAAATAGGCCTCCCATCATAATCTCTTCTCCCTTTTGTATCTAAATAAGCATGGATTTTTTCAGCAATTTCGATACTTGGAATTAATAAATTAAGATGAATTCTTCTTCCTTTTTCTTGAGTATAAATCAAAGATATTTCACCAGTAATTATAAATGGAAAATCTTGGTAATAATAAAACCCATTTTTCTCTCTCATTTTTTTTATTTCTTCAAACCAAATAGGGTGTGTAAAATCTCCTGTTCCTAATAAATCCAATCCTTTAATTTTTGCCCATTTAGCTAAATTCTCAAAAGTAATTGCAGTGCTACATGCTCTTGAAAACCTAGAATGTAAATGCAAGTCAGCAATCATTTGATTATATTTATTATCCATGTTAATCTAGAAATAAAAGATATTAAATAATTTATCTTTTCTCAGCTTTTATCAAAAGAAATAAATTTTCCGCAATATAGTTGTTCAAACTGCTTTAATTTATCTTTTCTAAATTCAAGCGATCCTTGAGTTCCAGAGATTCTCCTTAAATCAACCTCTGAAATAAAGAAACCTTCTAAAGATTTTATATGCTTCTTAAGTTTATTATATGAATAATCAGTACCTATATAAACTCTATAAAAACTAGCATCTTTAGGGTCTTCTCCATATAAATAATGCTTCTTTTTTCCCATTTTTATTCATCAACAACCCCTTTATCTGTTACAAAGAAGACACATTCATTATCTGGGAGATTTGGACTGTCTATTAATTTAGCTACCCTTGAGCCTTGCTTTCCTCTTCTCAAATACATCCTATATGTTGAAGCATGACCAACAATATTCCCTCCAATAGCAGTTGTTGGGTCTCCAAACATTTGAGCAGGGTTTGCCATAACTTGATTTGTAACATAAACAGATAAATTATATGTCTCTGCTAATTTCATTATATCATGCATATATCTATTCAACTTCTGTTGCCTATCTGCTAATTGTCCTCTTCCTGCAAATTCAGACCTAAAATGAGCAGTTAAAGAATCAACAATAATTAATTTAATTGGTTCTCCATTCTTAATCATCTCAGTTATCTTTTCTAAAAGAAGAATTTGGTGATCTGAATTAAAAGCACGAGCAACAAAAATGTTTTTTAATACTTTTTCAGGATTTGCCCCTAATCCTTCTGCAATTTGCTTTATTCTTGCAGGTCTAAAAGTTCCTTCTGTATCAATAAATACAGCCTTACCATTAGCTCCTCCCCTATCTACTGGAAGCTGAACATTTACAGCTAATGTCAATCCTAACTGTGTTTTTCCAGAACCATAGGCTCCAAAAGCCTCTGTTATTGCTCTGCTTTCCACACCTTTTCCACCCAAAAGCTCATCAACTTGTTTACTTCCTGTTGTAATATTAGAAATATTCTCTCTTCTTTTTGCAAATTCAGTGCCATCTACAAAACCTAAATCCAACATATTCCTAGCTGCCTGAATAGCTTTTCTTGCAACAGCAGAGCTAACACCTGCAGCATCACTCAAAGAAGCAGGACTCATAACTGCCAAAGACATCATATCAAACACCCCTGCAGATTCTAATTTTGTTGATACAGCAGGCCCAATTCCAGGTAAATCTGTTAATTGTGGCTCTTTGGGAATATCTTCTTCTTTCTTTTTAGTTGCCATTTTTACTTTTTGCTCTTTCTATTAAGCTTAAAAATTTAGCATAAAAATAAGGCTGTGTTTCTTTTTCAATAACATGGGTTCTAACCGGTATGAATTTCTGTTCTGATAGCTTAAGTCCCTGTTTTAATAGATAAACTCTTTGATAAAAAACCTTTTTTTCAGCTCCAATCTCAATGAGGAAATAAGCTCCAAGATTTTTAAGGGTTTGATCAGCCCAATCTATAATTTGGGGTTCATCAAATAATGCAAGTTGTCCATTAACTTTTACAAATTTCCTGTAGTCAACAGGTGCTAAATCAAGCAATGTTTTAACCTCTATTGGATTTTCAAAACTCCCTTCAATACCTTGCCTCATATCCCTCAAAACCCCTTCCACTTTATAAAGATTATTTAGATTAAAGATATATTAAGCATCATACTGAATAATAAAAGTAAATCTACTATTAAAAAACAAACCAAAACAAGTGTTTCTAATCTTCCTCCCGTTTTAATTTTTCCTTTAATTCTCGTTTTAAGCGGATAAAAAGGTCTAATTCCTTGAATTGTGACTGAATCTGCAAGCAAATGAGTTCCATATCCCAAAGCAAAAGGCAACACAATAATTGGCAAAAACAAATAAAAAATAAAAGAAATAATTATCAAAAAAGTAAAACTATGAAAAAATCCTCTATGACTCACAAAAAATTGAAGTGGTCTAAATATTCTTTTCTTGCCTAATCTAGAGAATTTAGTATCAATATCAGGAATAAACGTAGCAATTAAAGCAACCACAACAAAAACAGCTTTATTTTCTAGACTTGAAAATAAAATTAGAATAAAGAAGATTGTAATTAATAAATGCGTACGAATAAGCATCTTAATCTTTTTCTAAAACAGCAATTAACTCATCTGGGTTTACTTCTTTAACATTTTCAACCACAAACTCAGGATTATTAAAGAAATTATTCATCCTAACATCTCCTAAAAAAACCATCTCTTTACCTATAAGATTTTGCTTTTGCATAATCAAATTATCTACATCTTCTAAATCACCCATACCTAATCCCTCTAGTGCGTCTTGAAATAAAACAGAACGTATAGTCTCTGTACCATCATCTAAAACAAGATTAATCAAAGCCCTTTTATCAGGATTAATTTTTCCATGTTCTGCACATGAAAATCCTTCTGCTTCTTGAATTGCTTTTTTCCTACATTCTGGACAAACATAAAAAAACTTTGGATCAAAAGCTTGAACAATAAAAGCTCTTGTCTTAACACTATCTGCTAACTTAAAATCAAGAATATTTTTCTCTTGTAGAACTTTTTCTGTTATTACATCTTTTAAAACTTCTTTACTTAGTTTTAATTCTGAAAAACTTCCTAAATGAACCTCATTAGACCTCATACTTCCATTTCCAATCTCAACAATACTTCCATCTTTTATTTGCTTTTTTTCAACTAAACCTATATGATTAGTATCCCATAAAACAACTTTAATATTTGAAGTATCATCTGCAAGAGTAAAGTTAACTACTTTTCCTTCATCTCCTTTTTTTGTAGTAAAATTACGAATAGGTGATAAATTAATAACCTGTCCAATAACATTTACTTTTCTCATCCCAGAAAGCAATTCATTTATTTTGAGTTTTTCATTATCAAAAGAAAGCCCTAATTCTGCTGCAATAACTTGTGCTGCCCCTTCTTTACTAATAAGTCCTGCGAGCTTTGCTCTTTTTGCCTCAATCCTCCTCTCTATCTCTTCTTTTTCTAATCCAGAAGATTTGGACAGTTTCTCTATAATTTTATCATAATTCCCTTCAATCATCTCTCAAAAAAATCACCTTTATTTATAAGTATTATGTTTGTGCAGGGTTAATATTTATAAAGCCTACTCATTAAAATAAAATATGGGAATTGCATTATTAAAGATAAAGTTAATGCCTACTTCTCCAGACGTTAACCTTGAAGAAGTGAAAGAAAAAGCAATAACAATTGTAGAAGAAGGAAAGGGGAGAAATTGTACTTTTGAAGAAGAGTTAATCGCTTTTGGGTTAAGGGCTTTAATTGTCTCATTTGATATAGATGAAGAACAAGAATTAGAACCTATTGAAGAAGGATTAAGAAAAATAAAAAACATAAATTCTGCTCAAGTAATTGATATGCGCAGAGCATTTGGGTAAAATGTTATCAGAAGAACAAATTAAAGAAATAAAGTCTCAATTAATAAACCATATAGATTCTACTTTTTCTGAAGATAAAAAGACATCTGCTAAACAACAAGTTGAAGAAATGAATGATGAACAACTTGAAAAATTCTTAGAGAAAAATAATCTAATAAAAGAAGGGCAACCAACAATAGGAAAACAACAAAGTGTTTTTAGAAACATTGTAGATGGGCAAATTCCTTCATATAAAATAGATGAAGATAAATATTCTATAGCTGTTTTAGAAATAAATCCTATTTCAAAAGGCCACATAATTTTAATCCCTAAACAAGAAATTACCTCTGTTGAAAAGATTCCCCAACCTCTTTTCTCACTTGCTAAAAAAATCTCAAAAAGGGTTAAATCAAAGTTAAAACCAAAAGAAGTAAACATTTCTTCTTCAAATGCTTTTGGAGAATTTATAATTAATGTTTTTCCAGTCTATGAAAATGAATCTTTAAATTCTCAAAGATACCATGCAGAAGAATTAGAGCTTCAAGAGGTTCAGAAAAAATTAGGAAAGAAAACAAGAAAAAAAATATTTAAAAAAGAGCTTAAAAAGATTCAAGAAGGGGAAATTCGTTTACCAAAAAGAATTCCATAATAATCTTTTTAAAAAAAGATTAAAAAAAGCCAAACCCTTTCCACCCTAACTTCCATAAACAAAACAACACTATAAAGCTAATTAAAAATACAGGTGTAAAAGGAATCCCATTTCTTATTATAACAAAATTAAATCTCTTCTGAATTGATTTTATTTCTGATTTGCTCAACCCATCCCATTTTGCTTTAATTATATGCTTACCTATCTTCAAATCTTTGTAAAGCCAGTCTCCTTCTGTCAGTTTATTTGTTTTAATTTTCTTAACCATACAAGATTCATCAACTGATTTTACATACGTGTAAAGGTAAGGAAGAATAAATACAATAATTCCTAAAACAAAGAATAAATTATCCAAAAAACCAAGAGCAACCAAAGCAAAAGCAGCAAAGAGTGCGAGCATGCTTAGTTTTTTATTCTTCTTAAATTGTTTTAAAAATTCTCTTTTAAATCTCTTAAAATTCCTAAAACTTAAATAAATACTTGCTAGAAGACTATAAACTGCCCCGATTAATAAAAATAAAATAAAAAATAGTAAAAATATCTTCAAATTATCATTAAAAATTGCTGAAAACGGAAGGACAGCTCCTAAAGCAATCATTAATTTGGCATCTCCTCCTGCAAACATTTTGCAATAATACAATAAATTACCCAAAATCAGAAATATGCCAAAACCAATTAATCCCTGATAAAAAAAGCCAAATCCAATATCTAAAAATAAAGAATAAAAAAATCTAAATCCTAATGCAAAGATTATTAATGAAAAGCTTAACCAATTTGCAACTTCTCTTTTTTTAAAGTCCTGCACAGTTGCGAATATAAGCCATACCAATGCTAATGCAGATAAAAATATTACCTCAAACATGTTTTGAAAAAGCAATTCCTGTTTATAAAACTATTTTACTTCTTTGATAGCTTAGTACTCCTTAATCTTCCCCCTTTTTTATAAGGGTGTTTTTTCTTATCTCTTTTCTTATCTTTTCCTTTATTTCTTTCCTGAGAACAAGCATAATCAGAAGTCATTTTAAATTACTTCAGGACACGAATAACTTTCTAAAGTATCTTCAATCAAAGCTTGGATTATTTTTCCTTCATTTCCAATACAAGAATTTGGTAAATCTTCAACATTAAGAGCCTCTACAAAAATCACCCCTTCACAAGCAATAGAAGAACATTTACTTACTCCATAAATTGCTTGGCTAGTAGAAAGGTAATTGCAAGTTACAGCTTTTAGTTTTGTATCTTCTGCTTTTAAATTTCTTCCAACCATACAAAAGTCATAAACGCCATTTGTAGAACAAGAAGCTTCACAAGCAGATACAATTATATCTACATTATTTGAAGAAATCCACGGAGCAATCTTCTTCCACCCCATTGTAAATCCTAAAATTAACACTGCTAAAACAACTATTCCAAGAATAATTAGAATTATAGCATTTGTGCTCATCCCTTGCCCCCTTTTATTATCCATATTAAATTTAAGTTTATTTTATTTATAAAGTTTTGTTTTATATTACTTATCTTAAGGATTATATGTAACAGAAAAGATTGTTTTCTTTTTCAAAAAATCGTCTTTAAAATTAAATGTTTTTATTTCTTTAAATTCTTTTAAACCTTCAACTGGTTTGCCTTGATAAAGATTTGTCTCAATTTGTGAATTTAATTTCTCTATTAACTTTACTCCTGCAAAATTATTTGACACTTTAAGATTTGAAGAATAAAAACTTAATAAAGCTAAACTACAAACAGCTAATACTCCTAAAATCAAAATAATTATTGGTAAATTCCCTTTCTTATTCATTTTCTTTCCCCCACCCCTCAATTACCCCTCTTTTCTCTTCTGAAGCAGAACTATAAGCAATTAAAGTCTTTGTATCAAGCAAATTAACCTCTTTTTCAGAATCAATCCTCAAATCTTGTGCTTTTATTGTTTTTGTTTTTTGAGCCAAAAGAGAAGAAGCATAAATAAATACAATTAAAATGCTTAAGATAACAATAGTTGCAACTACCCAAGTCATTATTTCTGATATTTGTGCTTTTTTATTTAACATTTTTTTCTGTCTTCTTTATTATTGCTAGGATTTTAATTAAATAAAGGTCTTCTCCATTAAATGAAAAGAAATTATCCTCAACACATTTAACTTCTCTTTTATATTCTTTTTCTTCTTGTATTTCACAACTAGCAACTAACTCTAAACTTCCTTTAAGAATATTAAAAACAGAATTCTCTAAATCTTCAGATTTGTAAAAGTCAATTTTAAAATAATACTGGGGTTCTTTATTCCAACTCTCCTCTACATTAAAATTTATATGGCATTCACTTAAAAAATTATTTTTATAAGATGCACTAAATCCTTCTTCATCAAATAATTCTGAAGAAAGTTCTCCTTGATTAGATAAACAATCTGCTATCTGATTTATTATTATTTTTCCTTCAATTTCTCTCACATCATAAGGATGATAATAAAAAGAATAAACCATTGCAAAAATGCCTCCTGCAACAATCATTAAGATAACAAACCAATACAATGCTATTATCTTCGCTCCTCCTTTTTTCTTCATTTTATTTATACTCATTTATTTTAATTACATATGATGTTACGTGTTCTGGATCTGAATTATCAGGATAAATACTTACATCAACATCATTGAAATATGAATAAGAATATCCTCCATCTTCACTTAGTTTAACAGTAATTATATTGTTTGCATTTATGATAATCTCCTCAAATTTCAATCCATTTTTCTCTGCTAAACCTTTTGCTTTACCCATATCTAATATAATTGTCATTCCTGGCTTTGCAGAATCAATAAATAAAGCTATTTGTTTTGCATATGATTGCTCTAAGAGTATTGCACCCTGACCTTGCCTTAATAAAAATAAAATCAAAATTGCAAGAAACAAAACATTTAAAATAATAAAAATAACATTCTCCATAAGAATCTTTCCTCTTCTATCCCTCTCTTTCATAGAATAAAATGCAAAAGATAATTAATAAAATTAACTAATTACGCAAGGCTCATAATATCTTTACAATTAAAAGCTGCAAACTCTTCTGAATTTGCCTCAAGAATTACAGGAGAAAGAAAATCATTATCTACCCCATCTCCTGAAACTGCAGTTCCTAAATATTCTCCTGCAAAACCTCCTGCAACAGCCCCTAGAGAAATTGATCCAAGTAACACGGCTTTTGCGAAAACAACCCCTCCAATAGCAGAAGCCCCTCCTGTAAAAGGAGTAGCAACAATCCCTCCTGCAACAGCCCCTACAGCTGCAAGCCCTGCAACCCACTTCCAAACTCCAACTTCGCTATAAATGCCTGTCATGATAAAATACTGTTTACTAAATTCAAAAGTCCCAAAACTTCCTCCTTCTTGAGAAAGAGTTTCTTCTATTTGTTCTACAGAATTAAGACCTAAATAATTTAGATAGGTTTGTCCTTCAGAAATCTCATTTTCTTCTAGATATTTGTAAAAAACCCTTTCATCTAAACTTTCATTAAATTCTTCTATATCACTAAGACTATTATCAAAAGCTAATTGAGAACAAATAGAACAATAAAAGTTTTCTTTAAAATCCTTGCCCACATAATTAATTTTTCCTTCTCCAAACATCCACCAACAACCAGCCATTTCATCTGCTAAAACTTTATAGGTTTCCTCTGGATTATCTCCTACTTTTTTTATCTCTGGATTTGTCATTGCTTCGCAACTGCCATCTTTGCTCAAACAAACATAGGCTCTTTTACAATTTATAGAAACATCTCCCTTAGATAAAATAGGGTTACCTTTCATAACAATAGAATTATGACAAATTTCCTCTTCACTTGATTTCCCAATATTTAATCTAAATAAAAAATATAATATTACTATGAAACTTATAAGTAAAACAATTAAGATAATTATTTGTTGTGTTGTTAATTCCCCCTTTTTACTCATTTTACATAATCCCTATTTTTTTTAATGTTACATAAAGCCCAGCCAAGACTATAATAAAAAAGACTATCCACATTATATATTTTATCAAAGTGTCAAAGTTCATATTTTAGTAATTTGAATTTTACCCCCCGACTCTTGAATATTTATATTAGTTGTCTCTTTAGCATAAGCTTCTATCTTAATATCTTCAAATTCTTGTAAATTAAAGATAACTAAACAAGCTCCTTCTTTAGCACATTTTTTTATTTGTCTATCAAATAAGTCTCCAACAACTTTATTACAAATGCAGACACAATTTTGTCCTGTACATTGATTTGGTTTTTTCTCTTCTTCTGTAAAACTAAATAAGGTCCATCTTTGAGGCTGTAAAACACTTATATTTCCCCCAGAAATCCCTATACTTGAAATAATCTGCGAAATTTTATCTATTGTTTCTATGGCTTCTCTTTGCTTTTTTTCTTTTGCACCTGAAGAAAAAAAAGAAATTAAAAAATAAGATAAAAGGACAAGACCAATAACAGCAACAATTATCTTTAAAACTTCTTCAGTTAATAACATTGCTTTTTTACCTTTTACCATATTAAAGTTAATAGAAGATTAATTGTTGAATTTGCTCCAGGCCCCATATTTTCAATAAACACTGCAACATGGTTTTTAAAAACGTAATAAACCCCCCAAACAACTGCAACAATAACTAAAATCCCAAGTATTAATTTAATTAATTGATTTATAGTCAGTTCTGCCATACAATCACCTTCCTTTGAACAAATTTTTAATTGAGTCTATTAAAGATATTCCTTTTTCTTTTAATAAGAAAATAGTTATAACAAGTATTGCTAAAACTGCCAAAGCTATTACTAACCATGGAAGATATTCTGTAATAATCCCTCTATTATTTTTTGGAAAAAAATTGTAACTAAAAAAGCCCCTCTTTTTTTGCTTTTTCTTCATTACCTTAAAAAAGAAAACTAATTAATAAATCTAACTACTGAATAAGATTTCCTAAAACAATTGCTGTCAATGCGAACAAGACAAGAGTGGTTATTAATGCTGTTATAAAATAAAGCATAATTCCTTTTTTCAAATTTATTCCTGTTTTATTTGTTTTTTCAAGCTTATCTTCCCCAGAATCAATTGTAACTAAGCTGGAAGTTAAAATAAATATTATCTGAACCAAATAAATCCCAATAATTATTTGTAAATAATAAGGAGGAATCATACTTGCTTTACTAAAAATATCTAAAATACCTTCTATATTTCCAATTCCCAATCCAGAAGTATCTCCTAATTGGGATGCTATATCTAATTTAGTTAATATTGCTGCTATCATTGTTGATAAACCAACAACAATACCTGAAAGCAAAGGAGCTAAAAAAGTCATATTACTTTTCATATCAGAAGCAATCTCGGCGAGCATATCTTTAAGCCTCATAGTAATCTTTTGGATATTCTTTACATATTGAGAAATATTCATTAAACTCATAGCTGCAATCTTCAACCCTTTTTTAGAAGATTCAATTAATACTCTCATACTTGTTGCAATCAAATCAGAAGGATAATAGTTTAAAGCTCCACGTCTAGGATCAAAAATAGCTTTCTCAAGCCCCATACCCATTTGCCTAAGATTATAATTAACTCTTTGAAAAAATTCAGCAGTCATTAATCCTCTTGAAGATTCTGCAACTTTTCCAAATGCAAGTTCAGGAGGAACCCCATTACCTATTCTATTTCCTAATTGAAATAAAGAATTATTAAATTCTGCTTCAAGTTGTCTTGTCTTTTTTCTTTCTTCAATTAATTCTTCTGTTCTAGCTTTATGTGCTATTGAAAAAAACAAGGCTAATCCAAGAGGGATAAATAAACTCAAAAATAATGCTCCAACTCCAAAAGGACCTGCACCATTCTCTGTAAAATCAAACAACATTCCTTCTCCTAAAAAATTCAAACCAAGTTCTGAAAAAGTATAATCTTGTTGAAGACCCAGCATTCCTGGAAGGGGTGTTTGGAATATTAAAGGCAACAATCCAATCAAAAAGAAGGGAAGGCAAATAAAGAATGCTTTTGTATATGGCTTCTTACTCCTATACTTTTCATAAAGAGGATTTCTTTCTAACAAAGTAGATTCCCCATATCCTCCTGGTCTTAACATCAAAACTTTATCTGTCAAATAAAAGACAATAAACGGAACAAGGAGATTAAATAAAATAAAAATATGCACTACAGTTAAAAAATCTCCAACCATTGCTGATGCAAGAGGTAATAAAGCTAA
>Ga0265596_1000501_pt1 | contig 23265 bp, 25 predicted proteins | sample saktaG_FD_190143 | JGI IMG/M metagenome (GOLD analysis project Ga0265596, IMG submission 190143) | Saline water microbial communities from Sakinaw Lake, British Columbia, Canada - sak_2013_06_06_60m | ecosystem: Environmental > Aquatic > Non-marine Saline and Alkaline > Saline ...
CCTTGTTAGCTGTGTTATTCGAAGAAAGCTTCTCGCTAAGGGCTTCTGCCATGTTCTGAAGATCCGCCTTAACGCTGTTTAGATACTGTTTGGTAGCTTCCTTGTTAGCTGTGTTATTCGAAGAAAGCTTCTCGCTAAGGGCTTCTGCCATGTTCTGAAGATCCGCCTTAACGCTGTTTAGATACTGTTTGGTAGCTTCCTTGTTAGCTGTGTTATTCGAAGAAAGTTTCTCGCTAAGGGCTTCTGCCATGCTCCGAAGATCCACCTTAACATTGTCAAGATATTGCTTAGTGGCTTCCTTGCTGGCTGTGTTATTCGAAGAAAGCTTCTCGCTAAGGGCTTCTGCCATGTTCTGAAGATCCGCCTTAACGCTGTTTAGATACTGTTTGGTAGCTTCCTTGTTAGCTGCGTTATTCGAAGAAAGCTTCTCGCTAAGGGCTTCTGCCATATCCTGACGCTCCAAGCGAAACCGCTCTAGCTGATTACGGCCATTAGATGTAATCTCACTAATTTTTACATGCCTGCTTTCAGCCGAAGATACGACATCCTCGACTAATCTTTGCATTGCCTCACTAAAATTTCCCATATCACAATCTCCTTCTGAACAAATTCAGAAAAAAAGTTATAGGCTCAATGAATATATTTTTACGACACTCATTTTTGTAAGCAACTAAATTCTCATAAAAGGAAAATGATTAAAATCAAGTGTTACACGGTAGCTGGCGGAAGATTATTATATCTCCGCCAGCTTACCGGATAGATTAGCCTAGGCAGCGACTGCAGCTGTGAGGCCAACAGCCTCAGCATACTTCAGATAGGTGTCTACTGAAGCAACCACAACACGAGCTTCAACGGAGAGTATTTCGATCCCCACAAGAGAGACCCTGGCCCATGCATCAATAACGATACCTTTGTCAAGTATACGGTCTACCACTTCAGCCAAGCTACTTGAATCCATTGTCTTCTGAACCGAAGCCATATGTAACACCTCCTTTTAGATATGATATATTGGCGACTGCTGCCATGATTAAAGTTCATGGGCTTTCATAAATTAAATACCAAAATGTCGCAGTCCCCCAAAGATACAACACCGAATGTTGTTCACATTTTTTACAGCAAGAAGTATGCCTGTCTTATTCCTTCTCTATGAAATGGATGGAGAAGCTTGTTTTTATTCAGTTTTTCCCAACTATGGGAATGGGCAGGAAAGATGTTGGTGAGAATTTCGGGAATTAGTTCCCGATGTTTTCGGGAATATGCTCCCTAAAACATCGAATCCCTGATATTTAGCGATTTCTTAAGGGCGGCGATAAGAACGCCATTATCAAATGGCTTATCAAAATAAGCATCGAAGCCAAGTTTAAATGCGTCTTCGCTGAGTTTGCTTGAACCGTATGAGGTTATGAGCAAACAGGGAAGATTTTCATTTTGTTTTTTTAGATCCAAGAAAAGGTCAAAACCATTACTGTCTGGTAAACGATAGTCTATAATAGCAGCAGAAATTTTATTTTCATTAGCTATAGATATGGCTTCTTTAGCTGTGTTGGCAGTTTTCACTGAGAAACCAGCATTCGATAAAATTTTGGATAAAATCCAACACATATTTTCCTGATCATCTACTATTAGAACAATCATTCTTGTTTTTCTTTCTTCTGATTTTTGCTCTGAGAGTTTTTGGATCCATTCCTAAAAATTCTGCTAGTTCTGTCTGGTTTAAGGAAAGTCTTCTTTTAGCCTCGGTGATAATGCGACTTCCAAATTCTGCTACTATCTTTTTCTCTAACTTTTTTAGATCTATATGATTTGTAAAGTTGCAGCTAATGTTAAGATCAAATCTAACGATGCTATCTTCATCTAAAGAAACTAATACTTCTTGTAGGGCGTTAGAAGAAAGATGCTCAGGAAGTATTACCCGATCTGTGGAAGCGACAGCCGCACCCATTACATGCTTCAGTTGTCTGACATTGCCTGGCCATGGATAGGAAATCAACAGTTCCATGGCCCCGTCGGAAATCTTTAAGTTAGGCTTCCCAAATTGTGTCGCATACTTAGCTATGAAATACTGAGCCAAAATCTCAATATCGCCTTCTCTTTCTCTAAGAGATGGGATCTCAATACATACTCCGGATATGCGATAGTAAAGATCACTTCGAAAAGCACCACGCTGCATGGCTTCCTCTAAATTGATGTTGCTTGAACTAATAAACCGTACATCTACTGTTTCAGCCGTCGTAGCTCCTAATGGAATGTATTGTCGTTCCTGGATAACCCTCAGAAGCTTTGCCTGATATTGCAAGGGCAGGTTAGAGATCTCGTCAAGGAAGAATGTCCCTTTATCTGCCAAATATATCTGCCCGGGTTTGTGAGCATCAGCACCGGTAAAAGCCCCCTTTTTGTATCCGAAGATCTCACTTTCAAATAATGTTTCAGGGATTATGGAACAGTCAAATGGCACTAAAGGTTCTTGCTGTCGTTTACTGATCTCGTGGATAGCTTTAGCAAATAGCTCCTTGCCCGTACCAGTTTCCCCCTGCAATAGGATTGGCAGATCAGTAGACCCATATTTTTCAACCATCTGCCAGACTTTCATGATCTGCGGGCTTTCTCCTATAATATCTTGTCGGCTTGATAGACTCTGAAAGCTTTTCCCCCTTTCAAGGCATTTCCTCACTATCTGCTTGAGCTTATGACCATCAAAAGGCTTCTCTATATAATTAACCGCTCCCAGCTTTATTGCTTGAACAGCTGAATCAACGCTCCCGTATGCTGTGAAGATGACTACGGGGATAGCATCTCCAGCCTGCGTTAATCTCTTTAAAACTTCCATACCACTCATCTGGGGCATGACCAGGTCCAGCAAAATCAGATCCGGGGATATAACACTGGCTTTATGAAGCCCTTCCGTTCCCGAGAGTGCTGTATGTATCGAGAAATCTGGCATCAACAGGAGTTCCAAAGATTTGTGTATTCCCGGTTCATCATCAATAACTAAAATTGTCTTTGGGTGATCATACGCATGACTTGTCACAGATTTACATCCTGCTTAATAGGAAGAATAACACTGAAAGTGCTACCTTTGCCTAACTCGCTTTTTATCTTGATCTCTCCCCCGTGCTCATCCGCAACGCGACGGCAGAAGGAAAGTCCTAAACCTGTACCATCAGTTTTTGTCGAATAGAATGGCCTGAAAATCAAGTATAATTCTGCTTCACTAATTCCATGCCCCGTGTCGGTAATATCTATACAGAATGCATTTTTGTTCTCAGCATAATGCAACCTTATATACAAATCTCCGCCATCAGGCATCGCCTCTATAGCATTTTTTAATAGGTTCAAACAAACTTGCTTTATCTCCCTTGGAACAACATAGCAATCGGGAAGATTATTGTCAAACTGGTGATACACATTGATTTTGTGTATCTCAGCTTCTTTATGGATAAAAGCCAGCATTTGGGAAAGAACCCGGCAGAGGTTTGTTGGTTCGAAGTGTGGACGTTGAGAACCGGTGAACCCGGAGAGACTCCGCAAAAGCCCGTGCATCTGCTCAATGCTATCCATAATCATGTCAAGCGCCTCGATTATGCCGGACGTCTGGATAATCGGGTTGGTTACAGCATCACGAATATACTGAAGCGTTGAACTCATGATGCTCAAAGGATTACCCAATTCATGAGCGATAGTTGCGGCTAGCAATCCCATTCCTGCTAGCTTCTCCGATTGGACAAGCTGCTCTTCAAGTCGCACCCGCTCGTTTATATCTTCTAATGTGATTAGGCAGGAATCGCTTCCATCCTGAGTTATAGCACCTAGTGATGTTATAGTAGCTCTTAAAATTTTGGTCCCCTCAGTATCGAGGTGGAGTTCTACCAGTTTTATCACCTTGTCCTGTAGAACCGATCTGACTTGATCTCGGAGATCTTTGTGGGGAATGATCTCGGATAAATCTCTGCCCAGTATTTCATCTCTTGTCTTCGATAGGAAAATCTCACTGCTTCGATTACAGTGTACCACTTTTAGCTCATCACTTAGGACCAAAAAGGCATACGGCAAAGAATTTATTATGCTTTCATAAAACTGTTTTTTTAACATTTGAAGTGTACCCCTTTGTCTAGACAAAAAATCTGCTAACTTACCCTCCCTTGATCATGAGTTAAAGAACATGTATTCTGGGGTTTTATACCCCAGAGCCTGGTGATGTCTTTGACTATTATAGAACCTAAAGTAGTCATCCAGATTTCTGATAGCATCTAGAACATTCACATAGTCTTTCAGGTACACTTCTTCATGTACCTCCTTGCCTTCATGGGCAGCATTTCATTCAGAAATGCTGAACCAGATTATGGCAGAAAATTCTACCTTAAGCAAGAGTCCAGTTTATGGGGTACATTATACTATTTCTTTTTGCCTCCCCATATCGTCGGGTTTTTCCTCTTTGAATTAACGGCAGATTGATCAACCGACAAATATCCTGTGTCAAAAACCTCAACAGGTGGAACAAGATTAATTGCGCCCATAATGCTTGATGATCCTCCAATAGCATAGATAATTCTGTCTATAACAGATGTCGCCAATCCAATTCTTGAGTTCATATCGGGCGCATCTTCCCAGGTATTAGTCATGGAATCATAGATTTCTACAATAGAGCGAGGTAAAAATTCCTTTTCACCACACTCCCATATTTTCAGCCATCTTCCATCTCCCTCTGTCCGAGCATAGCAATCATATTACTGAGTGCAGCCTGCCCGGCTCCCCAGTCAGTTGACTCCTCTTTCCACTCATTTCTCTCTGCCATTAGCTTCTGTCCATGTTGAATTGCAGCATCAGCTTTCCTCCTTGCCTTCACCATGCCAGCAATGTACCTCGGCGGATTATAATCACGCGCTAGTGCCATCCTAAGCAATCCTTGTGGATTATCTACCTTGTGTAGCTTCCGATACTCGCGAATGTAGTCCAGCTTCTCTAAACATGCTTCCTGTCCGTATTTGCTCACACACCAGCCTATGAATCTCCACGTGCTCCTACCCTTAGTTTCTGGAAATAGATTTGTGAAAGAATAACAAACAACACCCACGGGGGATTTAGTGCAACCATCGTTGCCCTGTTTAGTTCCCTCACGTGTCATTGTTTGTTTTTTATTTATATTTAAACTAGTACTAATAATACTATAGGGCAGGGGTGCATATTCTTCAGTGCTAGCATGTGTGTCAGCTTCCTCATAATTCGTTGCTAATACATGGTTAGCCCCGCCTCTACTATTATGATTCTTAACCGCAGATTTTGATGTAGTTGAGGGCGTATCTATGTTTTCCTCTGTGTCCTCTACTACTTTATATTCACTGGCTACTATCTCATTAACTTGTGTGTTATCTTGTGTGCAGTTTATGTCCTCACTGATGTTAGTATATAGTGTGGGTTCATTATTATCATTCTGTGTAGTATCTACTGCAACTTTCTTGTCATCTTCTTCATATAGTAACGGTAGAGTGTGCTGTAACTCGTGCTGTGTTTGCTCATTATCTCTCTTAGTAGTCTTATATTCCAAGTCTAATTTATAAAGTGCCGGGCGTGTTCCTCTAGCTGGCTCTAGTTGAACCAGTAGTCCCATATCTAGTAGCTGCTTCTTGGCAGTAATTATTGCTCTCTCACTCTTACTACTCTTACTGACGAAGGTGTGGTTACTAATGCGTGCAGATTCCTTGTGCCAACCTACAGTTAGTCTTAGGACTACATCACAGACGTTGCTCTCTGTGTGTGTAAGGTGTGGTTTGATAGTGTCTAGATAATAGTTGGATATTGCTGTGAAGGGTACTCTAGTAGGTCTATTGTGGGTCATAATACACACTCCTTTAATTTTCTTCTTGACTTCACAATATCAGGAGTGTATAATGTAAATATCTCCTGATATGGGAGTCAAAATGAAAATAAGACATGATTGCCCAAGTACCTCGCCAAAAGTAGCTTGGGCTTTCGCATTTTAAAGCCAAATTATATTCACTAGCCGATGCTAGCTATATCCATCCATTACGAATCTATCATAACAGATTCTTGACAAGATTTCAACATAATTATTAATGCTTCTCCACATCCTTTCCCTTGTTCTGTCTTAGACGTTTCCACCATGACATATTCTTCATCTCAAGTGCCTTCTGGGTATCACCAAGATTTCTTGTGAGTTGCATTATTATAGTATCTTGTCTTTTTCTAGTTTCAGCAAGTTCCCCATTGGCTTTTTCCAATTGGTCTTTTAGCCATTTGTTCTCTTCTATTAACCTTTCCACTTCGCTCGATTCCAAGTTTATTCCAGATGTTCCAGGTTCGTCATAACTGTCTTTATATTCTTTATTTGTAAGCATTTTATTTATATCATCTAATGTGGTATTCCCATTCTCTTTCCATGTTTTAATTTGTTGAAATAGTTCTAAACCTTCTCTATTTAAGCACGTTCCTTTACCTGCCTTTGTCTGGAATGGTTGGAAAAATGGTTGGAAAAACTTGAACCATTGGTAAACCGTAGACTTGCTAAGTCCAATATTTGAAGCGATTTCCATTAATGTATATTTTTCCAAGCTCATTTGGAATGTCCTCCTGTGTTGTGTTAGTATAACACAGGATATACAATCATACAAGAAATGTCAAGTCAACAAAAGAGTTTCCTACTAACATCTCTTTTTACGTTTTTTAGGTAATAATTGCAGTTATTAATCCAGCAATTGCAAGTGTTATAGCAATAATCCATGACCAATGACCCGCCTTGAATATTCCCCGATGCAATATTCTTCTGATTTTTTTCAGCATCTCTCATCAGGTTATATTTCATGATTATCTCCGGCACCTATAGATCCGTTCCTGTTCACCGAATTCAAATACATCTTCCATATAAGTGGACATAAGTATACATAAACCAATTAAATAATACAGATAAGGTGTCAGGTTGCGAAGTATATTGCGCAAGACAGCATTTTACAGTGGATTTATGTTTTTTTCTGGCAAAATTATGTGAAAATAACATGGTTTGTCCCTATATCACCATCTTTTCCAGTCATATTTATTTTACATGGAACTCCGAAACCTATCCAGAACCTATCCGATATCGAATGAATATAGCGGTGAAAGACACAGGCATAGAGAATGCCATCCATGTCGCACCATTTCGGAGGTGTAAATCATTAACCTCAGAAGGACATATTTCTTGACCAAAACTGTAAATTTTTAATATGATATGGGCATATAAAAACAGACAATACATAACGCCCGTTTTGAGTTACAGATCACATGTAAAAATCTGGAAAAAAATCTAAAAAAAGATCGGCGAAATTTTTTCAGATAGACCAGTTTATCGAATTTTATAATACGGATGTCGATATAGAGACAATTCCCCCGTTTTCTGGCAAACATATCAAGATAACCGTAAATAACCGTAAATAACCGAAAATCATAATGCTGTGAAAAAAAGCGTAAAAACCAAAAAACTTCCCGATTCTTTCAAAAGATACAATTATTTTCGATCTTTTGAGGTAAAAAATATGCACGGCGAAAAATCTTTTCAGGCGTTCCAATTCTGACAAAATAGCGACTGTTTTAATTCTGAAATTTTCTGCATTTTACCAGTTTGCATTTCTTACTCTGGACCATCACTGTATCCCCCCAAATTGCTCCATAGATGCCCCTTAGAGCGTCCGTTTCCCCTTCCCCATACCAATCCCTTCATATTCATGCCGCAGCCATGGCAGAATCTTTAATTTTTTGCCAAAATTTATCATGGAATCTGACATTTTTTACAATTTTTCTGGATTTTAGTATTTCTCACGGACCTTTATAATCTATGTATAATCTCTTCAATAAATATAATTGATGAATAGCACATAAGTTTAAGATAATACCATTAGCTTCAATCAATGCCTTATCCATGCCGGATGCACCCCGAAATCCAGGGAAATCAACCTGATTCAAGCCGGGAAAACGGTATTTTTGTCAAAATCCCGGCATGGGAATTTTTTATAAAACCCGCCTTTGTAAAACCTTATGAATAAACGTTCTACAATTGCTCTGCATCATTGACATTATCGGGCGTTCAAATTTTCAGGATGTCAATAAAAAGCAAAAGAGCTTATCTATTTCCAGAATATATCGGAGGAGATATCTAAGTAGAACCTCTATTGTAGTAATAAGTAGTAAGAAGTAGCATTGAAAAATTAAATTTTGTAAAACAAATAATAATGCCACTTCACACGATTTTAGGTCCTTGAAATTTACTTTAAACTACGGATTATTTTCCTGAAACTACGGACTTTTTTAAACAAAAAATCCTTCTCACAGGATTATGGATGAACCAAAATACTCTAACTAGAAGTTGGTATCAAAACTCCTATTAAAAACATTCAATGTTTTGTAATTTTGGAATGTTATCTATTGTCCGAATCACGATAATATATCAAAATAAGTATTTCGTTGTCAATGAAACACTTGCATAATTTTGATAGAAATTCACCGGCTCTAAGGTCGTTTACTTTTTGCTCTTGGTGTGATGATAGCATCATTTGACTTTGTTCTAGTTGGTATATAGGGAGTAACGGATACTGTTGGCGAATTATTTTTAGAACAATTCTGATTGCCTTTCCTGCTGCACTATAAACCTACATATTGGACACTTTTGTGAATCTTGATGTGATAAAATCGATAATTATCTCAAACCTTGTTATGTCATTGTTTTTGGTTGGTAATGTTTGAAAAAAACGCTCGTTTATTTCCACATAAATGTTGTAAGAATAACACTGATTTGTTCCAGCATTACTTGTGGCATAAAAAGTAAAATTTGGTTTTTCTTGCTACAGAAGCTTAATTCAGTGAACTGTCTGTGATCCTTTGTCACATATTTGGGGATTTAAATCGGCTAAACAATTTCGCATAAAAAACATGAACTTTATAGATAGTGATTCTTACTTTATTTAGTATTTTCGGCATTCTACGATTATAATGCTTCAGAGCTAAAGAGTCTAAAATACCGTTTTTTTCATCCAAAACTTAAACGCTTTCAATCCCCAAAACTGTAACAAAGGTGGACAGACAGTCCAAATTCAGAATACCTATTGTTTCATTAGGTATAGAAAACTATGGTAAAAACTCTCAATTAATAGGCAAAGATTCCAGCATATCAGCAAAAATATGAAATGGCAAATTTTATCACATCAAGGATTACAATTTTGTCCAATATGTTACTTTATAGCGCACTTTTGATGAGTACTGCACATTTTTATTATACAGCTATCAATCGAATAAGAGCAAGGTTTTTCTGGACTACCGACTATATAGGAATTTAAGGAGGGCAAAGGCACTTTGGCAGCTATCACGGTTGAAAACACAAAGTAAGGGCGTTAGAGCAAACTGGTGCTTTTTTATTCCCATAATCCCTTAAGTTGATACAAATGGGGGGTTTTGCAAAAAATCCCAAGATGAAATCAAGAGGCTACTGGATTTGGATGTTTCAAAGGCATCCATAGCAAAAATAACGGGTGTTGACAGGTCAACACTTTACAATTTCATTAGGTCAAGAGGATTAATCCCGAATCCATAATCTTCGGAATTAATTTGCCCCCGTTTTGTAATGGTCTCCATATTCCCCCTGATGAGTTTGAGGAACAGCTAATGAAACAACAACCAGCACTGTCTTAACCTAGTGTCCGTTTTTATTGGTGCAGTCCAGGGTAATCCTTAAATAATTCTTCGCCCAATCTTTTTAAACTGTCTTGTCCCTGAATCTCGGTTGACTCGAGAGTAACTTCTGTAAGAATATGATTGCCGAACTTCTCTTTGATCTCATTGATATATTTTTCCTGATTTTTGCGTTTTGTTTTTGCAAAATCAGAATCTTCTTGTGGGAAAATATTATTGATAATAATGTGCCGGGAAGGAATATGGAATTCTGCAAGAGTTCGTATCAAATCTTCTGTTTCCCGACCCCCCATACTCTCGGCAATGGTTACGACAATAAATTCAGTTCTCGCTGAGTCTTGCAGAAGTTCTCTCACCTTTTTTACGGTCTTTTCCATCTCTAAAAGAAATTCGTCGGCTTTCTCTATTCGTTCAACTCTGGCAAATTGCCTTATTATCGCGTGATACTTCCAGCGAAGACTGGCTAAAAATTTTATCCAATCATCTAAGAGTTCTGGAAATGTAAGCAATCTTAATGTATGTCCGGTGGGAGCAGTGTCAACGATGTAAAGTTTGTATTCGCTGCTCGCCATAAAATCGGTGATTTTTTTTAGTCCCATTACTTCATCAAGTCCCGGAATGTCAAGACTAAATATTTCTTCTGTTTCTACGTCAGATAAATAAGTGCCTTGTTGCAAAATATCCAAAATGTCTTCACCGTATTCCTCTTTAAATTCCCCCAAAACTTTCTTAGCATCGATTTCCATAGCAAAAAGGTTTTTTACCCCCCGAATGGCTGTAGGCTCATTGCCAATTTTCTGATCAAAACTATCAGCAAGTGAGGGAGCAGGATCGGTGGTGAAAATTAAAATCTTGCCTTCCTTGCCTTTTTTAGAATACTCTTTTGCAAATTGCAGAGATGCTGCCGCTGCCATAGTGGTTTTGCCAACGCCGCCCTTGCCACCAAACATTATAAATTGTAAAGGTTTATCTAATAAGTTTATGAGTGCCATACACTGCCCCCCTTCAATTTTTTACCGTGGATATAATGATTCTTCTCTGCCGCAACCAACGGAACTTACAACGATTAACAAAGATAGGAATGCTAAATAAAGAATGAAATTGACACATGTATTTTTCACGAAAAGTGCCCCATTTGATCACCAGTGACCCTATAACATGTAAACCACATAGTGCACTGACAACTTAATTCGTAATATCATCAGAAGAACAGCAAACTCAAGGCTTTGGCTCCGTTTCCTAGCAAAGACTAGATGGCTTCTTCTTAGAACATGCCGCTGGCTTATTTCCAAATGGGCTGGCAGCTACGTTCTACGAATTACCTGTCCTTTGGGCAGAAAATGTACCTGCAGAAATTAAGATGTCAGTGCAATAGCATAGCGCAGCCATTTTCATGAAGACTATGCAATGGGCTCTGTGTCGCCTTTTCTCATTGCCCCGCTCCTTCCGACTTTTCTGCCTCTTTCCCAAAGAATTCCTTGACTGGAATGAGTAATCCCACCAGGAATATTACTATGCCAATAGCCATTAGAAGGCTATTTACTTTATCGCCAATGACTTGAGAATATATTAACCCCCACAGCCATGCGATGCCGCCTACCACGAGAAAGGACCACCATGCCCATTTCTGCCCTTTTCGAAAGCCAGCGAACAGGACAAAGAAACCAGCTATTGTCGTGGTCAAAGCATAGATCCCAATGTTTCTCTGCCCGCCTGTCAGTGCTTTCAGATAGCCATCATCCCTAGCATTATCAAGGTTTTTCCCTGTCGTAGCTGTTAAAGCGCCTTTCATCATCACTGCTGGCACAAAAATACTCATCAGTGAGTATATACCAGCGTAAGCGAGCATAACTATAAGAACGATAACCGCAGCTTTCAACATGACTTGTTCCTCCCTTGAGCGTTCTCAGGAACGCCCATATTCAGTTAAGGTACTTAAAAGAGAACTGATACAAAATTGCCTCCTTTCGTTGATTGTATGTAACCACCATCCACTCAAAACCTCTCCAGTCTCTCAAACCTGACCTGTTGTTGGATCCTTAGAGCATCTCCTGTTGATATGCTCTCACATATCTTATATATATTCACTCTTGAGTGCATCCAGTATGAGCTTCAGCTCATAAGGTGACCTTACGGTGACCTGAATTCTTGATTCAATATCGTTCTTCTTCCATGCAGAGGCGAGGTTGACAATTGCAGATGCATAATTAACCAAAGACTTCGCTGATATTATGATCTCCAGTCCTGTTTCGTGTCTAATGACGCCTTCCTGGTCTATAGAATGCGAAGAAATCTCTGAAAGATTAAGCTTTTGCAGTGCATCCTCAAGCTCCTTTGGTGTATATTCATTGCGTGATTCGTCATGCTGCAACTGAATCCGAATAAAATCCTTTTCCATTGGTTTCCTCTCTTAATAGGAGATTATCACTTTTATCTTTACTACCAGTTATTCAAAATCTCTTTGTTGAATTCTCAGAGCGTTTTCGGCAGTCAAGGTGACAGATACGAGATACCTCATCGTTATCAAAGCGGATGAATGTCCCAAGTGAAGCCGAAGAGCTTTGGGGGTGCCGGTTTGGCGAAGTCTCTCAATGGCATCGCTGTGCCTTAAAAGGTGTAGCCAAACTTTCTTCAAGTCCGGATTTTTCACCGGACTCTTTCACAATCTGCCAAGTCCTCTCACGGTTAATCGGGAAAATGTTTTTATCAATGTCAACGCCTTTAGTATAAACATAGCTTTTGATTCTGTGTGCCAGACCCTCCGGGCAAACAACCATCCTTGAATATTATAGATCACATGGTACTACGATCTCGACTCTACTGACTTCCGTCGTTTACTGTTTTGTTCCATTGCAACCTGAAAGTGACCTAGATAGATTTTTATCTTTGTGAAGTCTTTTTCTTCTTTGATCTGAATGAAATCCCGTATTGCTAACATTGACGCTCTTTTGCAGATGAATTCTATATCAGCTCCAACACAACCTTCGGTCATCTGAGCCAATCGGGGCAGATCGACATCATCACTTATGGGTTTACCTGCAGTGTGAATCTTGAATATCTCAAGTCGGGTCGACTTATCCGGCATCGGCATTTCTAAGAGTAGATCGAATCTTCCCGGTCGTAAAAGGGCTGGATCGATCATATCAAGTCGATTTGTGGCTGACAATACAACCACACCACGCATCTCTTCAATTCCATCCATTTCTGTCAATAGTTGACTAATAACACGTTCTGAAACATGAGAATCTGACGAATTGGATCGTGATGGGGCAATCGCATCCAGTTCATCTAGGAATAGTATACACGGGCTGGCTTGCTTCGCCTTTTTAAAGACTTCTCTTATACCTTTTTCGGATTCACCGACCCATTTAGAGATTAATTCTGGCCCTTTGATAGAGATGAAATTCGCCTGGCTTTCGGTGGCGACTGCTTTTGCCAAGAGTGTTTTACCTGTGCCTGGGGTGCCATAAATTAGTATGCCTTTTATAGGAGATACATTCGCATACTTGAATACGTCCGCGTATTTCAGTGGCCATTCTACTGCTTCTTGCAATTCCTTTTTAATCTCTTCTAATCCACCTACGTCAGTCCAGCGTATATTTGGAATTTCGGTGAAAACCTCACGAATACCAGACGGCTCAACCTCATTGAGTGCTTCAAGGAAGTTGTCCATTGTTACCTCTAGCTCAGCTAAAAGCTCGTATGGAATCATTTCAACTTCAAAGTCGATCTGGGGGATCACCTTTCTGAGGGCTATCATAGCCGCTTCTCGACAGAGTGCCTCCAAATCGGCGCCAGTAAACCCGTGGGTGATTTCCGCTATCTTTTTAAGATCGACATCTTCCCCCAGGGGCATACCGCGTGTGTGGATCTCAATGATTTGCAGCCTCGCTTGGGAGTCAGGAATGCCAATGACAATCTCCCTGTCAAATCGCCCTGGTCGACGCAACGCGGGGTCAAGAAGGTTTGGTAAATTGGTAGCTCCAACTACTATGACCTGACCACGGTCCTTTAAGCCATCTAATAAAGCGAGAAGCTGAGCAACTACTCTCTTTTCGACATCGCCAACTACATTCTCCCTTTTCGGAGCGATGGAGTCAATCTCATCAAGGAAAATGATGCTCGGTGCCTTCTGCTTTGCCTGGTCGAATATCTCCCTGAGGTGTTTTTCAGATTCTCCATAGAACTTATGAATTATCTCAGGCCCACTGACAGAGAAGAATGCCGCATCAGTCTCGTTAGCGACAGCTCTTGCCAGGAGAGTTTTTCCACATCCAGGAGGACCATGCAAAAGTACCCCTTTGGGTGGTTCTATCCCCAACCTTTCAAACAACTGAGGATATTTCAGAGGTAACTCGATCATCTCTCTCACTCTCTGAATTGCTTTGTCTAGACCACCGATGTCCTCATAAGAGACCCGGGGGTTTTCGAGACTTTTACCTTCTTTTCCTTCTTGCGCCTCGATGCGGATTTTTGTCTCTGGTCGGATAAGGACTATCCCGTCAGGAGTAGTATTGGAAACGATGAAGTCCTGAAACTGAGAGCCGAATAGCGTGGCACGAACTATGTCACCTGAGAGTACTGGTAAATCATTTAACAGCTTGCCCACATATCCTGTATCTTTCTGTTGAGAGAAAGCATGCCTGCCGGATGCTGGAATTAAAACAACGCGTGCCGCCGGACGAACTGAGGAAAGTTCAATAGCTACTTTCTCACCGATGCTGACATCGGCATTGCGGCGAATAAGTCCGTCGATCTGTATGTTTTGTTTGTTTCGATCCTCTGGATATGCTGGCATAACTTTGGCAACGGTCATCCTCTTGCCCTGGATCTTGACAATATCCCCCACCGATGCCCCAAGCTTTTCTATATCTTTTGGGTCTATTCGGGCTAGACCCTTGCCTGCATCCCTGCTAGAGGCTTCGGATACTTTAAGAACAACGCTCAAAGAATTTGATTCCCCAGCCATCTTAATCTTTCTCCTTCGGTGAGTTTTCCAGCTCCGGAAAACTTAAAATCTGAATATTATGCGGTAATTTTTCTGCCACTTTATGAAGTGCCCCCATAAAGAGAAAACCTATTTCCCCATCCTTTAGTGTGGTGTCGATTCTATGGGCGATGTAACTGTCCCGCTGTTCCATCAAATCATCATAAATGTTTGCTGTACCTGCAACGTCATTCTTAATAATTCGATTCCGCTCCTCAATGAGCAGTTTTGGATCTTCACTGCCCATTACAGTGGCACCTTTTTTGACCAGTTCAAGGAGTATTTGGTAATTTATATTTCCATCATGCGCCAATGTTTCTACGATTTCAAGCTCTCGACCACATACTGGCAAGCTATCCTGATACAGCTTCACATTTGTATAATTCATTGGTAGAGCCAAAAGAACTATTTGAAGACCTCGCCAAAATTTACCCACCACTTCTATGTGGTCGTGCCACTTTGAGAACCCATATTTGGCAATGTATTCCTTTTTCGCCTCCGCTAAATGCGAACCAAGGTCCTCGGATGTATGAATAATCGGAATATAAAATAACTTTCGCATTGTTACAGTTCCTATGGTTGTTCGGTTTTCCACAGTTTAAATTCTACGATACCATTTTTGTTGGAATAAGAGGTTTTCTTTTCATCAATTAGAGCAGGAAGTAGCAATTCCTTGTAGTATTTTCTGTCCCTATTTTCTCCGGATATGATCAGAATATCTCCTTTGGTTTCGTACTTGATGTCAGGTTCACTAACGCCGGGCATTTCAGCTACCACCAGGATGAAATCTCCTTCGTCGAATGTATCTACCATCGGCTCTTGTATTTCATCCACAACGGGACCTTTGGCTTCTTCTTTAACGTTGCCGAATTGTTGTATGGTTGGGCGGCCCCCATCTCCGGTCTTTATTGAAAATCCGTATACTGCTTTTACTCCCTTTTCACCGATGGGTCCTATTTCTCCTTCTTTTCTAATCTCGTCAGGAGCTTTTTCAGCAAGCTTTGTAGCTAATTCGATGAAAGAACCAAGCCCCTTAAAAATCCCTCCAAGCCCAATATCGAGATTTATGTTTCCTTCCTTCTTACGTTTTTCCATATTTGTCTCCTTTTTTAGCTTTACAACATTTGAGCTGACATCCAGTGTAGATAACCGCTCCATCCATTGATCAAGGACTGAACTTTTGAGTCGCCATTGATTACCAACCTTGAAGCATGGCACTTGTCCCGTGCGCATATAACGATAGAGGGTTGATAGAGCCATTTTAAGATATTCCGCTGCTTCTTCGGCGGTTAGAATTCGATCTTTTTCGTCATCTTGCATAATTACACCGTTATTCCTAAAACATTTTGTTGGATTTATTACTTTTTTCTAAACAGACTTAATCAATAACGTATTATAATGACTTTTAGTGATAAAGTCAAGCAGTTTTTTATCATTTTTAGATTTTTTTGAATCAGGATTTTTGGAGGGTTTCACAATTGATTATTGATTCATTATTTAAACTTGTTACTTTTCAATCGTTTGAGTATTTTTTGGCGGGATTCTATCTTGGTATCTTTTTCTGCTATCTTGAAATCATCTGGAAATATTCCTAATGATTTTTGCGTCTCTCTGAACATCACCACGCTTCCTCATTCCTATCCTTTCAAAGCCAAGAAGGTTTCCAGAGGCATCTAGTCGGACATCATAGATCCCTAAAATCTCCAAATTAACTGATTCAGAAGGCTTTTCTACTATTTCTACGGTAATACACCATATATCTTCCTCTTTATCGGCTCCTATTATATTTGGAGAGCTGAATTCTGTAATTTCAACCAATTTATTTTTTGCTATTTCTACAATATCCTTTATTTCCATTCCTACGCTCCGCTTTTTAATTTTTCCACCGCTGTTTCAAGTTCTTCGATCTTCTTCTGGCTTTCTGCCTCTTTCGCTCTTGATGAAAGGTAGGAGTCATGTTCCCACCAGTCTATGCCCATTTCTTTAGCCTTATCCACAGAGGCAATCAGAAGCCTTATCTTGATAGTTAGAAGCTCAACATCAGCAATCGATATCTTAATATCTCCCGCTATCACTATCCCCTTATCCAAAACTCTCTCTAGAATCTCAGCAAGACCAGTGCCTTCCGTAGCATGTGCCAATGCTTGAGCCATCGTTTATCCTCCCTTTTTACATCAAATTCCCCAAAGGACCTAAATCTATATTTAATTCTTCATCCTCAATACCAAATATTGTTTGGACTTCTTTTATCTTTTTCTTTACTGCTTTTAGGCTTAATCCCAATTTTTGAATTTCTGTAGGAGAAAGCGTTCCCCTCTTTACTCTCCTGTAAGCTTCCTTCTCCATGAGTCTTCTTATAAGTTCAACTATGGTTAAAATTAATTTAGCTAAACCCTGTTCCGTTTCTTGGGGATCACCCATATCAATGAGTTTAGGGATGTTTTCTTCAGCCTTTCTTATCTCTCTTTGCAATTTTTCTATATACTCGATATCTTCCGGCGTAGGTTTTTTGTCTCGATCACTGAAACTCCTACCAGAAAGCTCTTCTGCCCTAGAAACTGATGTAAGGATAAGCCTTAAGCCTAAAAAAACAAGGTCTAAATCTGCTACTCTTATTACTAATTCCCCGTTAATAACCGCTCCTGTTTCTAAAACCTTATCCAATGCATCTATTAGTGTTACATTATCATTTTTATTGGTCATAGTATTTAATAAGAAGTAAAATTATAGGCAGGCCAGGGACCGCTATATTCCAGGGAAAATCCCTTCGTCTGTATATTTTGGTTTAAATCCTCAACGGCTTTCTTAAAATCCTCAACCTTTTCATCAAGGATTAAATAAGCTATATTTAAAACCATAGGCTCCTTCCTGCCTGTTAACTCTCTCTCCAAATTCTTACATTTGATTGAGTCCACAGCGTGCTTTTTTAAGCTTTCAGAAAGAACATGCATGGTGTTGTCTAATTCTTTGTTTACTTCTTTGGAAACTGCCTCTTTAAGTTCCTCTTCCATAAAAAAAGCCATACCTTCAGGTAAAGAAGAAATTTCTTCTTCTTTCTGTTTTATTACTTCATTAGCCGCTTTTACCCTTTGCTCAAAAAGTTCTTTATTCTTTAGGTATACCTTTGAACTCCACTCCTGTTTCCCATTAATTCTGTTTAAAGCTTCTCTAATCATGGAATAGTCTCTATTCAAGGCATTTTCCAAACTCATTCTATCTTTGAAAACAGTACCGAACCTCATCGGGATTAGGCTTAGAACCTCGTTGCCTTTCTTCATTGCTTCCTCTATAACATTCTCATGGATGAGGGCCTTTTCCCTAATCCAGCTTATGTCTTCTTGTGCCTTTTTTCGAATCTCCTCTGATGCAAATCCTTCTGAAGAATCACTCACTATTGCCTCTAGTTCCTGATAAGGAATTATAAAGACATCTTCCCTTCCATCAATGCCCTTCGCAGAAATTGTTGGAGCACCTTCGGTCTTCTCTCTGATGCAGTAAAGGTATAATTCACCCATACGATCATTCCATTCGTTTTTGTTTGTTATCCCCCAAAAGTAAGTGATCCATTAATCTCTTGGTTGGCAATCCAATGGGAGTATTATCCTTCTTCTGTTAGTCAAAGACTGTTACCCCCTCAATGGAATATATTCATCGGGAACACAGAACAACAGTAAGACAATACTTCTACTCAATGGATTCCTCTAAGTCCATCCGTCTGCGTACCCTTTTTCGCTCGTAGCTTTCAATATTACCTTCCTCGTCAAGAATAATATCATAAGTACCAAGAAGGTCCTGTGTATCCGGGATAGCTTTCCTTTCAATTAAATCTATCTTCACATTCCACCCATCGTTCGTTTTAGAAGCTGCAATAACATTAGCAACATCTAAGGCCAATATTGAATGCAATTGCTCCTTAGCGGCATTGATAACTTCATTCAATCGCATGGTTCTCCCCATTGTCACCATTGGATTGGCGACGTTTTAACTGTTTTTGTATGATTCGATCTCCTCTAAGCGTCCTACCAGTTCTTCTTCTCTGCTCTCAAATTTCTCTTCGCTAATCTTGCCCGCCTCAAGTAACACATATAATTCTTTTAGCTCTTCTCTGACCCCATCCTCATCAAGAAATTCCTCCATTGCCATTTCATGTATCTTTTTCCCTAGCAGGTATACACTTTTTAATAACATCATTATTACCTCTCCAGATGAAGTTCCAGACGGTCCACAAAGCTGAACGGAGGCCAGGGTCCATCTAACTTTAGACTATACTCACTCCCCATAGATTTGCCAAGTTCTTCAACTGTATATTCGAATTGGTTTCGGAGGTCTTTTCTTATAAGCAATGTCACATTGGTTATCATTTTATCATCGTGAATGTCCTCAATCCTCGCCTCACCGGGAGGCAAAGCAGTGAGAACTGATTCGGTGATCTGCTTTCTAGTCTGATTCATCCTTTCATGAAAATAATGTCCGAAATTGATCAGCTCGCTTTGACTCTGAGTCTTATTACCATTCATGAGTTGGTCTCTAAGACTTTTGAGTTTCTCATCTTTGCTAATGAAATACTCAAATATGTCCTCGACATTCCATGTGATTTTTAGTCCTACTTCCACCTTCCCGGCAAGTCTCGCTAGTTCTTTTTGAATCGTCTGATAGTTTTTCCGCAGAGCAATGTCCACCTCGCCCGCATCACGAGCTATTTGACCAAACTTGGCGGGAATAGTGGTGAAGTGTTCCGAAGCCTTCTTGACAACTTGGTGATATGGGGCAAGATTCTTTCTGAGCAATTTAATTGAGCTAACTCGTGGATAATCGCTTACCAATGCACCAACGTCCTTGTAATTTATACTATAGACCATTTTGTTGTCCAGTCCGACGGGGCCAAAATTGCACTCTCGATCTAATAAAATGACTGCATAAAACAGCTTTCCGTAGTTTGAATTTCCGTTATCTTTCATGATTCGTCTCTAGTGTATTCATTCTGGAAAAAGTTGATTCTATCGGTTCTTTCCTATGTTTTTGTTGAACAGCCATCATTTTCTGCTGGCAATAAAGACACTTTCTACATCATCCTTTGCAAAGGATGCCAAGTTTCCTTCACAGTTATGGCAATACATCTCTAATATTTTGTATGCCTTATCTATTTCTCTGAAGCGTTCGGAAGATTGCTGATCACCAGGGTTCTTGTCAGGGTGATATTTCAAAGATAGTCTTCGATATGAAGCTTTAATTTCTTTAAAACTGGCTTGCTCAAGCAGCAGAAGCTTCCTTCTTGCCTCGTTTATCAATTCGAAGTTTCCACGCTTGAATTCCACAGGGGCGAAGCTGTAGGGCGGTAATGGACCTATACATTTTAAGTTAAGATAAGATTTATTCTTCCTTGCTAGTTCCATCAGGGCTTCATCAAATAATTGTTCCGCTGCTCTCTCTATAAGATAACTTCTATTCATAATAATCTGTTCATCGGTACATTTTCCATCGGAAAAATCAAGAGAGACTGCAAGAAGCTTGTGATGGACAGAATCAACGATCTCTCTCTTTTTTGCATCTACTGCTAAGAATAGCAGTCTGCCTATTTCAACGGTGTCGGTTGAATTGATTGATTGTGTATTATCCAGCCATTGTTTATCTTGGCTTATTTCTTGTAATACAGTAGTTAAATCCCATGAGAGGTGGACTGTGATCTCTGCCTTTCCTCTCAACCTATCAATAGCCCATTTTATATGTATGTAATTGGATGCGAGGAATTTTTCTATTTCTTCTTCTTGGTTCACCATAGTGCCAAATCTAAGTGGAAGTATTGTACAGCGGTTAAAGATGTTAATATTAGCCTGTTGATATGCCATGAGCCAATTTCTCAGCAGTTCGTTATCGATATTTAGCTTTTCGGCACTTCTTGTATCAACTTTTCTCACGACCATGCTAATATCCTTGTATGAAATTTCACATATGTCGTTAGCCAAGGATGGAATAGAATCCATTCCTTCATTTTCGACGATGCAATAGATGAGATAGGTTGTTGACTGGTTCGACATACCCAATTGTCCTCTAAGATTCTACATCTGCAGTTTAACCACTGATTGCACCAATATAAGCCAATAAGCCTATTGTTTATCTAGCGGGAATTCCGGCGTTTCGATATTACTATCTTCCTTGCTTTGCTGACACCGGCAAGTTTTAACTCCACCAGATCTTTCTCCTTCAAATCCATCGCTACCCGCAGGTTCCTCGGAAGCGTGAGCTTACCCTCTGAATCCACTTCGGCAAACCCTTTTATCAAACTGCTTGTGAGCATAGCCTTACCTACCTCCTTCCATGATGATGGCATCCTTTTTCGACGGGAATGACGCCCTTCCCCTTACAAATTATGCAATAAAGCGACATATCCGACTGCCAGCCTGTTCCGTTACAGTTTAGGCAGACCTGAAACGGCTCTTCGACCCAAACGACGCCAGCTCCACCGCATACAGCACAGTGATTTCTTGCCCCGGTTGGTGAAACACCGGACCCATTACAGAACAAACATTCTTTGGCGATTCCTGTCCCTATCTTTTCTATCCACACCGCTTTCTCTCCGCCACACACATAGCAATCGGACAGACGCGACATGATCCCGAACGGGTCTTTACCCTTTCCACCGCAGAAAGCACACGTCACTAAGAACCTGGTCGGCTACTCTTTAATGATGCTCATCCGGGATATCCCTCTTTTATTGGGTCTATTGGAAACCCACAGACTAATAGACTTATCATCTCACGATTCTCGAATCAGGGAACCCACGAACTTCAGTCGTGGGAGTAATTCTTCCTCAGCTTCGACGAGACTGAGGAAGCACAAATATTAAACACTTGACCGTTCCCGATTCGCTTACAATCTGCCAAGCATATCCCATAGTTGAGCCCCTCAATACTTTATAACTACCTCACGTGCTTCTTTATCAGAGGTTTGACTACCCCCTTTTACATCGAGAGATATCTGGTCTTTCATAGCTATTTGTTTTTGTATTAGTGTTTCTTCAACTTTTTCTATGTCCAACAAGCGATTATTGATCCGGTTTATTCTTTCCTGCCAATTTTCTTTCTCTTTATTGAGCCAGACCTTTTCTCTGCCCAACTGAGACAATTCATTTAGTATCTCATATTCATATTGAACTTGTGAACCCATTCGCCGCCGCTGCCCTAGCTTCGTCGCATTGGGAAGGTCACAAAGTCCTTTGATTGCCTGTTTCATACAAATTTTCCTTTGACGAGTTATATACCATCCTGTGGAGGATTTCTAGCCAAATACAGCCTCGATAACCTTTTGAAGCTTTCCGTCCTTATCTATCCCGTTATACAGAACGTCCATGCATGTCTCCATGAAAATACTATCGCCAGATTCAGGTTTCCCATGCCGGTGGCATAAGATTTGACCGATCATGATAGAAGCTCTGATGGTCGGCGGGGTGATATTATTGGGTTCTTCCCTCACAGCACTTACGAGTTCTACAATCTTCCCAGCTTCCTCTGGAAGAAGCCCAGATTTAGCCGCAGTGATAGCTACTTCCGTTTCAAGGTCGTAGCATCCAAGCTTGATAGTAATCATCCTGTCAAGTAGCGCACTCTGCGGTGTGTAAACGCCTGCATACTCATCAGGGTTGCTGGTGAATATGGCTCGAAATTGAGGATGGACAGGTATATAGCTTTCACCATACCTGCCTTCTGGCAGGACTATCAGTTTCTCCTCCAGCACAGAAAGAAGCACGTTGTTGGCTTCAGCATGAGAGCGGGAGAATTCATCGTAAACTAATGTATAGCCATCCTTACAAGCAGTAGTAAGTCTTTGATCGACCCATAAACTCTTTATATTCTCCTCAGTCCTTAAAACGGAATGGACATAGTTATCTACTAACCGACTAGAAACAAAACCTTTGTCCTTGCCCAGAAGATCCGAAGAGCCGAATTCTTCGTCGCCATATATGATCATCACAGATCTGCCTAAAAGTCCTGCTAAATGCATGGCGAGAGTTGTCTTGCCAGTGCCTGCTGAACCGCTTAAATGGACAGGATAGCCAGCCTCTAAGTAAGCCAAACAACGCTGGCAGATACTCTTTATGAATGGAGTAATTACAAAATCCTTTCCAGGCTCAAGGCGGATAACGGTTGCTTCTGCTTCCATGTTATATATCTCCTCTGCTGCCTGTTTTCTAACTTTTTGGGTAGTATAAGCTCTCGATCTTCTCGATCTTGCCATCATCTATTAGCGGTTTAATAATGCTAATAAGACCTCGCCAATCTACGCCCAACTCGTTGCCAATGTCAACTAACTTGATCCCTTCAGGGTGTCCTGCAATCACTTCTGGGATCTGCTTTTCAAAAGAGGACTCAGCCTCTTTCTCGGCGACAGGTTGAACTGGTTCTTCGACAGCAACTTCTTCTGAAACAGGTTGAGCCGGGGATTCTACCACAACCTCCTTCTCAACGACAGGTTGAACTGGTTCTTCGACAGCAACTTCTTCTGAAACAGGTTGAGCCGGGGATTCTACCACAACCTCCTTCTCAACGACAGGTTGAATTGGCTTTTCTATCATGCCCCCAAAACCCTCTCTCCAGATTCTTTGTGCTGCGCCG
>Ga0265596_1000511_pt1 | contig 22832 bp, 23 predicted proteins | sample saktaG_FD_190143 | JGI IMG/M metagenome (GOLD analysis project Ga0265596, IMG submission 190143) | Saline water microbial communities from Sakinaw Lake, British Columbia, Canada - sak_2013_06_06_60m | ecosystem: Environmental > Aquatic > Non-marine Saline and Alkaline > Saline ...
TTGGGCGTTGACTATGGGCGGTTCGCCTTTGATAGCGTCGGAGACGCTAAGACAAACGCCGAAGGCGTCGACGATAAAGCAAGAGTTCAACTTAAAACATTGGAAAGAATATTAAAACCAGAGCAAATTAATCAACTTGTTGGTGCTTTAAATGAAAGAGACCAATTAAAAGAAAGGCTATTAACAACTGACCAAATTTATTATGTAATCAGCAATTATATTGCACCAACTAACGAAAAGGAAGTTAGGAAAGTTCTTGGAAAATTAATGAGTCAATAAATTTTTATAGAGTTTTTATTATATAATTTTGTCCTAGTGACCGTTTTTACGAAGTAAGCTAGGCTATACGCTTATTTACTATGGGAGCTTGCTCTTATAAAATACAATCACGACACCTAATGTGTGAAGTGATGGTGAAAACAAGAAGTAAATAAGCTAACTTGGGTCGGCGTGGTACGTCAACAGGCTTGACAACAGGGCTAGGTCGAATGCGAGAACTAACTTGGACAATGACAATGGGCAGTTCGCCTTTAATAACTTGGACTTGCTTACTAGGACACTTTTTTATTTTTTGATTTTATACTCGCTAAAACACAAGCAATTTCATCATAGCTAATATTATGATTTTTCAATCTTTTTTTAATTGCTTTCATCCCATCCCCCTTCTTGTGAATTTTACTTGCAATTAGTTTAATCTTTTTATTGGACAAAATTTGGGATACCAAAATTTGCTTATGCTCTATTAAATTTATCAAATGCTTCCAAACTGTCCCCCCCTTTATTTCTCTTTTTTCAGCGAGGTCTTTAATTTTTACTCCCTTGCAAAACATTAAAAGAGTTTTTTGAACTGAAAATTCTAAATCACTTTCATCAACTTTTTTTAGAAAATTCAAATGCTTCTTCTTGTTTCTTATTTGGGTGGACTTATTCACAGGGAAAAGTCTATTAAAATTCTTAACAATATATTTTCTATATTTATAAGTATCACCATTCATAGCATAAGCCAACCAACCTTCTAATTTCTCTACAATCTCTTCTCTGTCCAATAAACCTTCCTTAAACATTATTTTCATTTGATTTAATTTTCTCTCAAAATGTTTCATATTGCTTTTTCTTAAAAGTTTATGGTGATAAAAAATCCTAAACCCTAAAAATTTAATTCCTTTTTCTAATTTTAAGATTTGAGATTTATTGGGATGTAATTCCAAATCTAACTTTTCTTTTAGAAAAATCTTTATTTCGTCTTCCCATTTTTTTAGTTGATCTTTTGAATCATGTAAAATTACAAAATCATCAACGTAACGAATATAATATTTTGCTTTCAATTTGTGTTTTGCAAATTGGTCTAGTTCGTTTAAGTAAACATTGGCAAAGAATTGGGAGGTTAAATTTCCCAAAGGCATCCCCTTTATTTCTTTCCCCCATATTACTTGATTATGAATAATCAACTTAATCAACCACAAGACATCTTTATCATTAATTTTTCTTTTTAATATATTTATAAGAATATTATGATTAATCTCTTCAAAATAATGCTTTATGTCTGCTTTAAAAATAAAACATTTTCTTGTATTATTTCTTGATACTTTTTTTTTGAATTTATCAAACCTTTGAATTGCTTTTAAAGTTCCTTTTCCTATTTGGTTGGCGTGGGAATCATAAATAAAATTTTTTTCAAAATCTGAGACAATAATATTGCATAAAGCGTGATGAACAACCCTATCTCTAAAAGCAGATTTTGATATTTTCCTTGTTTTTGGGTCTCTTATAATAAATGTTTTTAGGGGGTGGGGTTTATAGCTCTGGGCCATTAGTTCTTCTTTTAATTTAAGTAGATTTTTTCTTAGATTTTTTTGGAAGCGTTTTATATATCTTCTTTTAGTTTTACCTTTTTTGGCTTTTTTAAAAGCAAGAGCCAAATTTTTTAAACCACATATTTGAGAATAGAGATTTTTATTTTCTTTTTTTAAGTTATTAATTTCAAAATTCATTGTCTTTAATTTATTATTCGAACATTTCTTTTGGAGTAAAAATAATTAAATTATATACTAAAAAAGGAATTTAATAACCATAATAATAAAATTAAAATAACCTTTTAAATCCCCCAAGAAGGGTTATTATTTCTTTTGATTTTGGCAATTTCCTGGATTATTTTAACTTCATCGATTGTTAAAATATCCTTATTTTTTTTAAATTCTTTAAATTGTTTTTCTGAAATATCAGAATAAAGGTATTCAGAATCTTGCAATTGCTTGTCAAAAAGAATACTTGGTAAAGATATTGCAACTTCTTGATCTTTTATTGCTTCATCAACCTTTTTATTATTTTCTTGGATTGCTTTTATTTTATTTTTAGATATATTTTCTTCATTTATTAAGGGTATTCTAGATTTTAATTTTCCACCAATAATTTGAACTCCAAAAATTGCAGGTTTGCTATTTCTAAAAACATATTGTTTAAGAATTTTTAATTTACAAATAGCTGCCAAACCCAACATTTTTTCTTTTTTAATTTCATTTGCTTTTTCTTTTTGAAATTCTAATAAATCCTCAATTAATTTATAAATAACCTCATTTTTGATAATCTTTACTTTCCCTTTATCCATATTTTTTACTTCTTCATCTTCTTCTGTGTTAAATCCAATTATTGCAGAATTTAAGGGATCTATTTTTAAATTAGTTTTTGCGGAAATTAAATCTCTTTTATTTATGCTTCCAATGCCTGCATAAACTATTTTTATATGCTCTTGCTTTAATAATTTAATTAAAGCTTCTAAACTTCCTAAAGAATCTGCCTTGACAATTATTCCTTCTTTATCTGTATTTATTTTTTCTTGGATTTCTTTTTTAAATTCTTCTTGAATTTCTTTTAAATTATCTTTAAAAACAGTAAAAGGCATCCCTGGGAGAATCCCCTCAGAATCTATTAATTGCATTCTTATTCCATTTGCAGCATGTGTTTCAATAACTGGTCTAAATTTATTTGAAATAGATTCAATTTCTTCTAATACTCTTATTTTTGTAATAATCGGATTATCAAAACTTGCAATTGCGATTTTATCCCCAGATTTTAAAACCCCACTATATAAAATTGCCTCGATATATTTCATTGATTTCTCTTTTTTTATTTCAAGAATTATCCCCCGAGTTTCTTTTTTAAATTTTAAATTTTCATGTAAAAATTTTTGACTTAAACCGCATAGCATCATTAAGATTTCTTTAATACCTTCGCCAGTTTTTCCAGAGCAAGGAATTAAAGCCAATTGTGTTGCAAAATCTGTTATTTCATAGAAAGGTTTAGCATTAAACCCATGATGGTATAAACTCGAAATTATCATTAAAAGTTTTTCATTAAAATCTAATTGGGTATTTTTTAATTGTTCTTGAATATTTTCTTTTAAATTTTCAGATTTTTTTACCCATCCAAAAATATTGTCTATTTTGTTTAATGCAATTATAAAAGGAATTTTATTTAATTTTAATATTTCAATTACTTCTATTGTTTGCGGCATTAATCCTTCATTTATATCTATAACTAAAATTGCTAAGTCTGCTAAAGAACCCCCCCTTTTTCTTAAATGAGAGAATGCTGCATGACCTGGTGTATCAATAAATAAAAAACCTGGAAAATCTAATTTATTCTTTTGAATTTCTGGGCATCTTTTTTTTATATTTTCTAAAGGAACTTTTGTAAATGAAATTTTTTGGGTTATCCCCCCAGCTTCTTTTTCTTGAATACCGGTTTTTCGAATATTATCAAGTATTGAAGTATTATGTATCAAAGTTCTTTCAGCTATAAAATTTTGAGTTTTTGGGACTGTGAAATCATAGACATATTTTTCTTTATTTTTTATTTTTCTTTTTGAAACTATTTTTACATAAGATATTTCCCCTTCTAAAATTGTTTTTATTGCTTCTGAGGTTGAATTTTCTTTTTTAATATTTTTTAAAACTCGAGATAAAAATGCTTCAGTAAGGTTTTGATTTTTAGTATATTTGCTAAAATAAGGAACCTTTTTATTGATTTTTCTAGGAAGATTTAGCTTTTTTAGTTCTTCTTTTGGTATTGGGATTATATCAAAAATTCTACTTGATTGGGCTTTTTTAGATGCAGTTATAATCCTCTCTAATTTTCTTTTTAATCTGAGTTTTATGTTTTTTAAAAATTTATCTAAATACTTTTTATTCGCAATTCTTAAAACATGGAATCCTTTTTTTTCAAAGATTGTTGATAGTATGCCAAAATTTAATAAAAGAATTGCGCATTGTTTGATTAATTGTTTGCTTTTGCTTGTTAATTCAATAGAATTATTTAAATGTGAGACATATCCATCTGTGTCAATTAATCCTGCAAAGAACCCCTTAAAGATTTTTTTGTTGTTCTGTGCTATTTTTGGGATTTCAATAGTTGCTGATTTTTGTTTGTCTGGGAATCCTATTATTTCAGTTAGAAATTTTTTAAATGTTAATCCTCCACGATTTATAATTGTCTGACAGGTGTGATTTTGTTTAACAAAAGAGTCCATGTTAAAGATTTCTTGCAAATATTCTGAATATTTTTCTTGAATTTCTTTGTCATTATTATCTAAAAGTACTTGTGTTTTACTTAGGTATCCATCTCCAGCAATACATCCCAAGATATATCCAAATTTTTCTGGTTCGCCAAAATCTGGGAATTTTATTTGCTTGCTTGTATGCCCAGCCCTTTGTTTGATAGAAGAATTTTTAATTGTATTTATCATACCATATAATTCTGTTTCAGAAATTTTAAAATGTTTTGTTAATTTAAATAAATCTTTAATTCTAATTCTTGCTTTTCTTATAGAGTCTCCTAGATTTCTTATTGATAATTCTTTTTCTGTTTTGGATATTCCTTTTTTGATTATTTTTTCATTAAGTTTTTCAGAATTTAAGTTGAGAAAACATAAAAAAGAAGATTTTTTCATAGCTTCTAATATTATTTTCTTTGGATTTTTTTCTTTTGTCTTTATCTTTTTAGGGATTGCAATATAGTCCCCTATTTCTAAATTTTCAGCCTTGGTTTTTATTTTTCCAAGCATAGAAAATGTAAAGTAGGGATGCTCTGGAGTAGTTTTTAGAATATCCCCATGTGCAGTTTTTATTTCTATTAATTGCTTCTTTTTCCTTTTCCAAATATGAGAGGCTTTCGTTGGTAAGATTAGTGCCCCATTATTGCTAAAAATGGCAAGGTTATTAGTTTTTTGAATTATATCCCCATTTATTTTTTTTGCTTTTGCTTTGTTAAAATGTTTTTCAAATAATTCTTTGGCTGTTATGATGGTCCCATCTCCTAAGGGGATTAATGTATCCCCAGATACGCATTTTCCATGGTCTACATGACCTGCCACAGTTACAATTGGTTGCCGGATTTTATAATTAGTTTTATGATTAGTTGTCATGCATAATTCATGTATAAGTTCCTTAAAAAATTATCTTTTAAGATAATTTGAAACAAAGATTTATATATTATTTTAAATTTTGCATTTTATAAAATGGATGTTAAAATAGAAAATAAAAAATTAAAAAATAAAAGAAAATTACTTTTGATTGGGATGCTAATCATTTTTATTATAGGATTTTTTTTATTTAAAAGTTTACTTCTAACTGGAAATTCAATAAATGGTAATTTGGATTCTATAAATGATTCTACAAATGTAACTTTAATTGTTTTTTATGGAGAGGGTTGCCCACATTGTTCTGAATTATTCGAATATTTAGAAAAACTAAAAGAAGCAGGTTATAATTTAATTATCAGCAGTTATGAAATTAGATTTAATGAACAAAGTAGAAATTTATTTGAAGAACTTTCTAAAATTTATGATCAAGAAATTCAAGGGGTTCCTACAATGTTTATTGGAGAGAAAGTTATTATAGGTTATGCAAAATTTATGCAAAATGAAATTAGGGAAGAAATTGATTATTGTATAGAAAATAATTGTATAAATCCTTTAGATAAATTAAAACTTAATGAAACAAATATCTCTGAAATTTTTCAGAATTCCACTTTAATCGAAGAGGATTTAGATGATAATCTTAAAAAAAATTTGACAATTCCTGCTGTTATTTTCGCAGCAATAGTTGATTCAATAAATCCTTGTGCCTTTGCAGTATTAATTCTTTTGGTAACAACAATTTTAATTTCTAAAAATAGAAAAAAGGCATTATTTGCAGGACTTGCTTTTTCTCTTTCAATATTTATTTCTTATTTTTTAATGGGTTTGGGATTATATTCTGCTATTCAAGCCATTAAAATAACTAGAATTTTTTATTTTATTGTTGCAATTTTCGCAATTATTATTGGATTATTTAATCTTAAAGATTATTTTTGGTATGGAAAATGGTTTATAATGGAAGTCCCATTAAAATGGAGACCTAAATTAAAGAAAATCACAAAAAACATAAGCTCTGTTCCAGGGGCATTTATCATTGGAATCTTAATAAGTTTGTTTTTATTGCCTTGCACTTCTGGGCCTTATATTGTTATCTTAGGATTATTAGCAAATTTAACCACAAAAAATTATGCCATCTTATTATTAGTTTTTTATAATCTTATCTTTATAATTCCAATGTTAATTCTAACTTTTGGATTTTACTTTGGTTTAACAACTACTGAAAGGGTTGAAAATTGGAGAAAATCTAAATTAAGAATTATTCATTTAATTTCAGGGATAATTCTTCTTTGTTTAGGCTTTGTTATGATCTCTTCCTTAATTTTTGGTTGGATTTAATTTTTTAAATTATAGTTTCTTTTTTAAAGAAAATGAGATACAAGAAACTATAAGATTTTTGTTCTCCATTTACTATGCCCAAATTGAACAATTAAATCTACTTTTAGATTTTTTGCTTCTAAAGGAACATCGCAAGCACCAAAACAACTCCCCATCCAAATAAAACAATCACATTTTGTTTTTTGTTCTATCTCATTACAAATCATTTGAGCATATTGTTTTAACCCCTCAGGAAATTGCAATAAAATTCTTTTGAATTTATTATTTTTTATATTATTAATTATCTTTTTTATTTCTAAATCATATATCTCTTCTATTTCGTTAATTGTTTTTTCCATTATCTCCCTTATTTCTTCCTTCAAGCATTTCCTTTATTGTTCTCCCCATTTCCTCTATTATTTCTTTGATTATTTTTGAAATCTTTAGCGTCTATTTCTTTTTCTCTGAATTTTCTCAGATAATGCGCAAATTCTCCAAGAACAAAAAATCCTAAAATAATAATCAAAATTATATATTGTTTGTTGATAATTAAATTAATTATCTTGAAAAGTACTATAAAGATTATTACGAAAAAGATTATTTTAACCAAGATTCTGATAGTTAAAATATTTATATTATTCACTGCCTTAAAGATCTTCTTAAAAAATTCTTCAAATAAAAACTGCATAAATTTTAAAAAAAATCTATCTTTAAATATGTTTGGTTAAGGTCTAATTTTAATTTGATTTTCAATCAATATCCCATTAATATTTCATTAATATTCCCTATAATTTTTTGTGACATAGTATCTTATTGGAAGCACCATACCGATAACAAAACTAACCCACCCAAAAGCTGCAAGAATAATATGCAAAGAATTTTTTAATAATATAGACAAAATTAGAAATCCCGCCCAAAATACAATCCCAGATAAAAATAAGATTGCCCAAGCCATTTTTTCTTTTCTTTTTATAATAAAATAAGAAAAATAAATAATAATCATTCCTAAAGAGATTAATAATATCCCAATAAAATGATTAAACATCTTAAATAAATAAGAAATTTTAGGGCTGTATCTTAAAAAAAACCCCCAGAGTTTAGATATAGAATTGAAATTTATTTTCATATTCAAATTAATAAAGAAATTATAAAATAGACCAATCAAAACCATATAAATTCCATTAAACAAAGTAATCTTTGCTCCTTGCTTTACTTTCCTTATATTCATAGTATATCTAATAAAATTTTATTTAAAAGAATTTGTGGGGAGCAATATATTTGATAGAAATTATTTTTTAAGATTTTTTCTCAAGAATTTTTGAAAGGATATATAAATGAGTATTCTGTTTAAATCTTATGAAACAGAAAAATACTAATTTCAAAGGATATTGGGATTTAATCAAACAAATAATTATTGAATCAGATATTGTCTTAGAAATTCTAGATGCTAGATTTATTGAATTATCAAGGAATAAAGAAGTAGAAAAATTAATAAAAGAAATGGATAGGCCAGTTATTTTTGTAATTAATAAATCTGATTTGGTTTCTAAACAAAGATTAAAGAATCAAATCAAAAAACTAGATAAAGATATAGACTTTGTATTTCTTTCAATTAAAGATAGTAATTCTATGAAAATTTTACTTTATAAAATCAAAAAAACTTTCAAGAAATATGGGAAGCGGGAGATTTCTGACGAACAAGATGAATTTCTAACAAAATATCTGAGAAAAATAAAAGGGGATATTGTTGTTGGAATTTTGGGGTATCCGAATGTTGGAAAATCTTCTATTATTAATGCCTTATGCCATAAGAAAAAAGTAAAAGTCAGTAAAAAGGCAGGAACAACTCATGGAATCCATTGGATAAGAGCAACAGAAGAAATTAAGTTTATTGATAGTCCAGGGGTTATTCCTCTTGAAAAAAAAGAAGAGGTTAAAGACGCTTTAATTAATGCAAGAAATAAGGAAAAATTAAAAGACCCAAGACTTGTTGCTTATGAAATAATTAAATTATTTTTAAAAATTAATCGAAATTTTTTTGAAAGCTTTTACAAGATTAAGATAACAAATACAAATTTAGATAAAATCATAAAAGATATTGCCATTAAAAAAGGATATTTATTGAAACAAGGAAAACCAGATGAAAATAGGGTCTATATGGCAATAATAAAAGATTGGCAAGATAGTAAAATAAGATTATGAAAATTAAAGCAATTGTTTTTGATATTGGGGGGGTTTTAGCTAAAGAAAATTATTCTGAAAAATCTTTGGATGGACATCGTTTAGTTAGTGTTCACAAATATATGGCAAAAAAACTCAAGATAAACATTGATTTTTGGTTTGATTCGATAGATAATCTTTATACAAAGGCAATAGAAGGTGTAATAAGTAGAAAAAAAGCAATTGAAGGAATGGCAAATAATTTAAAAATAAATAAAAATCTTTTGGTAGATTATTTCAAAAAAGCATATAAAAAAAGTTTAAAGGAAAATAAATCTCTTTATAAAATTGCATTTAAATTAAAAGAAAATTATAAAATTGCGATTCTATCTGATCAATGGTACTTGTCCCGAGATGTTTTTGTTAATAAAAAAAACATGAAAAAATTTGATTTAGTAATTATTTCTTGTGATGTTGGAATGAGAAAACCAGATTTACAAATATATCAATTATTAATTAAAAAATTAAGATTAAAACCCTCAGAAATTGTTTTTATAGATAATCGAGAATTTAATTTAAAACCTGCTGAAAAATTAGGCATAAAAACTATTCTTTTTAAAAATAATAGAAAATTGATAAAAGATTTCAAAAAATTTGATATAAAAATGTAATTAGGAGATAGTTAAGTCATAATTAAACTATAATTAAAGTATTTCTAAGGCACAAGTTGGGGGCATAATTAAAAGACCTATAAAATCTCGGGTTGAAACTTATGAGATATAATTAATCCTTAAAAAATATTGTATAAATAATTTAAATTAATATTCATAAAATATAACTAAACCCCCTTGACCATCTCTCATAAAAAATCTATCTCCGAGATTATTCCAAACATTTTGTTTTGATTCATATTTTTTAATTTGATTTGCTTTAAGTTTTTCTAATTTAAAGAAATGATTTGCATTATCTTTTACAAACCATTCACTCAAATCACATTCAAAATTGCAATTATTTTTTATTATAAAAAATTCTTGTTCAAAATCTAATTCTTGAAGTTCAATACATTTTTCACAAACATCATTGGATTCTTTCCATAAAGCTTTCTTATTTTTTCTTGCGTAATCTTCTGCTTTTTTTAATTTTTTTTCGTATCTTAAATTTTCTGTCATAAATGAAGTCCCTAAACCGTTTTCTAAAATTTTTATATTGATTAATTCATTATTATAAAAAACATATCTTAATTTTCTTTGATATTTATCTAAATCTTCAGAATCCCTTATCATTTGAATTGTTTTATTTTCTAATAAATACAAAAAATCCTTGGCTTCTTGATAATATGGTTTATTTTTTTCTGGAGTATTAATTCCTAAGAATCTTATTGTTCCATTATCTGTTTCAATTGTATCTCCATCAATTATCCTTATAACTGAAGCATTTTCAATAAGAAAAGCTTCAGGATTTTTTAAAGATTTTCCAGTTAAATTGGGATAATAAATACTAATTAGGCCTAAAAATAATATTATAAGACAAAAGATGAAAAATCTCTTGAGATTCATAAATTATTAATTGATTTAAACTATATAATTTTAATTATTCCCTGATTAATGGGAAAAAAGAATAAAGGGTTAGAGAAAACTTTAAAAATAAATAAAAACAAGAAAACCCATAAGAAAGCTTATAAGAAAATTTATAAGATTAAGTTTCATTGCCCGGTTAGTGTAGGGGTTAGCACCCAACCCTGTCGCGGTTGTGACCCGGGTTCGAATCCCGGATCGGGCGTAGTTAGGGCGTAGGTGGTTTTTTAAAGGCATTAGACGTGAGTATATTATGAAATTAGACGTCCATGGGCACGAACAAAGATATAAATGCTGGAAAGAATACGTTTTGAAAGAAGGAGAAGACCGGTTGTCTAAAAAAAATTCTGACACTTTATTGGCATTCATTTTTGACATGGAAGTAGGAGTAAATGTTTCTAGGAAGGCAAAGAAAGGCGGAAGGAGTTTCCCGAGGCTGAACAACATAAGACAGAGAATGATTCAGATGATGAGAGTGTTTGAAAAGAATGGATTAAGCGATCTAACAAAATTAACAGAGAAGCAAGTGATGGATTATTTTAATGCATTAAGGACTGGCGAGATTAAAACAGCGAGAGGAGAGGTATATAAATCCGTTCAAGATTATGCAAAAGTTTTCAAGTCTTTCTGGCATTGGTGGATGAAGTCCCAAAGGAAAAAGGGAATAGCTGTAATAGATATTACTGAGGATATAGATATTTCAAAGGACATGAAACCCTCTTTTGTTTATATGACTAAGAAACAACTTTATGACCAATATATTCCTTATTTCGAAGAAGACGAGCAAGTGGTCCTGTTATTCGTTTTTGATAGCTTGATAAGAAGTCCAACCGAACTTCTGAGTTTGGAAGTCGGAGACTTATTTGAAAAGGGAGGAGATACGTGGGTTAACGTTCCTGATGAAATATCCAAAGTAAAGGGAAGATTATTTAATTTAATGTATTGTGGAGAAGATCTAAAAAAATATATTAAGAGAAAAGAACTCAAGCCAAAAGACAAATTGTTTGATTTCTCTCCAGAATATTTCAATAGAAAAATGAAAAAAGTTGCTAAACAGATTTGGGGAGACCAAGTTTCTCATCCAAAAGCTAAAGGAAAATTTTCAGAAATTACTCTATATTCTTTAAGGCATTCTGGGAGTATTCATCTTAGAATATTGGCACAGGAGCACCCGGAAGCCCTCAGTCTAGATACCCTACGAGAAAGAGGAGGATGGAAAGATTTTAAGATGGTGAATTATTATACTGAGTTTATAGGTTTGAGCGGAGAAATAAAGAAGGGAAAACTCCTACTAAAAGAAGATAAAACCAAATTGGAACAAGAAGTCGCTGAATTAAAAGAACAATTTGCTAGATTTCAAAGAGGGGAAATTGTTTATGATACTGAAGAGGAAAAATATATCAAAAACTAAATAATTTATTATCTAATCATATTCCCTCCGGAATATAATCAAAACTATGACCCCTGCAGATAAATGCTATATTAGTAGGAAATAAGTCACTATTTTTTTCAAATATTTTCCATAAAAAATTAAATAAAATATCTTTTTCTTGGACGGTTAATGAATTAATAAATTTATGAAAACTCCAAAATAATTTCATATTCCTATTATATGAATATCCCCCAACTCCATCCCCATAAAATTCAAATATCGCCCTTCTAAGGAAAGGTTTATCGTGATCTGTATAGGATAAAATTCCTATAAAGCCCTCCTTTAATCGAGATAGATTACTTTTTAATCTGGAATTTTTAATTTCTTTTAATTCCATCCTATACATCTCCTTAATTCGTTCTCTTCTATGCTGTCTTTTAAGTTCAATGAGATAATTAGAAATGTTTTCGCCCAACTTGTTAAAATGAACCTTGCTGTTCCTGTGGACTTTTATAATATTTCTTATAATATCTCCAGGCTTTGCTTTTTTCTCCATTAAATCTAAATAATATTTGACCTGCATATCTACTATTTCATTTTCATTAGAATGAGAATCACATTTTATTTTAACGCTCAATGGAACTCCAAGATATTTTCCACAAAGATCTGTAACTTTTATGCCTGTTTTAAAATCCAGAGTTTCTTTCTGGGAATAATCAAAGGTCCTAGTTTTAAGATCCGATTTATTAAATACTTCTTCTGGGAGTCCATATATCGTAGTTTTTCCTTTCGTTGAAATTAAGTTAATAATATCATTAAATGGGAAAGACTGCAACTCTATTATATCTGAATTTTGTCTACCTATCTTAAATGCTTGAGATGAATATTTTGGATTTATTAAATACCTTACTTCATTTTTTTTATTGCCGATCTTAAGAATTAATTCCAAATTTGTCAATGCCCCCAGCCCCCTCCTTACGGTTTCATCATAGGGTCGAGTTTTCCAATGAGTTATATCTTTAAATCTAACTTCTTTTTCTTTTTCCTCTATTTTTCTATCCTCAAACTTCGCACGAATCGATCTTTTTTTAATAATTTCTTCTATTATACCGAGTATCTCTTTGGCATTTTTATTTAACATAAAAGTTTTCATACAAACAAACAAATGTTTGTGGAGTTTAAGAATGTTGCTAGTCTTAATAGAACATGGGTAGAATAATATTTTCAACAAGTTTAACAAAAGAACTATTTGAAAAACTGGAAGAAAAAAGAGGAATGGTTCCTCGCTCAACATATATTGAACATTTAATAAATATTTTTTTGGAGGAGCATGAAGATGGAGCACGAAGAGGCACAAACTTATTTGAACAAAAAAGTTAGACTAGTTCTTTTTAACAAATATAGGTTTACGGGAGAGGTACTAGAGATAACAAATACTACAATTATCATTAATGACAAGCTAAATCAGATAGTCTCAATTGGATTAAAAGATATTGTGACTTGCGAGGTGCTAGATGGATAAACATGGAAGAGCAGTGATAAAAAATGGTAACGATAAAATAGACAAAACCGAAAAGCAAGAAAAAAAGAAACTCGAAGCAGAGTGGATTGTTGCCCAAAGCATTCTTGGGCAATTAATAACCAATGATTTATCCTATAAAGGTTGGTCAAAACATAAAGACAATGGCCTATTAGGAAGTAGGATCAGTTGGGAAACATGGAAAAAATATTATACGGAAAATAAAGAGAGAGTGCTCAATCAACTAGAGGGAACTCAATATAAGGATTTTGATGGAGAAATCAAAGAAATTCGAAAAGAAACCAATAAAATCAAAGAAAAATATTCCGAAAATGACTATATATGGGATGAAAAATTAGTAATAGAAAATAAAGTTTTCCCAATGGATATTTCTGAGAACATATTTTTTTATGGCTTGCTTTTACCTAAAATTGCAGATGAAGTAAATAAAGATGGAGATATTATCGGGGAAAAACAAATCTCATCGCCTTGTTTAATCACGAGTAAGAAAGAACTGATACCCTGGAATATGCAAACAAAAGAAGAATTAAAAATAAATTTTAGCAGTATACCCTTCTTTATTCCAAAAAGATGGAAATTAGAGCATATTAAATGCTTCCTGGATGGTGAAAGTGAAATACATGATTCCAAAAAACTTCTTGAAAAAATAAAATCTCAATATATAAAATATTTAGCAATAAGGAATGATACTTGGTATAATATCCATGCATTATGGGATATGGGTACCTATATTTACCAAGCATTTGAGGCCTATCCATTTCTTGAATTAAGAGGAATTGCGGGAACAGGAAAAACAAAAAGTATGACAGTTAGTTCTTATATTTCTTTTAATGGTGGGCAAATAATGGTTAATCCATCAGAGGCAACGTTATTCAGAGAAAAAGATGAGATCAGGGGCACAAGTTATTTTGACGAAGCAGAAAAATTATGGGTTCTTAATAAATTTACAAAACAATATGAAGGAGATGTAAGAACCGAACTAATTAATGCGAGCTATACAAAAGAGGGAAAAATTCCAAGGCAAGAAAAAATAGGTAATAAATTTTTCACGAAATGGTATTCCCCTTATGGGCCAACACAGCTGGGGTCAATTGCAGGATTACATGGAGCAACTGAAACAAGAGCAATTACAAGAATAACTACAAAATCCTCAAATGAAGATGATAGAGGAGAAAGGGAGCCAACAGAAGATAGAAAATCACTTATTTGGGAGGAAATTAGGGATGAATGTTATAAGTTTGGGTTAACCCATTGGAAAGATGTCCAAGATATATATTTTAATTTTCCAAAAGATACTGGATTAAAAAGAAGAGACTTACAAATATGGAAGCCATTACTATCAATAGCTAAGTTTATCTCAGAAAACTTATTTGAAGAAATTGTTAATTTTGCGAGAGATGCAACTCAAAGAAGAACAGAGGATCTACTACATAAGACGTCTTTTGATTATGAGATATTAGAAGCATTAAAAATATGCATTGAAGAGAATGATAAAAATAAAATTTATGTTAATGACATTAAAATGGTATACTGCAAGAAACAAAACATCCAAAATGGAATTGAGAATAAATATTTGAATAGAAATATATCTTCACATTTAGATAATCTCGGATTTAAAGAGTTGAGAGGCAGAGACAACAAGGGATCTCTTTTTGAAATTAATAAAAAAATCTATAATGAAATAGTTGCGCCAATCTGTCCCACATTATCCATTCCATCTACAAGTTCGTCATTATCTACACAATCTACACTTATCCCGGAGACAGATGTGACGAAAATGGCGATGAGTGATGAAAATGGCGAAACAGAAGTGATAAAGATTGACAAATTTGATTTTTTCAAATCAAAAATTAAAGAGGAATTAGAAAATGAATAAAGATGCCTTCCACGCGATACTCGAATCTGCCCTGCTGAGCTTTGACAGAGTTTCTAAAGAGACGATGATAGAGGAATATGGACTAGACGAGGCACAGGTAAAAGCGGGCATAAAACTATGCGAATATCTAAAATCAATTAAATTGCAGGAGGTAAAAAAATGAAGCAAGGCAGAAGAAGAGATAAGATTCCTCCAAGAGAGATTAGAGAAGCATTTGAACTTTACTTAGATGGAATAACCCAAAAAGAAATAGCTAAGAAGCTAAAAATAAGTGAGATGACAGTTTCTCGTTGGGCCAATAGATATAATTGGAAAGAAAAAAAAGAAAACTATATGAAAGATTGGACAGAGGCAATAGCTAAAGATAAAATTAAAGATAGAAATAAAAGATCGTGGGGAGACATGTTATAACTTTTATAAAAGCTAGCTATTTCGTGTTTAATTAAAAATATTTACTGCGATAATTTGCTAGAAAAAGTTACTTTATAGATAAAAAGAGTATAAGAAACTGAACAAACAGTCTAAAAATGTTCAAAAAGTGTCGAAATAATGTCATAAACTGTTCAAAATTCATTAAAATTCAGGCAAAGAGGGAATATAGCACTGGGAAAATAGAGAAAAAAGACAAAAAATTACAATTATTGCACACCTTTTGTAAATATTTACCGACGACAAGCTTAAATTTGCCTAATGATTTCGGAAAAAACTCAGAAAAATTGTTTATAATAAATTAACATAAAATTATAAAAATGGGAAGATGGGATTATTCAAATAGAGACGTTGTTGAGGAATGTAGAGTTGTAGATATTTCTTTCTTAAAAAAACATAGTTTCCTTAAAAGTTCAAGATATGGCTTACTTAAATGGACCAATTCTTCTGGAAAAGAAAATTCTATTGGCGTCCAAAGCCTAGTTAATGAAGGGCCAATTTCAGTAACATTCACTTATACTATAACAAAACCTTCTGGAGAGAAAGAAGATTTAAATTATAAGACAGAGTTAACGAAAACACCTTGCAACTATGGGGGATTTAGATATTGGTTTAAGTGCGGTGGAATAGTCAATGGAGTTTGTTGCGGGAGGAGGGTTGCAAAATTATACAAGGCTCCTTCGGGAAAATATTTTCTCTGCAGGCATTGTTATAACTTAACTTATGATTTGAGAAAAAAGAACAAGAGTTGGAGTTATAAAATAGATAGAATAGACAAAAAAATAATGAAAATTAATGAAAAATTGGATAGGGGGGGATTACATTCAAAAACTTATGATAAATTATTAAAAAAGAGGGATTATTTGAATTTTTGTCTACAAGGCACTTTCCTTTTAGATATGCGAAATTCCTTATCTAGAAATGAAAAAATCAGCAAAAATTTCCTTGATAAAGATTCAGAGGATATTTTATAAAGGAATTAAAAAATAATTTTTTTATCCAAAACATGCTTCTCAAAATCCTCATCACTCATTACTTCATCATAATTATTTTTATTAGCTATCCTTCCTAGTTTTATATCTCCTTTAACTATCTCCAAGAACTCCTTAAAGTTTCCATTCTTTTTAAGTAAAATTTCTATTGTATTCCAATCGAGCTCTTGTTTTTTTGCAGGAATCAATATCTCGCTTTCGTTGATATTCTCAGCATTCAGCTTAATTACTCCAATACCAAAAGCGTTATTCATTCTTCTCAACTCAGACATCAGACTGCCGTCTTCATCTTTTATTTTAAGAGCAACTAGATAACCTTCATTGGCCCAACTGCTATTCGAGACTGCCTGGAAATAGCATTCTCTCAATGTTCCAATATTCAGTTCTTTCTTCATTTCGAAACTAAAGAAACGAACAGCAGTCCAGTAAAGCTCTTTTTGAACCTGTAATGTTGAAAGGTCAAAATCATTAAATGGAAGATGAACCCCGACCAAATCCGGATAGATCCATTTATTGAGTCCCTTTTTATCCCTTCTTGCAATCTCGTGATAAATTGTTTTTACATGCGCATTGAAATCAAGGGAAGAATCCACAAACTTAACAAGCAAAGGATGCAAATCTCTTTCGTCAAATTTTGTTTTTGGAGTATCATCTTCTGAAGGTTCCTCTATCGGGACTTCCTCTGGCTTAAAATCCTCTCTAAACTTAGAAAGATAAAATTTCATAGGCCTACTGCTATATTGATAAAAAACGGTTTTGGGATTATCTCGTATATCCACATAAAGTTGAGCTCCGATAGTTTGCCAGGGAGTCTTCCCAGAAGTCGCAACTTTTTCTGATAATTGTATCTCTTTTCCTTTTTCCCAGATGTCTAATGGGCTGAGGGGCCTTTTTTCATTTTCTAAAACCAATTCTGCAAATTTTTTGAAAGTTAGTTTGTCTTGCATAATAAAATATCTCATTGAATGTTATAAATGTTTGGTAACCCACTAGGTAACCTTCCTATAAAAGAAATGGTAACTAAAGTCTTTTTATGGTCGAAGCAAGATTAATTGCTTTCATTGCAAGGAGTGAAAGAAGAAAAGAAATATTAAATCTTTTGAGCGGAGAAAGAATGGGGCAACCAACGATTATGAGAACAACTAGTATGTATAAAAGCCATGTTTCAAGGACATTAAAAGAATTATTAGAGCAAAAATTAATTATTTGTGAAAATCCTGAAGATAGAAGTTTTAAGTTTTATAGGATCTCAAGAATGGGAAGGAACGCTTTGAAAGAAATTGAAAACTTTTGAAAATGATTCTTAATTTTCCAGTAATTTCACTCATTTTCTTTTCGAATAATTAAGTTTCCAAATTTCTCAATGATTAACTGTTTCCTCTTCTCTATAAATTTATCGAAATTTTCAACTTCCCATAATTCTTTTTCTTTCGGGATTAAATGCATATCTAGATATTCCTTAGTTTTATCTCTAAACCACTCGTTGGGTAAAATATCTAGCTTCCCGGAGGCGCCATTCTCACGAGAAGTTAAAAGTGCAAGATTTGCTAGCTGATCTCTTATATTTTGAGGATATATAAAAATAGAACTTCTACCCGTATCTGGATTAATATTTTTATGTTTTCTAAGTTCCGACTGAGGGAAGATGTGATCTACTTGAGGATCATTTCCCTTAAAGGAAGGAGAATAATCAAAATCCTTATACCATAAATTAAAAATTAAATGTGCTTCCTTTGAGCCATATTGTAAATTTAACAACTGATTCTCTGATATATTTATAGACCTACCATCTTCCTTGATTATATCGAAAATATCTTCCAGGATAAAATTCTCCTTTTCATTAATACTCTTAACACATCTGTCAATTAAATTATCTGGAGTTCCGCTGAAAGATCCGGCCAAAGAAGTTCTTAAAATATAATTTATTATTTGATCATCTTTCTTGTTGTTCCATTGCTCTCTATAATGGAATCTAAAATAAATCAGCGGGATATATAGTAAATAAGATGGTATGGCTTTGTCTGACTTTAAAAAAGTTTTTGAAAATAGAAAATCTTTTACATCTCTTATACTATTTGAAATTTCAGCCCATTGATCCATTATCTCATTATCATTGATACTCTGCCTAACTTTGTTAACATTATATCTTGCCCCTTTATTTAAGATAGTTAAACATGCTTTTAACACAAAATCTCTTGAAAAATTATAACCATTTTTATTTAAATCATGTAACAATTCGTCCATAGATTCCTCGGCATCTTCCCATGAAGAAGTTAATAGGGAAAATATAAGATCTGATTTACTAAGTTGCGTTCCACCCGAATTTGCACGAATAAATACCTCAACAATATCATCAATATCATATAATTCAGGATTATCTATTTGGTCTAATTTTTGATAAATTATAACATCATCAGATGTTAAAATTTTCTTTACTTTGCTTATGTTTCTTTTAACCCTAGTAATTTGTTCACTATTTAATTCAAAATTCTCTTTCTTCGCTTTTTGAAAATATAATTCCTCTAAGTCTATAGTCTCTTTCTTTGAAAGAACTAAATCTTTAAATTTAATCCAAGGAAATTTAATCTTGTTTTCATCTAAAAAACTAAATTTATAACTAATCTCTTCTGGGTGTTTCTTGTCTCCACTCAAAATATCAAAATATAACTCCTTTTTATTGTAAGTCCCCTTAAGGGCTATAAATATACTTTGAAGTCGTTGCTGCCCATCTAAAATTAAATATTTAGTATTGGTATCTGATTTACCTGTTTTTAATTTATCTCCAAAAGAATAGTTTTTAATAAAATCTCTCAAATTTATCTCTGATTTAGTTTTCCAAACTAACAAACTACCAATAGGATATTCCCTCATAATCGAATCAAACAATTTTTCTATTTGTTCTTCCTTCCAAACAAAATGTCTTTGAATATTTGGGAGAAAAAACCCTCCTTCTTGATTGATTAACTGTTCTACTATTTTTCTTATTGTTTCTGATTCATTTTTTCCCATTAAAAATAAATGGGAGAACCTCTTTTAATAGTTTCCCCAACCTACAATTAATCATAAAAACCCTTTATCCCTTTCATTCTTATGCTACTAACAAAATCAAACTACCTACTCGGCCTACAATGCCCAAAGCTGCTCTGGGTTGCGAAAAACGACAAACAAAGGATCCCAGAACCAGACAAGACTGCTCAAGCAAAATTTACAGAAGGAGATATTATTGGAGTTCTTGCAACAAAGGTTTTCCCGGAAGGAGTTGATCTTGCTGGATTAGATTTTAAAGACAATATTGATAAGACAAAAGAAGCTATTAAGAATAGACAGACTATTTATGAAGCGGGATTTATGATTGACAATTTATTTTCTAGGGCAGATATTTTATTGCCTGTTGGTGAGGATGAATGGGATATAATTGAAGTTAAGAGTGCAACAAAAGTTAAGGATGTGAATATCCATGATGTTTCATTCCAGAAGTATACCTACCAAAAAGCCGGGATAAAAATTAGAAACTGTATTCTTATGCACATTAATAATCAATATATCAAAGATGGAGAAATTGAGCCAGGGGAATTATTTATTCAGGCAGATATAAATGAACAAGTTTTGGATTTTTCTAAAGGGATTGAAGATAGGATTGATAATTTTATGAAGATAATTAATTCTAGAGATGAACCCGAATGTCCGATTGGGGTACATTGTTCAGACCCCTATAATTGCTCTTTAATGAATGAATGCTGGAAAAATGTTCCAGAAGGAAGTGTATTCGAATTTTATAGAATGTTTAAGAAAAAGTGTTTCGAGTTACACGATGGAGGAATTGTTTGTTTAAATGAAGTTCCTGAGGACATTAGACTAAACGACAAACAGAAGATTCAAAGAAGACTGGCCTTTGATGGTGGAAAGTATATTGACAAACAAGAAATAAAAAGTTTTTTGGGTAATCTGAAATATCCAATCTATTATTTAGATTTTGAAACAATTAATCCCGCTGTTCCGAAGTTTGATGGAATGAAACCTTATCAGAGGATTCCGTTTCAGTTTAGTTTGCATATCCAACAGGAACAAGGCGGAGAATGCGAGCATATTTCGTTTTTAGCAGAAGGCACGAGTGATCCTCGACCCAAGTTTATGCAGGCGCTTAGGGACGATTTGAACGACGCGGGGAGCATTTTAGTTTATAATCAGGGGTTTGAGAAGGGTGTGATGAATGAATGTTCTGACGCACTGCCTGAGTTTAAAGAATGGTATCTTGAGAATATTATACCAAGGGTAAAAGACCTATGGGACGTCTTCAAGGACTTCTCTTACTATGACCCAAAACAGAAAGGTTCGACTAGTATAAAATATGTTTTGCCAGTTTTGAGCGATTTGAAATATGATGATTTAGAGATAAAGAACGGTTCTCTTGCTAGTCTGGAATATGAGAGGGTTACTTATGGGGACGTCAAGAACACGGAAAGGTTAAAAGTGAGGGAAGCATTAGAAAAGTATTGCGAGCTTGACACTTGGGCAGAGGTTGAGATTGTGAAGAGACTTAGGAAAGAATTAAAAGTTAAGAAGGACAAGAAATAATATGGCACAAAATAACGGGACAATTGGATTTGAAGAAAGTCTTTGGAAATCTGCAGACAAACTTAGGCACAATATGGATGCTGCAGAATACAAGCATGTTGTTCTTGGGCTTATTTTTCTAAAATATATTTCTGACAGTTTCGAGGAATTAAGAGAACAGTTAGAAAAAGAAAAAAATGCAGATACTGAAGATCCAGAAGAATATCAAGCAAAAAATGTTTTCTTTGTTCCAGAGAAGGCAAGATGGAAATTTATTCAGAATAGTGCAAAACTTCCAGATATTGGAAAAATTATTGATGAAGCCATGGATGAGATTGAAAGAGAAAATCCTTCTTTAAAGGATGTACTCCCTAAAAATTATGCCAGGCCAACATTGGATAAGAGATCTCTCGGAGAACTAATCGATTTAATTGCTGGTATTTCATTAGGTGACAAAGAGAGTAGGAGCAAGGATGTTTTAGGGCAAGTATATGAATATTTTTTGGGTCAATTTGCAGATGCGGAAGGAAAGAAGGGCGGGCAATTTTACACTCCAAAATCAATTGTTAAAACTCTTGTCTATATGCTGAGGCCCTACAAGGGGAGAGTATATGATCCCTGTTGCGGAAGTGGCGGGATGTTTGTTCATAGTGAAGAATTTGTTAAACAACATCAAGGGAGAACGGACGATGTTTCAATTTATGGACAAGAATCAAACCCGACCACTTGGAAATTGTGTAAAATGAATTTAGCAATTAGGCAAATTGATAATGAAAATATTGCATTAGGAGACACATTCCATGAAGATAGACATCCAGACCTAAGGGCAGATTATATAATTGCAAATCCCCCGTTTAATATCTCTGATTGGGGTGGAGAGCATTTGCAAGATGATAAAAGGTGGAAATACGGAGTTCCTCCTACAGGAAATGCAAATTTTGGATGGATGCAACACATGCTTTATCATTTATCTGAAAAGGGTGCTGCTGGTTTTGTTTTAGCAAATGGTTCAATGTCCTCTAATACTTCTAATGAGGGAGTTATTAGACAAAAAATTATTGAAGCAGATTTAGTAGATTGTATTGTTGCCCTCCCAGGTCAATTATTTTATAACACTATGATCCCCGCTTGCCTCTGGTTTCTAAAAAAGAATAAGGAGAAAAGAAAAGGAGAAGTCCTTTTTATTGATGCAAGAAATATTGGATTTATGTCTTCAAGAAGGAATAGAGATTTATCACAAGAAGATATATTAAAGATTACAGATACTTATCAAAAATGGAAAGGTGAAAAAACAGAATCTGGAGAAGAAGAAAAATATGAAGATAAGGCAGGATTTTGTAAGAGCGCAAAATTAGAAGAAATAGAAAAACATAATTTTATTTTAACTCCTGGAAGATATATCGGAATTGAAGAAAAAGAGGAAGATCCAGAAGTTTTTGAAGAGAAGATAAAGGGGCTAACAGGAGAATTAAAAGAGCAAATGGAAGAGGGGAAGAAGCTCGACGAAGAAATAAAGAAAAACTTAAAGAGTATTGGCTGGGAGGTTTAGAATGCCTCAGACTTCTGAAACAAAATTCAAAGAAACAGAAATTGGGACGATTCCAGACG